>PDWI01000891.1_pt1 | contig 61215 bp, 63 predicted proteins | sample 1430891 | NCBI WGS metagenome assembly PDWI01 (sample SAMN01162508, study PRJNA174530) | Oral metagenome, whole genome shotgun sequencing project. | biome: Marine environment; feature: Marine mammal; material: Swab sample of the gingival sulcus; isolation source: swab sample of gingival sulcus... | reverse complement strand
CATTTAGGTACAGTTTGTAAGTTTGCCTTGGTTGCTATTCGTCACATAACTCATTGATATTAAATAAATAATAATGGATGAGTCACCGTACTGGTGAAAGATCCGGGCTAGGGTTAACCGGGGTTGCGGTAGTTCAGCAGTAGGCGCAGGTGAAATTTCAGGGGGTCTTTGTCCCAGGGGGTGAACCGAGGCAATTGCCAGCGATCACTGCCTGGGTGCGCCACCGCCCAGTTGGTGGACAGAGTGGCTGCAAAGCCCAGTCGTTTAACTAAATCCCGCTCACGCTGGTCATAGTCTGGCCCGCGTTTGCCGTTGGGATAGGCAAAATAGCGAATGGGTTTGTTGAGCAGGTTTTGCAGGTAGGCGCGTGATCCGGTGATTTCCCGCTCTAAGGTGGCATCGTCTAAGGTGGTTAAAATAGGATGTGACAGGGTGTGGGCACCAATTTCCACACCGGCCTCGCTCATCTGCTGTACCTGCTGGTCACTCATCATCAGGTCATTGGGGAGGTCGTTTACCTGTGCGGCGAGAGCGTCCACTGCGGCGCTGCGCTGGATTTGAGGGCGGTGTTTGATAGCGATAATAATTTCGCGTAAGGCCGTCCGTTTTGCCTGATAATTGCGCATGTCCAGCACAGGCAGGTCGTATTCACGCAGATCCAGCTGGTCGCCTTCAAAGCGGCGCACGGACTCAATCACGGTGTCGTTCCACATGCGTCCGCCATTCAAAAAGTCAGTGCTTACAAACACGGTGGCCGGTATTTTCCACTGCTTTAAGATAGGCAGGGCAACGCTCAGGTTATCAGCATAGCCATCGTCAAAGGTGACACACACGGCGCGTTTAGGTAGTGTTCCAGCATCCAGATGCGCTAGCGCATCGGCCAGAGACAGTGGGGTAAAATGCGTGGCCAGCAAGCGCATTTGCCAGTCAAACACGTCGGCGGTGGGTTCGGCGGCGCGAAACGCGTCAGGCTGCGCAAGCACGCGGTGGTAGGTAAGAATGTTTAGCCGCTGAGCGTTGTTGGCGTGGGTAAACCAGGGCAGGGTGGCAGTCAGCACAGGTGACAGCGGTGCAAGCATTGTGTAAACCTCAAAAAAATGAGCCAAAATTTTGCCAGCCGGTGAACTGGACGGCAACCGTAAAGCGTGTGATGCTTTGCGACAAAATGCACAAAGGAGAATTTAATGATTCGAGTTGCAACAGTGCTTGCGGCGTTGGCGCTGGGCGCGTGCTCCACCACAGGTATTGCACCAGCCCCGGATAAGCGGGAATTCCCACCAGTGGAAACGCGCGAGCCGGTATTGGTAGGTGAGCAAAAACCCGCGGTGGGCGCAGGGGCGGCGCCATCTTCCGGCTCACAGACCGGGGCGACGGCCTACCAAAAGTTGACGCAAAAAGCTGCTGATGCGCGTCGACAGGGTAATTATCGTCAGGCGATGTCGCTGCTTGAGCGCGCTCAACGTATTCGCCCACAAAATGGTGATATCTACTATCAGTTGGCACAAACTGCCCATTTGATGGGGGACACGGTTAACGCTCGTACCATCGCCGAGCGTGGATTACTGTATTGCAATAACAAAGCGCTGTGCAAAAAACTCCGTCAATTGGCGCGCTGATTAGTCAGCCCCGTATACGAACACGCGAGGGTGGTGGGGCATTTTTTTGGCGCTATACATGGCTTTGTCTGCGCGTTCTACCAATTGAGCGGGTGTATCATCTAAATTGGCTTGGGCAATACCGCAGGAGATTGAGATATCCAGTGGTTGTCCGTTGTTATTGAAGCCTGCGTTTAAAATCAGTTCACAGACCTGGTTGGCGAAGCATTTTGCGCCTGCGGCATCGGTGTCGGGTAGAATGACGACAAACTCATCACCGCCATAGCGGGCGATCACGTCGGTAACGCGCGCTCGATTCGACAGGGTTTTAGCAATTTGTACCAAAACCACATCGCCCGCAGCGTGGCCAAAGGAGTCGTTGATTTCCTTGAATTTGTTGCAGTCAATGAACACCAGCGACAGCGGTGCTTTGATACGCCGCATTCGCGTAAATTCTTCTTCAATGCGCTCGTCAAAGCCCGCGCGGTTGTATACGGTGGTGAGGGGGTCTTTTACGGTAAGGTCCTGCTTTTTCTTGATTTGGCCGCGCAAATGACGCGCCTCCTCTTCGATTTGGCGCAGGCGGCGGTTTAAGTCTTCTATTTGTTTGCGGTTTTTCTGGCGATTTTCCTGTTCACTTGCAAAATAATCGTTCAAGTGATTGGTCAGGTCGCTCAGGCCCCTTGCCAGCGAATCGCGCAGGAGGTGAATATCCTGCGCTTGCGCGGCCTCAGCAAGGGTTTGGACCTCATTATTCAGGGTGGAGTTAAAACTATCGGCGCGTTGCCCCGCGGCATCGCTGTCGCCAATTAAGGTGTACAGCGCCTCTTCAGCGGTGATTAAACGGTCGCGTAACGTACCGAGAAAGTGCTGGGTATTGCCGCGCTCCTCTTCAATTCTGGCACTGTGCTGTCTGACCAGTTCAACCACATCGTCAATAACGGAGCCCAGGGAATCGCTATCGAGACCGCGTTCGAGTTGTTGGCGCACGGTTTTTGTTTCGGAGGTGTCACCGTTCAAAACGTCGATATGTGTGACGACATCATCCAGCAGTAGACTCGCGTGGCCTATAAAGTCTTGCAACTGGTCGGGTGTTCTGCCGCCAAGCCAGCTGCGTTTGCCACCACTGCGGCCGGCTCGATAGGTCTTTGCACTCTGCGCGATGTGGAGTACATCGGTGATGCTGCGCAGCTGTTGTTCCAATTTGTCGGCACGCTGTACCTGTCTGGCGACTTCACCGAGTTTTTGGTTGCTGTCTTTATCAAAGCGCAGAGCGCGAATGGCTCTCGCAATCTCATTGCCAAATTCGTTGATACTTAAACTATTATTGTTGGCGAGCTGTTTACGTTCCTGTAGCAACAGCACCTGTTTGGCCAGATTGCTGGAATGTTGTTCGAGTTCGCGCGTTCCCACGTTATCGGCGAGATCCTGGCGCAGGGCATCCAGCAGCTGATGAAGCTGTTTGTCATCGCTATCGACTAAATGACTAAGGCGAATACCGAGTCTTCTTAAAGTACCTTCTTTGCTCACGCTGTTACTGATCTCCTTGTTCGAGCGAGACTGTCATTTACCGATAGGACCGATACTTGCCTTCCAGATGATAGACGTGCACCAGAATTTCAGCAACAGCAATGTAAAGATTTTCAGGGATTTCATCGCCCAAAGGTACGGACTGTAAAACCTGAGAAAGTGTGTGGTCTTCGATGATGGGCACGTCATTTTGCTTCGCCGAGGTGATAATATGCTCGGCGGCTTCGCCTGAGCCCTTGGCAATCACCTGCGGAGCGCTGCTGCCGTTGTAGCTCAGTGCGCTGGCGAGTTTTTTGTCTTCTTCTATGTTCATACGCGCTCACTTACGCCGATGTTGAAGTGCTGCGACAGCCTGGTCGTAATCCTGTCTGAGCTGATACTTTGTTTGGTGTTAATGTTTGTGACTTCAAAGCCAAGTTGTTCCAGCCGGCTTTGCAGTGGCAGCAGTTGTGCGCTCATTAAGGCGTGCGTTGTCGCCTGTTCACATTGTAAGGAAACGCTTAAGTGCTGTGCTCTGAGGCTGAGTTTGGCAGCCACTGGGCCGAGGCTTGGTGGGTTCAGGCGCAGGGTAATGCGCCAGTTTTCATCTTCTGCCGACGTGTTTTCCTGCTGTTTGCCGTCGCGCTCGATTTCAAGGTGCAGCTCATCGCTGTGCTCACCGAGTTTTACCGGTATATCAATCAAAAAACAGGTCTGTCCCTTGGCATCGCTGGCCTGGCAGGCGACTTGTTGCAGGGTGATATGCGATAGTGCCCCGTCCAGCTGGTCGCGCAGTGCGGTCAGGTTTTCTCGTGTCTGCTGCGCTGCGGAGCTGGCGTCCTGTGGGGTTTGCAGCAGTTGTTGCACTTGTTTTAACAGGCGCTGAATGTCCCCTTTGAAATCGCCAGGTGTTGCCATCTCAGGCGGCTGCGCTGGATTTGGCAGCAATTCCGCAGTGGCACTGCCGGTGGTTGTTGGCGTGTGCAGCGTTGGTGCCGGGGTTGGCGTGATCGTGTTTGCAGTTTTTGCTGTAGCTGCTAACAATGCGTTAGCACCTGTATGCGCTGGCTGCTGTGGCGCGGTGCTTTGTGTATTCGTTGCATTTTGTGGAGGCGTGGGCGTCTGAGTTGGCTGCTGCGCCCCTGTGGAACTGGAAGAGGGGGGTTGTTGGGCGCGCGCCTCAAAAAACAAACCCGAGCGCTCCACGGCCTGGCGCAATTTGGCGCCGCTGTCTAAGTCACTGGGTTGATACAGGTGTTTGAACAGCGCCTGTACCGGCGAGCCGGTGTTTTGCGCACCCAGCAATGACAATAAATTGGCGCCGCTGGTGCCGCTGCCAAGCCCCGAGAATACATTGCTGACGTTTCCCTGACGCGCCATCAGTGCGGGCAGCTGTCGTTCCAAATCGGTTCTGGGCGCGATTGGCGTCAGGACTGTGGCCGCCGGAGCCGGGGCTTGAGCGTTAGTGTTGAGTATTTTCAGGGTCGGCGTTGGGGTCAGGGCGGTGACTTCCAGTTTCAGCGTTGCACCCTTTTGTACTGGCAGGTCTGTGGTGGCGGTGACTCGATGGGCGCCCAGACGCAGCAATAGCTGGCCGCTGGGGGCTTGATCTACCACCAGTGCCTGTAAGACTTTGCCCACCTGCCAGGAGTTAAGCCACAATCCAAAATTGCGCTGTTCTACCCGGCCAGGTGATAGCGCTAACTGCAAATCCTGCATGAAAACGTACCCGCGACGTGACCCTTAAAGCTAGCGCTTGCGAAGAAAAGCCGCAAGCATAAGCTGTTAAAAAGCCAGCTTATGTATGTGGCACGAATTCTGCTTATCTTTAATAAGCAATAAGCAATAAGCAATAAGCAAGCAAGTAAGCGAGCAAACCTGGAGTGATAGTGAACCGGGTTTGACAGAACATCGTGGGAGTAAAGTATGACCGCCAAAGATATGAATTTCACCATGGATCGCCAGCGCATGGAGGCAGTGCAGCAATTGATGCAGCAGGCACAGCAGCCGCAGCAAACAGCGCAAGCACAAAGTCCGGCGCCGCAGGCCGCAACGAAAGTGAAGCAAGGCGCTGTCGCTAAAAATGGTGTGCCGGCAAATAAACCATCCGCAGCACCAAAAAGCACGCCTGTACCCACTGCGCGCTCCAGCGGCGGTTTGTCTTTGTTGTGGCCCATGTTAAACAGCGCAGCGCTTGTGGCGGTAGCGGCGTGGTTTTATTGGCAGGGCGAGCAAAACACCGCTTCAAGTGCTGTTGTCGATGCCACACCGCCACAGGTTCAAAGCCTGGAGTTGACGGCATTAAAAGAAACGGTCGCTACCTTGCAGGCGGAGCTTAACAGTCAGCGCGAACTGGCGGATCAGTTACAGGCAGAGCTGGTCGATGTGCGAGCAGCGTTTTCAGCAACACAGCAGTTGGCAAAGACTCAGCCGCCGAAGGCACAGCCAACCTGGGTGATCAACGCGGGTGATTATCGCGATCAGCAGCGTGCCAGTGCCGCCGCCAGCAGCTTGCGTTTGCTGGGTTATCAGGTGGAGCTTACCCAGGCGGCGGGCGTGTGGCAGTTGCGCCTGCCGGGTTTTGATAAACGCGCACAGGCAGAGGAAGCGGCGCGACAGATTATGGCAGGCAGTGAACTAAACGGCCTGTGGGTATCGCGTTTACCCGCGTCATAAGCTGCTTTTGGCAAGAAAATGGCCTTTTCGCCGTTAAATTGTTTACACAATCGAACGCGGCTTTCACACTTACACGTCAACTCTGTGCAGCGGTTTCCGCACACTATGACGATTTAAACAGCGCGTATGCGTATACCTGGTACTGGTTAGAGGCAGTGCACGGTTTGGAACAATACATATGGATTTAGCAACCCTAATAGGTTTGGTCGGCGCTATAGGCATTGTGCTTGCCGCGATTTTTACCGGCGGTTCGGCGCTGGTGTTTATCAACGTGCCATCAATTCTTATCGTGCTCGGCGGCACCGTCATGGTGGTCATGATGAAATTCACCTTGCAGCAGTTTTTAGGTGCATTTGGTGTTGCGGCACGGGCATTTACATTTAAGCTGGAACACCCGGAAGAGTTGATTGAAGAGGTGGTCAACCTGTCCAACGTGTCGCGTAAAGAAGGCATGCTCGCGTTGGAGTCAATCGATGTCAACAGTGAAACGCTGAAAATGGGCATTCAAATGTTGGTCGATGGTAACGAGCAGGAAGTCATTCGCTCGGTGATGACCAAAGACATGCAGCAAACGATTGATCGCCATTCCTGGGGTGCCAAGGTGTTTTCGTCTACGGGTGACGTAGCGCCGGCAATGGGGATGATCGGTACTCTCATCGGTTTGGTGCAAATGCTGTCGAGCATGGATGATCCCAAGTCGATTGGTCCAGCGATGGCGGTGGCACTGCTGACCACCTTATATGGCGCGATGCTGGCCAACATGGTCGCCCTGCCAATTGCGGATAAACTCAATCTGCGCAAGGCGGAGGAAGGTCGTATCAAGGCAATGTGTATCGACGCAGTTATCGCCATTCAGGAAGGGCAAAACCCGCGTATTATCGAATCGATGTTACAGACCTATCTCGATCCGAAAAAGCGCAAGGATGCAGGCAAATAATGCGACTGCAGACGCAAGCAGACACGGTGAGGAACTGAGTAATGTCAGATGATGACGACAAGGCTCCTGGCGCACCGGCGTGGATGGCAACATTTGCCGATCTGATGTCGCTGCTGATGTGTTTCTTTGTACTGTTGCTGTCGTTTTCCGAAATGGACGTGCTGAAATACAAGCAGATGGCGGGCTCCATGCGCAATGCTTTTGGTGTGCAGGACAAAATTCAAGTCAAAGACTCGCCCAAGGGCACCAGTGTGATTGCCAGAGAGTTCAGCCCCGGTAAAACCACACCGACACCGATCAAAACTGTGCAGCAGGTGAGTTCAGAGCGCACCAAACCCTCTTTACGTGTGGGTGATGCTGATGGCGGTCAGTTGACCAAGCAGCAGGCGCGTGAGCTGTTGCAGCAAAAACTGAGCAGAATGATCGAAGAGACCAAAGCGGATGCAGAAAAATTAAAACGCCTGCTGAGAAAAAGCATTAAAAAAGGTCATGTGGAAGTGACCAGCAAGGGCCGCACCATCCGCATCCGCATCCGTGAGCGGGGCTCTTTTGCCTCTGGCTCGGCGCAGTTAAAAAGCGAATTTGTGCCTGTGGTAAATACCATGCGTAAAGCGCTGCGGGAAATTGAGGGGCATATCGCGGTAGAAGGGCATACGGACAATATCCCCATTTCCACGGTAAAATTTCGTTCGAATTGGGAATTATCCGCTTCGCGCGCACTGTCAGTTGTGCATGCGCTCGGCGGTGATGACGGTTTAACCCACGACAGATTTATGGTGATTGGTCGGGCTGATACACAACCTCTCGATGCCAATGATACTTGGGAAGGGCGTGCGAAGAATCGCCGCGTAGAAGTCGTAATAAGGCAGGGTTTAGACCCTTCAGTAGTTGTGAGTTTAAGAGATTTGCGCGAAGATGAGCCTGACGCTGTAGAAGAGCTCGATTTAAACACACTTGATATTACCGGGGAAGGATAGAGCAGGAACTGCAATGATGGGATCAGGTAAAGAACGTCGTAGTTATTTCCGTATTAACGACGCGGTAGGTTTGCGTTTTCACGAACTCAGCGACACAGAGGTCGGTGAGGGGCAGGCGCAGAGTTATTCTATAGAGGACACACTCAGATCCATTGATCGGGAGTTTAATCAGTTGGTCAATGTACTGTGGCAGGACAACCCCTCTGCCGCCAATGCTCTGGGTTTGCTGAATCGAAAAATGACCCTGATTTCCGAAGTTGTGCTCGGTGGCGGTCAGGCTGGCGTCAGCGAGGACTTCAAGGAAACTCAGGTGAACATCAGCGGCGCGGGCATCGCCTTTGCGGCGGATAAGAGCTACCCTGTCGGTGCGCGTCTGGCGTTGACCTTACAATTGCGCCCGTCCAACACCGAGCTGCAAATAACTGGCGAAGTGACCGCTTGTAACAAGCAGGAAGAAAGCGGTGGTCAAGCCGATGGTGAGTATTGGCTGCGCGTCAGCTTTGAGCCGGGCAACGATGCCGCCCAGGATCGCCTTGTCCAGCATATTGTTCAGCGCCAATGTGCCATGCTGGAAAAAAATACCCGCGGTGAAGGTTCTGCTCCGAGTTTGTTTTCAGGCTTTACCGAACGCAACAAGACTTGAGGTTACAATCTCCGCGTGTTTTTCGCGCGGGGTATTTTTAACATCAAGGGGTTGTCTGTACCGTTGTTTGGTATTAAAGGTGCGGCTGTAAAGTTGGTAAGCCTTACAGCGAATCTGTTCAACAGCGTTCGTCTACGTGCTGCCCGCGGCGTTTGGGTTTGCCCTTGCTGTCTTCTTCATTGCGGGGCATGCGGCGGCGGTCGTAGGGGTTTTTTCCGAGGTCTTTGGTGACGGTGGCAACGCTGGAGTGAACGGGGGTAATGGGTTTGCTCAGGCCGGTTTTTTCAATCATTGTGTCTAGCTTGTCCAGTCGCTCATTCTCGCACGCAGGCGGGCAATGGCCTGGCCGTGTATTTGTGAAACGCGCGATTCCGTGACGCCTATGATAAGGCCAATTTCTCGTAAATTCAGCTCCTCCACGTAGTAGAGTTGCATCACCATTTTTTCTTTTTCGGGCAGATTGTTGATGTGCTCAGCCAGGGCTTCCCTAAATCCGGCTTCTTCCAAAGTGTGGGTGGGGTTGTCACTTTCTTCACCCGGTGTCTCGGTTTCATATTCGTCCAGTGAGGCCATGCGTGCGGTGGCCAGTTCGCTGGCGGTGAGCTGGTACTGATCCAGTGACATACCGAGGTGCCTGGCAATTTCTGCATCGCTTGCAGGCCGCCCCAGGGTGGCCTCGACGCTGGCGATGGCTTCGCTGACGGTGCGCAGTTTTTGCTGCACCGAGCGCGGCAGCCAGTCGTTGCGGCGCACTTCGTCTAAAATTGCCCCCTTGATACGTATCGAGGCGTAGGTGGCAAAACTTGCACCGCGTCCAGCATCGAAACTGTCGCAGGCGTGAAGCAGGCCGATTAAGCCGACCTGCATTAAATCGTCAATCTCAACGCTCGCGGGTAATTTCGCCGCCCAATAATGCGCAATGCGTTTTACCAAGGGCAGATATTCCTCGATGACTGCATTGCGCGAATCTTGTCGGTAGGCGTTATAGGCCGATTGTTTCATGGCCGTTACCGCCTATGCTGTGTTGCCGAGCGCTTGCTGTTGCACTAAGCGCTCTACAAAAAAACCAAGCCCACCGTGACAGCTTTGGCTGTGCAGGCGCTGCTCCACCGTGTCGGCTAACTTGCTTAGGGCCTGTGCGGATTTGCTGCGCGGGTAGGCGATCACCACGGCGTTTTGCTGTTGCACGGCGCGGCGCAAATAATCGTCGCGCGGGATGGCGCCCAAATAACCCAGGTTGACCTCTAAAAATCTATCGGTAACGCGGGTGATTTTGTCGTAGAGTTGCACGCCTTGGGAGTTGCTGTCGACCATGTTGGCAATCACCTGAAAATCGCGTACGCCGCACTCCTTGTTGAGCACTTTAATCAGGGCGTAGGCATCGGTGATGGACGTGGGCTCATCGCAAATGACCACAATCACATCCTGGCAGGCGCTGGAAAACGCGAGCACTGATGGTTCGATACCGGCACTGGTGTCGACGATGAGAGTATCCACCGGAAAGCTCAACTCGCTAAAGGCCTGAATAACGCCGACCTGTTCCTGCTGGCTGAGACGAGTCATGCTCGATACGCCCGATGAGGCGGGAATAATCTGGATGCCCGCAGGGCCCGGTAATAAAATCTCTTCCAGGGTGCGCTCGCCTTTAATGACGTGGTGAATGTCGTACTTGGGCTTCAGGCCCAGGGCGATGTCTACGTTGGCGAGGCCTAAGTCGGCGTCAAACAACACCACATTTTGACCCTTGCGCGCAAGGCTCACGGCGAGGTTTACCGAGACATTGGTTTTACCCACACCACCTTTGCCGGAACTTACGGCAATCACGCGCATGGGCGCGGGGGAGGTGAGTTGTTGAAGACTGCTGGCTTGGTTGTTCATGTTGGCTTATACCGCTATTGAATGTTGAGACAGTGGTTTGTTCTGTTGTTCCTGACGCGTTAATTCACAGGCCTGGCGCACCAGTTCATCGGCGCGGGCTTTGCGTAAATCCTCCGGCACCTTTTGTCCGGCACTCACCCAGGTGACGGGCAAATGATGGCGTATCAGTACATCGATCACGCCGCCTAAGCTGGACGCTTCATCGAGCTTGGTGACAATCGCGCCAGATAGCGCGTCTTTGCCAAATACCCGCACCACTTCATTTAATGATCCGGGCAGCGCTGTTGCCGAAAGCACCACATGGCATTCGATATTGCGCCCCACCGATTTTAGGGTGGCAAATTGCTGATACAGACGCACGTCGCGCTGGCTCATACCAGCGGTGTCGATCAGCACCAGTTTGCGATCGGCTACCTTGTCCAGTGCTTCGCTCAGTTCTACGCCATTGGTTGCCACCATAACGGGAATGCCTAAATAGCGCGCAAAGGTCTCCAGTTGTTCCTGGCCGCCTATGCGGTAGCAATCGGTGGTAATCAGTGCGACCTGGCGCGGGCCGTGGCGCAATACGCTGCGCGCGGCCAACTTGGCGATGGTGGTGGTTTTGCCCACACCGGTTGAGCCCACCAGTGCCATAATTTTTTGGGTTTGATCGGCGTCGCCGTCTTTGGTTTGAATCTTGTTTGACAACGCGGTTTGTGCCTGTTGCCACTGCTGCTCCATCGTGCCGGAGCCCGCCCGATCGGCGATTGCAGCGCTCATGCTGCGCGATAGGCCGAGACGGCTGAGGCGATTGACCAGTTGTTTTTTTGGCGTCCTGGTGACGGTTTTGTCACGCCATGCCGCTTGCGTTAATTGGCCTTCCAGCATGCCGCGCAGGCGTTCCAGTTCCTGTTGCAGGTCGCCCAGCGCCGGGTCTTGGGGGGCGGGCTGTGGTGCGGTTTCTCGCGTCGGTGCGCTTGCACTTTGCAGGACTTGTTCCTCTAAATCCACGGCGGCGACCAGCTCTACCTGCCCGTCCACATTGCGATTGGAAAGAATCACCGCCTCGGGCCCAAGTTCGGCTTTGGCCTGGGCCAGTGCTGAAGTACCGGTGTGACTGACATAGCGTTTGATTTTCATGTGTACATCCTCGTGCAAGTCCCGTTAAGCGGCCTGATTACCCACAGTGGCGACCACTTTAATATTCTTACTGGCGGGAATTTCCTCGTAAGCGAGGATGTAAAAATTATCCATCCGGCTTTTGAGCAGGCGCGACAAGAACAGGCGAATATGGCTCGCCACCAGCAGCACCGGCGTTTTGCCTTCCGCTTCTAACTGCGCCGATGCCTGGCGCAACTGGTTAATCATGTTCTCTATCAAGGTCGGCTCCATACCGCCAATATTTCCTTGAGTAGCACCTTGCAAGATCTGTTCCAATTGTGAATCCAGCACAATCACTGCCATTTCGTTCTCTATGCCATTGATTGTTTGGAAAATTGTGCCACCGAGGGCCATGCGCACCCGACTGGTCAAAGTGTCAGTATCCTGACCCTTACCGCCAGATTCCGCCAAAGCTTCGGCGATTGAGCGCACGTCGCGAATAGGCACACCATCTTCTAACAGGTTTTGCATCACCTTGGTGATGTCGCCCAGGGACAAGACGTTGGGCACCAGGTTTTCCACCAGCTTGGGTGAGGACTGGGCGAGTTTGTCCAGCAATTGTTGCACGCCATCCTGACCAATGAGTTCGTGGGCGTGGTTTTTAATTAACTGGCTCAAATGGGTGGCAATGACTGTTGGACAATCCACCACTGTGTAGCCTTTGGCCTGGGCGTCGTCGCGCTGGCTGTTGTCAATCCAGGTGGCATCGAGGCCAAAGGTTGGGTCCTTGGTGGCGATGCCGTCCAGCTCGCCATATACCTGCCCTGGGTTGATGGCCAAATCCCTGCCTGGATGGATTTCGCCCTGCCCTACGGTCACATCGTGAAAGGTGATGCGGTATTCATTGGGCGATAAATTCAAGTTGTCGCGAATATGTACGGCGTGTACCAAAAAGCCGAGTTCCTGCGAGAGTTTTTTACGGATGCCCTTAATGCGTGGCAGTAACTCTCCGCCCTGGTTTCTATCGACCATGGAAATCAGTCGATAACCCACTTCCAGGCCAATTTCATCCACTGAGGATACGTCATCCCAGGACAGTTCTTTGTTCTCAACCGGCAGGGGTGCTGAGGTCTCGGCGGGTGCCTCTTCCACCGTGGTTTTTTCGGGTTGGGATTTTAAGTAAGCCATGCTGCCCAGCAGGGCGGCCAGTGACAAAAACACCAGATTGGGCATGCCGGGTACCAGCCCCATAATACCGATCAGCGCCGCGGTGATGGCGAGCACCTTGGGGTTTGACAGCAATTGCTCGCCCACCGCATTGCCCATATCCTGCGAGCCGGACACGCGGGTGACGATGATCGCGGTGGCGGTGGACAGCAGCAGCGAGGGAATCTGCGCTACCAGGCCGTCACCGATGGTGAGCAGCACATAGTTGTGCGCCGCTTCACCGGCGCTTAGGTTGTGCTGCAAAACACCCACGGCAAAGCCGCCGATGATGTTGATAAACAGAATTAAAATACCCGCCACTGCATCGCCGCGAACAAACTTACTGGCGCCGTCCATTGCACCGTAAAAATCCGCTTCGCTGGCGATTTCCTGACGTCTTTGTAAGGCCTCATCCTGACCAATTAAACCGGCGTTCAGGTCCGCATCGATGGCCATTTGTTTGCCGGGCATGGCGTCAAGGGTAAAACGTGCGGTCACCTCGGAAATCCGTCCTGCGCCCTTGGTGACCACCACAAAATTGATGATGACCAGGATGGCAAAGACTACAAAACCCACCGCATAACTGCCGCCGACTACAAAATCGCCAAAGGCCTGAATCACCCGGCCAGCGGCATCGGTGCCATCGTGGCCTTTCATCAGTACCACGCGCGTAGAGGCTACGTTCAGCGCCAGGCGCAGCAGTGTGGCAATCAATAACACCGTGGGAAAAACGCCGAAATCCAGCGGGCGCTGGGCGTAAATACTGACCAGTAAAACGATGATCGCAAGGGCGATATTAAAGGTGAAGAAAATGTCCAGCGCTAATGGTGGCAGGGGCATGACCACCATAATCAGCATCATAAACAGCAGTACTGGTGTACCAAGCCCCGTCAGAGAAAAGCCGTTATTGCTGGCAGCTTCTGCTGCTGTATTGCTCATGAGTCAAATCCTTCTGCGCCATCTTGCGCTAAATACTCGGCGGGAATATCAAACTGTTCCGGTGGCATAACACGCGATTTATCCAGGCTGTTGCGCAGCTGGAATACGTAGGCCAGTACTCTCGCCACCGCGATATATAAATTTTGTGGGATTTCATCGCCAATTTCAGTGTTGCGATACAGCGCCCGCGCCAGTGGTGGCGCCTCAAACAAAACAATGTCGTGCTGGGCGGCGATGCCGCGAATATTGGCCGCGATCAGGTCTTTACCCTTGGCGACGACTTTGGGCGCACTGCCGCTGCTTTCGCTGTATTGCAGAGCCACGGCATAGTGCGTCGGGTTGGTAATAACCACATCGGCGTTTGGCACATCTTCCATCATACGGCGCTGTGAACTTTCCCGTTGTAGCTGACGGATACGCCCCTTAACCTCGGGTCTGCCCTCTGTTTCTTTCATTTCATCGCGCACTTCCTGGCGTGTCATTTTCAGTTGGCGATTGTGGTTCCAAAGTTCAAAAGGCACATCCACGGCAACAATAAGCAGCATCACACAGGCGAGTAATACCAGACACCAAATCAGCAGGGACGCCGCTGCCTGAAAAGCCGCTATCGGTGTCAGACTGCCAAGGGCGAGCAGGTCGTCTATCTGAGCGCGAAACAGCATGACGGTAGCGGAGATTAGCAGTAAAAACTTAACCAGTGCTTTCAACAGCTCCGCAAGACTTTTCGCTGAAAAAATGCGCTTCATACCGGACAGTGGGCTGACTTTTTCAAGTTTGAAGGCCATGGCCTGCCAGGAAAATGACCAGCCGCCCATGACCAGCGGGCCGACAAACGCACCGATGATCATCACCAAAAAAAATGGCAGCAAGGCGAGCAGGCAGGACAGTGCCATTTCGCCAAACTGGGTAAACATATGGGTTTTGTCGTAGGCCTCAGTTCGCGAAAACACAAAGGCCTGGTACATGGCCTCACCCAGGCGTGCGGACAGGCCGCCCCCCAATATCAGCAGGCCCGCACCTGCCAGAAGCAGGGACAGCATGGTGTTAAGCTCTTTTGAGCGGGGAACCTGGCCTTTTTTTCGCGACTCTTCCTTGCGTCGCTCCGTAGGCTGTTCCGTGCGTTCGTTAGTATCGCCCTGCTCTGCCATAGCGCCTCCCTAAAAAATCGCCAGGGCAGCGCCCAGGGTGCGGTGAAAAATATCTTCCAGCAGTTTTATCACCGGCGGCATCGATAACATAATAAAAACAAAACCCACGCTAATGGTCACGGGAAAGCCCACCGCAAAAATATTCAGTTGCGGTGCAGCGCGGGTTATGACACCAAAAGAAACGTTAATCAGCAGCGCCGCCGTCAATGCAGGCAGTGCAATCAACAGAGCGCTGGCAAACATCTGACTGCCCCAGCGCACAATATTCATGGCCAGGTTTTCAACCTGTCCCAGTTGCCCCGGCGGCAACAAGGTAAAGCTATGTGCCAGAGCCTCAATCATCATTAAGTGACCATCTATGGCGAGAAACAACAGCGTCGCCACAATCATATAGAATTGACTGAGTACAGGTACTTGCACACCGTTTTGTGGGTCAACCGACATCGCAAAACCCAGGCCCATCGTCATCGCCAGTGCCTGGCCCGCCATTACCAGAGCGGCAAAGGCGGTTTGTAAAATAAAACCCATCGCCAGGCCGATAAGCACCTGTTCGCCAGCCATTAAAACTCCCGCAGCACTCATTGGGTCAACGCCCTGTACCGCAGGCAGCGTGGGTGCGATGATGGATGCGATGGCGACGGCCAGCAAAATACGCGCGCGACGCGGAAAAGACGAGGCGCCAAAAATAGGCGCAATCATAAACAGTGCCGACAGGCGCAAAAATGGCCAGTACCAGCCTTGCAGCAGGGTGAATAATTGATCGCTGGAAAGCAGGGCGTTCATCGTCTTACCCAATCAAGGCGGGGATGTCGCCGAATAAACGCATGGTGAATTCGGTTAACATGCGCAGCATCCATGGCCCCAAAAACAGTAATGTGATTGCCAGCGCCATCAGTTTTGGAATGAAACTCAAGGTCATTTCCTGAATTTGCGTTGCGGCCTGAAATATACCAATCAACAAACCAATGGCCAGCGCAGCCAGCAGCAGTGGCCCCGCCAACAACATGGTCAGGTACATGGCCTGGTAACCTATATCCATTACTGCTTCAGGTGTCATAACTAACTCACAAAACTCGCGGCCAGGGTGCCGGCAATAAGCGACCAGCCGTCAATCAACACAAACAGCATCAGCTTAAAGGGCAGTGAAATCAGCATGGGCGAGAGCATCATCATACCCATGGACATCAACACACTGGCGACCACAAGGTCGATAATTAAAAAAGGTACAAAAATTAAAAAGCCAATTTGGAAGGCGGTTTTTAATTCACTGGTCAAGAACGATGGCAGTAATACACTCATGGGAATTTCGTCGTCGGAGTTAAAGCCGTCGTAGCCGCCAAGTTCAGAAAACATAATCAGATCGGCTTCCCGTGTCTGATTGAGCATAAAATTGCGAAATGGAGTCTTTGCCTTATCCAATGCCTCGCGCGCGGTGATTTCCTCTTTGATATAGGGCTGTAAAGCCGAGTCATTGGCGACTTTTAACACCGGCGACATAATAAACAGACTTAAAAACAGCGCCATGCCAACAATAATCTGGTTGGAAGGGGTTTGCGCCGTACCCAGCGCCTGACGCAAAATCGCCAGCACGACCAACACGCGTGTGAATGATGTCATGGTCATTAAGATGGCCGGCAGCATGGTCAGCACGGTCATCATTAGTAACACTTGAATGGTCACGGAATAATCCGAACTGCCATCGGCATTGGGCACTACCGAAACCAGTGGAATCGTCGCTTCGGCAAGGCTGATATTCGGTAGCAGCAAAGCAATTACTGCAACAATTGCGCTGAGAGCCTTCATGGTGAATCGCCCTTTATACGCTTGGCCAGCACTTCGGCAAAAGCCGATTGGGCATTAAGCGGCGCTTCAAGCGGAGTTTCCAGTTCATACAAGGTATTGACCCCACCTGGCGCGACACCAATCAGTAATTGTTTGTCGCCGACTTTTACTAAAACTGCTTTTTCGCGGTTGCCGAGGCGAATACTGCCGATGACACCTAATTCACTGCCGGTTTTTGTGGGCAAGCCATTTACTTTACGCATGACAAAGAACAGGCCAAAAATCAAACCAAACACCAATAGCAGCGAGCCGACGACTTGCAGCATGTAGGCGCCGCTGATATCAGTCGCTGTATTGGCAAAACTTGCTACCGGGTAAAGCCCGGCCAGCAGCGAGGTAATGGCGAGAAAGGCTTTCATTTTATTGCAGCTTTTTCAGGCGCTCGGCCTGGCTGACCACGTTAATTAAACGCAGGCCAAAGCGTCCATCGGTAACGACGACTTCGCCCCGGGCAATCAGTGTGCCGTTTACCAGCAGATCAAGGGGCTCTTCCACCAGGCGGTCGAGTTCCACCACCGAGCCCTGGTTTAGACTGATAAGCTGGCGGATGGGCATTTTTCGCCTGCCGATTTCTACAGATAACGTAATATGCACATCCATCAGCGAATTCAGGTCGATTTCGCTACAGCCGGTGTTGGCGTTTTGGGTTTCGCCGTTCAGTGTGTTTGTTGCGGTGTTGTCCATGAGTGTCCCTTAAAATAGATTAGCGTGGTTGGCAAAATTCAGTGATTTTTACGGATTTACTGCCGTTTATTGCACCGTGTTCACCGTGTGCGATAGGCGTACACTCTGCATAGAGCAATGTACCCTCGCTCATTTTGATGGGCAGTACATCACCGACTTTTAAGCCCATGATGCGTGAAATACTGACCTCGGCGGTAGCGAGCACACCGCTGACGGTCAGGGAAACTTCGTCCATTTCTCTGCGCAGGTGTTGTTCCCAGTTTTTTACGTAGCCTTCGCCCTCTTTCAAAATCGCATGGCTTAGGCGCGAGCGAATGGGCTCCAGCGCCGCATAGGGCACCAGCCAGGTCATTTTTGATTCCCAGTCGCCCATGCCTACCGTGTAATTAAAGGCGATCACCATTTGGTCGGGCGAGCCTGTGGCAAGGAAGTCGGGATTGGTTTCTGTAGTGATAACCGCACCTTCCAGTTCCATGTATTCCAGCCATGCGGTTTTTTGGGTGGTCAGGAAATGCTCCACCAGCATATTATTCATACGCCTTTCGGTGGGCGTGAGTGCCTGGTGGGTTTTAGGGCAGATTTTTCCACCCATAGCGCCGCCACCGAAGTAGTGATCGAGAAAAAACGAGAGCAATGCACCACTGATCGAGAGCACCGCGGTGTGCTTCATGTTGGGGTAGTCGAGCAAGGTGATGGCCGAGGGGGAATCCATTGTTACCCAGGCCTCACTCATACTCATCAATTCGGTGTCGCTGGCAGTCACGCGCAGGGGGATTTTGAATTGCTCCTCCAACACCTGCAGTAATTCCAGTGCCTGCTTGTCGGCAATGGTTCGCAGGGCGGGCATCTGCACCAACAGCATTTGCGTGCGTGAGCTAAAATCAAAATGCGTGCTTTCACCGCTGTTTTCTTCAAGCGGTACATCGCCGTTGGACACGCTTTCCATCAGCGCATCCAACTCTTCTCCTGATAATACTTCCTCTTGAGACATGCGCCGCGCCCTTACTGCATCATAAAGCTGGTGAAATACAAATCGTCGATTTGATTGCGCCGTTTGCGCAGGTGCAGAGTTTTGTTGATCTGCTCAAGCGCCGCTGCGCGCAGGGTTTCTTTGCCTTCCAGAGTGTTGAGGTTTTTGTAGTCCTGTGAGCTGAACAGCAAAATCAGATCATTGCGCACAGCGGGGGTGTGAGCTTTGAGTTTTTCGATGGCATTGCGATTGTAGGACATGGCCTGCAAGTCCACCTGCAGGTAATGCATGCCATCCTCTAATGGAAAATTGATAATGAACGCGGGCGATAGTGGCCAGTAATTGGGCTCCGCATCGCCTGCTGCGCGAGAGTCACGCTCATCTCCGTCTTCGTCGGAGTCTTCGTCCTCAGCGCCATCATCACCGTCGTCGGCATCGCTCTGCTCGCTGGCGGGGGCTTTGTCGTTTCCTAAAAAGAACCACGCTGCACCGCCGCCAGCGCCGAGTAGCAGCACAACTGCGAGCACGATAATAATGATTTTCTTGCTACCGCCCCCGCTTTTGGCGTCATCGGGTGCGAGATTGAGTTCGTCTTTGGCCATGGCTTTTACTTTCCTTGCTGGGTTAAACAAATGCGTGCGTACACGGCTTTGGGTAAGCAAGTTTTGTGCCTATTTTTTTGTGATGCTAAATCAAAGGCTTAGCGTAGTGGCGGTCTTTTGGCGAGGGATCTTTGACGCTTTTCTAAGGACTCAGGGCGGGAATTTGACGGAGCGGCTTCCTTCTCCCTTGGGGGAGAAGGATAGGGGGGATTGCCGGGCTATATATGCAGAGCCTTGCCCAGAGCCCGCGCCGCTGCCTCGGGCAGGGCTTCGGATTGGGTGGGGTGGGCGTGGATGGTGGCGACGAGGTCTTCCAGGCAGGCACCCATTTCAATGGCGAGGGAGAAACTGGCCGAGAGTTCGGAAATGCCCGCGCCAACGGCCTGTATACCCAGCACTGCGTGATCGGCCTCGCGCCATACAATACGCACAAAACCATCGTCGCGTTCGCAGGTCATGGCGCGGCCATTGGCGGCGAAGGGGAATTCGGTGACTTTGCTGCCGTTTTCTGTGCCGGGCAGTGCGCCGCAACTGACGATTTCCGGGTCGGTAAAGCAGACCGCGGGAATGCAGCGTTTATCCCACTGTACTTTGTGCCCGGCGATGTGTTCGGCCACCAGTTCGCCCTGGGCCATGGCGCGGTGTGCCAGCATAGGCTCGCCGGTGATATCGCCGATGGCATAGGTGCCGCGCATAGATGTCTGGCAGTGTTTGTTGATGCTGATAAAGGGGCCGTCCATGGTCAGCGCCAGGTCATTCGCTATCTCGGTGCGCGGTTTGCGGCCAATGGTTACCAGCACTTTGTCGGCGGCTATGTCACCCTGATCGGTACGCAGCACGCCATTGGCAAAGCCCTCTGCCAGGGTGCTGGTTTTCACGCTGATACCCAAGGCGTTCAGGCGCTTGAGCACGGGTTTGCTTATCGCGCTGTCGTATTGCGGCAGTATGGTGTCGGTGGCTTCAACCACGGTGACTTCGCTGCCAAGTTTGGCAAAGGCGGTGCCAATTTCAAGGCCGATGTAGCCACCGCCCACCACCGCTAAACGCTTTGGCACTTCCGTTAGTACCAGAGCTTCGGTGGATGACAGCACATCGCCACCAAAGGGTAGCGAGGGCAGGCCAATGGGTTCGGAACCGGTGGCGATGACCACGTTTTCCGTACTGATCGTAAGCTCCCCCTCGGAGGTAGACACTGCCACGGTTTTGCCATCGATAAAACGGGCGGTGCCACTGATGAGTTCCGCGCCCGCTTTGTTCAGCAGCATATCCACGCCGCCAGTTAAACGTTGCACCACGCCATCTTTCCAGGCGATGGTTTTGCCAAGATCGATGCTCGCTGTGCCCGTGCTGATACCAAGGGGTGACTGCTCGGCGTGGGAGGCCTTGTGAAACTCATCTGCTGCGTGAATCAAGGCTTTGGAAGGGATACAGCCCACATTCAAACAGGTACCGCCCGGAGCCTGTGGGTCGACGACGATGGTATCCAGACCCAGTTGAGCGGCGCGAATGGCACAGACATAACCGCCGGGGCCTGCGCCAATCACCAGTACTTTGCATTTTTTGTCGCTCATGGTTTAACCCTCTACAAACAGCATGGCTGGGGTTTCCAGCAGAGATTTTAATTTTTGTACGAATACCGCAGCGTCCCAGCCATCGATAACGCGGTGGTCGAAGGAGCAGGAGATATTCATCATGGTGCGCGGGCGAAACTCTTGGCCATCCCACACCGGGCGCACCTGCATTTTGTTGACGCCGACAATGGCCACTTCCGGGTAGTTGATAATAGGCGTAGTGGCGATTGCCCCCAGCGGGCCCAGCGAGGTAATGGTGATCGTACCACCTTGCAGGTCATCGCGCGTTACTGAGCCATCGCGCGAGGCCTCTGCAAGGCGCGATAGGGTGCTGGCGTTATCCCACAGGCTGCCCGCTTCGGCGTGCTTAACGACGGGCACATTCAAGCCAGCAGGAGTTTGTGTGGCGATGCCGATATGCACGCCACCGTGGCGTACCAGCACCTTGCGTTCATCGTCGTAGCGCGCGTTGAGGTCCGGTTGTTCGCGCACGGCCTCCACGATGGCACGCATCAAAAACGGCAGCAAGGTCAGTTTGGGGCGCTGATCCTCGTATTTTTGATTGAGTGCCGCGCGCAGGTCTTCCAGGGTTTGCATTTCCACTTCTTCCACAATGGTAATGTGTGGAATCGAGGATTTAGACTGCACCATGCGCTCGGCGATGATGCGGCGCATACCGATAATCGGCACTTCTTCGGTAGCCGTGTTTTTGCCGCGGGCGCCCGCACCTGCAGGCACTCCGCCAGCATCGATAAAAGCTGCCAGATCGTCATGACTGATACGCCCGCCGGGGCCGGTGCCCGGTACCTGGCGTAAATCAACCCCGCGTTCCCTGGCTGCGGCGCGCACAGACGGCGCTGCCAGCGGTTTATCCGCATTGGCGCGGGGTACGACTGGGCCGGCTTCCACCTTGGGGACACTGTGCTCCACCACGGGTTCAGGTTTTGCAGCGGGTTCGGGTGTCGGTTCGGGCTGCTGCGGTGCGGGTTCTGGTGCGGGCGCTGCATCTGCGCCGGTGTCATTGCCCTCGCCCTCGACTTCGAGGCGCACCAGCACTGCTCCCACGGCAATCATCTCACCGATATTGCCGCCCAAGCTGAGCACTTTACCGCTCACCGATGAGGGCACTTCCAGCGCAGCTTTGTCGGTCATTACCGCAGCGAGCACATCGTCTTCCTTAACCATATCGCCCGGCTGTACATGCCATTCAATCAATTCGGCCTCGGCGATGCCTTCACCCACGTCTGGCAGGCGTATTGCGTATATGCCCATAATCAGTTCTCCATGACGGTTTTAAGCGCCGCCGCCACGCGGGCGGGGCCGGGGAAGTAATCCCATTCCTGGGCGTGAGGGTAGGGGGTATCCCAACCGGTGACGCGTATAATGGGGGCTTCCAAATGATAAAAACAGGCTTCCTGTACCTGCGCGGACAGCTCCGCACCGTAACCGCAGGTGCGCGTGGCCTCGTGAACAATCACGCAGCGACCCGTTTTCTTCACCGATTCGGTAATGGCGTCGTAATCCAGTGGCAGCAGGGTGCGCAAATCCAGGATATCCGCCTCAACACCGGCGGCATCGGCAGCAGCTTCGGCCACGTAAACCATTGTGCCGTAGGCTAAAATGGTCACATCATTGCCGCTGCGCAGCTGCCTCGCCTTACCCAGTGGGGTGAGGTAATGGCCACTCTCAACTTCGCTCAATGGGTGTTTCTTCCAAGGCGTCACGGGGCGGTCGTGGTAGCCGTCAAAGGGGCCGTTGTAGAGGCGTTTGGGTTCCAGGAAAATCACCGGATCCGGGTCTTCAATACTGGCCAGCAGAAGTCCTTTCGCATCTACCGGGTTTGAGGGCATCACGGTTTTTAAGCCACAGGAGTGGGTGAAATACACCTCGGGGCTCTGGCTGTGGGTCTGGCCGCCAAAAATACCGCCGCCGGTGGGCATACGAATCACGATGGGGCAGGTGAAGTCTCCTGCCGAGCGATGGCGCAGGCGCGCCGCTTCCGAGACGATCTGGTCAATTGCGGGGTACACGTAGTCGGCAAACTGAATTTCAATGACGGGGCGCAGGCCATAGGCGGCCATGCCGATTGCGGCGCCGACGATGCCTGCCTCGTTAATAGGCGCATCGAAACAGCGGGACTTGCCGTATTTTTCCTGTAAGCCCGCGGTGCAGCGAAACACGCCGCCAAAATAGCCAACATCTTCGCCAAACACAACAACGCGTTCATCCCGTTCCATCGCAACGTCATGGGCGTTGCGGATGGCCTCGATCATGGTCATGGTAGTCATCAGTAGCCCACCTCCTGTCGCTGGCGCACCAGGTGCGGTGACATTTCTGCGTAAACCCCTTCAAACATATCCCGTGGCGATGGTTGATTGCCCACGTTTAAGGTGCCAATCGCTTCCGCCTGTTTTTGGGTGGCCGTGACGTACTCGAGAATTTCTGCTGTCATCGCCTCGTGCTGTGCCTCGGACCAGACACCAATCGCGATTAAATGCTGTTTCAAACGCTCGATTGGGTCGCCCAGCGGCCACGCATCGCATTCTTCTTTAGAGCGGTAGGCCGAGGGGTCATCGCTGGTGGAGTGACCGCCGGCGCGATAGGTCACGTGCTCTATCAGGGTGGGGCCATGCCCGTATCGCGCGCGCTGGGCCGCCCATTTTGCGACGGCGTGCACCGCTAAAAAGTCGTTGCCATCGACGCGTACCGAGGCAATACCAAAGCCGTGGCCACGTGCGGCGAAGGTGCTGGCACCGCCGCGAGCGATGCCCTGGAAGGTGGATATGGCCCATTGGTTGTTGACGATATTGAGCACCACCGGCGCGCTGTAGGTCGAAGCGAACACCATGGCCGAGTGAAAATCGCTCTCCGCTGTAGAGCCATCGCCAATCCATGCGGCGGCAATTTTGGTATCGCCGGAAATAGCCGAAGCCATTGCCCAGCCCACCGCCTGACTGAATTGCGTGCCCAGGTTGCCAGAGATAGAAAAGAAGCCGTGCTCTTTTGAGGAATACATAATCGGTAACTGACGCCCGTGCAGCGGGTCCTGGGCGTTTGAGTAAATCTGGTTCATCATGGTTTGCAGCGGGTAGTCACGGGCGATGAGCAAACCGGCCTGACGGTAAGTGGGAAAGTTCATATCCCCTTGGCGCAGGGCGCGGCCAAAGGCGCAGCTCACCGCTTCCTCGCCCAAATGCTGCATATAAAAGCTGGTCTTACCCTGGCGCTGAGCGGTCATCATGCGCGCGTCAAACAGGCGCAGGGTCACCATATGACGCAGGCCTTCAAGCAATTCATCCTGGCTTAGAGTACCTGCCCAGGGCCCCACCGCCTGATGATCGTCGCCAAGTACACGAATAATGGAAAACGCCATATCCCGAATGTCTTCGGGTTTTACATCCACTGGCGGACGGGCAACGGCACCGGCCTTTGGGATCTGAAAATCGGAAAAGTCCGGGGAGCCTCCGGGTCTACAGCCGGGTTCGGGCACCTTGAGTGAAAGTCTGGGAGCATCTGTCATATCTTTATCTCTTTTAGGACGGCAAATAACGTCGCAACCTTAGCACGGAAAGAGTTTCATTTGAAACTGTTTGAAAGGGTGGGGAGGACGGTGGTCTACGGGCCGTGATTGACTGTATCTCCAGAAAATCCAGCGCTTGCCAAACAGGATAATATGAGTCTCTACACAGTGGCAAAAGAGCTCCTGTCAGCGGCGCAGAATCAACGGGTAGAACTCGCCTTTGCGCGGGGCTGCGAGAACAGCCCAGCGCGAGGTCATACTGTGTTGTTTGCGTCGTGATCCGGGTGCAGAAAATACAAGGCTTTCAGTATCAGCATCAGCGCAGTAAAAGCCCTGGGGCATTTTCTGCGATCATGTGCATCTTAAATGTAGGCATCCACCAGGCCAGGCCGCTCCACGTTGTGTGCGACCTGCTGTTCCTGATGTGGTTCATCGGCAATGTGCTCCCCAGCAATACCGGCATCGCCAGGTTCGCGGCTGTCAGTAAACTCTTGATCTTGCTGAGAACCGGCGTGGTCAAATACCTCGCCCTGAGCCAGCTCCAAGCCAGTGTCGTTTAGAAATTCGCGCAGGCGGGGCATAGCTTGTTCCAGGGCCTCGCGGGTGGCGGCCTGCTGGGCGTGGAATACGACGGTGGTTTTATCGCCATCGGTGGAGATTTGGATATTTAAGCGGCCAAGTTCCGGCGGGTTCATTTGAATGCTGGCCTCTTTGGGGCCGTGCTTCATCATGATCGATACTCTGTCGGCAATTTCATTTCCCCACTCGGGGCTATCCGGGGTATAGGTCATGGTTTGCGTGACCGGTGCGCGCGGTGCTTCTGCGGTTTGCACTCTGGCGTTATTTTGCAGGGCGCCAATGCTTGCCGTATTCAGGCGCGATTGAAATGATTCGCTGTCGCCGCCTTCGCTTTGACTTTGCAGCGGAGCGAGATCTATTGCCTCGCCTTGCTGGGCAAGATCGGCGGTGGCCTCGATATCAACCGTATCCGCCGCTGCGGGTGTGCCGTTTGCCGTTGGAGTGATACCGGGAGTCACGGCGGTTTGCAGCTGCACGCCAGCTTGTGCAGGGCGTTCAGGTTTCGCCGTACCTGCGTCTGGGCGGGTACTTGTGGCGGTGCGCATGGCGTTAAGCAGCGCGGGGTTCAGAACTGTTTCGGAAGCTGTTTCGCTTAGCGGCGTTTCCGCATCGGTAACGGGCGTGACTTGCTGCGGCGTTACCGGCACGACAGGCACAGGAGTGATCTGGTTGAGCGGGGTTTTGGTCTCTAAGGGGTCTATGGCAGGCTCGGTGCCAGTTAGCACCGGCGTTTGCACAATGCCATCGGCGGATAATTCTATGCTAAGACCACTGATTTGCTCATCGGGCAACAGCGCGGTTTCACTGACGTCGAGCAAGCCTTGTTCTACCTCGATGGTGGCATTCAGCACTGGCAGATTATTGTCGCCTACCGGCAAAATATTGCCACCGTCAACGGGTAACTCTGTTGTTGGCACCGGTGTTTGCGCATTGTTGAGCAGGCTGAACATCTGTGCAAACAGGTCGCTGTCAATGCTGCCATCTGTGCTGACAAGCCCATCTGCTGTGGTGTTCAGGGTTAGGCCATCAAGGCTGATGGGGAGTAATGTGCCCAAGTTGTTCATAATACGCTCACTCGTTAACTGTGATGTTCGGTACGTTTACCTTATAAAGCAAAGCAAGTTACGTGCCAGTGCTTAGGAGTCTCTTGTGTAGTTGGCCAGCGTTTTTTCGTCCGCCTCTTTTTGCGCCTGTTTGTCCTGTGACTGACGAAGTTGCTGATCGGCCTGCGCCATTAAGCGCTCAAGCGCTGACTGACGGCGGGATTTTTTGATCCATACTTCGCGCGCGCTTTCGACTTGTGTAGCGCTGTGCCCGATTTCCTGTTTCTGCTGGTCAATGGCTTGTCCCAGACGGTTTAAAAACTGACGATAATCCTGTAATTGTCGTGCGGCGATGCCGTTTTCACCGAGGCCGGTTAAACGCTGCTCATACTCTTCGCGGAATTTGTGCAGTTGATCCAGGCGCGACTGGCTTTGTGCGTGCTCGATCTGGCGGTTCTTTAATTGCTGAGCTGACTGTTCCTGCTGCCTGCGCGCAAGCTCCGCCACTTTGCCAATTTTGTCAGGATGCATCGGCCGTTACCTCCGCGGGCTGGCTAAACAACTTGCTGAGCATGTCGAGCTGGGCGAGGCTGTTTGCCATGTCCACTTTGTCACCGCGCTGCTGGCCGATAAAAGCGCGAATCGCCGGTTCCATGCGAATAGCTTTATCGATATTGCTATCTGAGCCCGCCTGATACGCGCCCAGGGTAATCATTTCCCGATTCTGCTGGTAGGTGGCATACAGCGCTTTTAATTGCTGTACTTGCAGCATTTGTTGTTCCGGGACGATGTTCATCATCGAGCGGCTGATCGAGCCATCAATGTCGATGGCGGGAAACAAACCGGAGTCGGCCACCTGTCTGGAGAGCATAATATGGCCGTCCAGAATCGCCCGGGCGGCATCGGCGATGGGTTCGTTGTGGTCATCGCCTTCTACCAAAACGGTGTAAATTGCGGTGATGGATCCTTTGGCATCTGCGCTGTTGCCCGCGCGCTCAATCAGGGCTGGCAAAAGGGAAAATACCGAGGGTGGATAGCCCTTGGAAACCGGTGGCTCGCCCACGGCCAGACCAATTTCCCGCTGCGCCTGAGCAAAACGGGTGACCGAATCCATCAGCAGTAATACGTCTTTACCCTGGGCGCGAAAATACTCGGCAATGGCGGTGGCGCGCCAGGCGCCCTGCACGCGCATCAGCGGTGGGTCATCCGCAGGTGTTGCCACAATAATGGCTTTCTTCAAGCCCTCTTCGCCTAAGATATCCTCGACAAATTCGCGCACTTCGCGTCCGCGCTCACCGATCAAACCCACCACAATCACATCGGCCTCGGTGTGTTTGGTCATCATTCCCAGCAGGGTACTTTTACCCACGCCGCTGCCCGCAAACAAACCCAGGCGCTGACCTTTGCCAATGGTGAGCAGGGCATTTACCGCGCGCACGCCGACGTCCAGCGGTTCGCTGATGGGTCTGCGCTTCAGGGGGTTAATCGGCTCGCCGCGCATACTGCTGTGATGGCGACAGCTGATTGCCGGGCCATCGTCAAGCAGGCGTCCGCCGCCGTCGATCACGCGCCCTAAAAGCTGTTCATCGACCGCGATCTGGCTGGAACCGCGCATGGGAATAACCCGCGCGCCCAGTTGAATGCCGTCTAAGTTACCCTCGGGCATAAGGTATAAGCTGTCATCGGAAAAACCGACCACTTCCGCTTCGATGGTGTGTTTATCCGTGGCGACAATTAAGCAGCGACTTCCAATCGGCGCAGAGCAACCCACCGCCTCCAGCTTGATACCCACCATGCGTACCAGTGAGCCCTGTTCTTTCAGGGGCTCGGGGCGCGGCACCTTACGGCACAGGGTTTGCAATTGCGCGCTCAGCTTTCGGTGGCGGGCCAACGCCAGGTTTTCTGCGCTGATCACGGTTCGTCCAAGACCTCTTGCTCCAGGGTTTGCGCCGTGCTGTCGGCAAATTCCGCAAACAGTTTTTCGATGCTTTGTTCGACACTGGCATCGACCAGAGAATGCTCGGTTTGCACGATGGTGCCGCCGGGCAGCATGTTGTTGTCGGTGCTGATGGTCCAGTCTGTTCCATCCAGCAGGTCCGGTGCCAGGGCTTTGACGGCGCTGGCATCCTGCGGGTTCACGGTAATCTGTACTTGTCCGCGAAGCTTGGAAAAAACGCTGAGCGCATCGCCAAGGGTTGCCTCAATTGTGCTTGAATCGGTGTGCAGTTCGCGTTTTATCAGCGCTTTGGCAAGTTTGACTGCAAGCGCGCTGAGGTCTTTGGCGATGCTGGGCTCCACAGCGCGATAGGGCGCAGCCAATTGTTCGATGATGCCGCGAAAGCGCGATATTTCATCGTTGGCGGTGGCGGTTCCTTCGGCGTAACCGGCGTCAAAGCCTTCGCGATAGGCCTCTTCGCGTACCTGTTCGGCAATGGCGTCAAAGTCCGGTGCTTCCACTGGCGGTGGCGGTGAAAAATCCGGAAATTCCCAGCGGTGAGGTTTATGATCAGACAAAATCGTCATCTCCGCGACCCAGTGAAATTTCGCCCTCATCGGCCAAACGCAAGGCGACGGATAAAATCGCTTTTTGCGCTTTTTCCACCTCGGACAGTTTAACCGGCCCCTTGGCTTCGATGTCTTCTTTCAGCATGTCCGCCGCGCGCGAGGACATATTGTTAAAGAACTTATCCTGCACCGCCGCCGATACGCCTTTAAGTGCAACCACCAGGCTGTCCACAGAGATCTCGCGCACAATGCGCTGCATACCCCGGTCGTCAACGCCCAGCAGATTCTCAAACACAAACATCAAATCGCGCACTTTTTCGCAAAGCGCACTGTCGTCTTCATTGAGTTCGTTAAGCAAGCTGTTTTCCATATTGGAATTCAAATTGTTCAAAATATTGGCGGCGGTATTGGGGCCGTCGATGGGCGTGGGTGGCAGCTTATCGGATTTGCGCAGTTGCACTTCCAGTACGTGGTCCAGTTCTTCCATGGCCGCAGGGTCGATAAGTTCCAGGCGCGCAATACGTTTCAGCGATTCCTTGCGCACATCTTCCGGCAGCAATTCCATGACCTGTGCCGCGTGGTCGCCATCCAGTGAGGCTAGTACAATCGTGACAATCTGCGGGTGTTCATCGCGGATTAAACCCGCTACGGAGCGCGCGTCCATCCATTTTAAGGCGTCAACGCCGCGTGCACCTTCGCCTTTCATCACCTGGCTCAACACGTTGCGCGCTTTGTTTTCACCCAGTGCTTGCACCATAACGCGGCGGGTGAAATTATTTGCGCCTATGCTTAGCGGGCTGATCTTGGCGACACTTTCGGAAAAGTCCTGAATGACTTCGTCAATTTGTTCATCGTTAATTTCAGGCAGTGAGGTCATGGCCTCGCCCACGCGCTGTACTTCCTTGGGCTCCATATGACGCATCACCGAGGCTGCGCCATTTTCGCCAAGTCCCAATAAAAAAATTGCGGCGCGCTGTGCGCCGGTGAGTTCTGCTACATCAGCCATCGTTAGCTACCCAGTTTTTTACCACTTGTGCAACGCGTTCGGGTTCCTGTTCAACCAGTTGTCGCGCAGCACCTAATTGTTGTTCATACGGAGCGCCCGCCGTGGTTCCCGGCAAGCCGGGTACGCTTTCGCCCTGTCCCAAAGTGACCTGATCCTCACCCATTTCGCCCTGGGCGATTAGATTCGCCTGTTCCTGTTCAGCGCTGCTGCCATCGGGCAGTGCCGGAGTTTGTTCCGGGTTTATTTCCGGTGGTGTGATGCGCAGCAGTGGGCGCAGTACCAGAATAACCAGCATCAGCACACCCAGGCTGCCCAAAACAATTTTGCCCAGGCGCCACACCCACTCCTGCTCCAATAGGCTCGGTGCGGCAACCGGTTCAAACTCTTCGGTAACAAACGATGCGTTAACGATATTGACGCTGTCTCCCCGGGCGGCATTGAAGCCGACGGCTTCTTTGACAAGCGCGGTGATTTCATCCAGTTGTTGTTGGCTGCGCGGTGTGCGTTGCACATTGCCTTCAGCGTCTACACTGACGATATTGTCAACCACAACCGCAATGGAAAGCCGGCGCAAATCGCCCGGTGCTTCGCGAATATGGCTCAGCGTTTTATCCAGCTCGTAATTGCGCACCTCGCGCTTAACCGAGCGGCGCATTTGCTCACGGTTGGCCTCACTGTTACCGGGGCGTTTGCTTAACACGGCGTTACCCGGTGGCGTGTTACTCAATGTGCCGGGTACGCCCTGGGCGATGCTGTTACCATCGGACTCTTCCATCAGTTGTTCGGAGCGCACTTTGCTGTCAGGCGCATAGCTTTCGCTGGTGCGCTCAATCACAGTGAAGTCCACATCTGCTGCAACCTGGGCGCGGAAGGAATCAACGCCTAAAATAGGGGCAAGAATTTGCGAGATACGCGATACGTAGTTGTCCTCTAATTGCTGGGTGAAACGGAATTGCTCCTGGGTATAGCCAAAGCCTTCGTCCTGATTCTGCCCCGATAATAATTTGCCCTTGCGATCAACCACCGAGACATTTTCCGCCTCAAGCCCAGGCACGCTGGATGCGACTAAAAACACAACCCCGGCCAGTTCCTGATCGTCTAACTTGCGACCAGCCATTAAATTCAAAAATACCGAGGCGGCGGGTTTGTTGCGCTTGCGTACAAAGGCCGAAGGTTTGGGCAGGGCGAGGTGAACGCGTGCCGAGCGTACGCCATCCACTGCGGTAATCGTGCGCGCCAGTTCCTGTTCCAAAGCGCGGTCGTAGCGCGCTTTTTCCATAAAGCTGCTCACGCCCATTTGTTGTTCTTGATACAAAACGCTGAAACCGGAATTGTCGGATTCGGGTAAGCCCTCGGCGGCCAGTTGCATCCGCGCCTGATGTACCTTGCTTGCGGCAACGCTGATCAGGCCGCTCTGGGTGTTGTAGCGATATTCAATGCCTTTGCTGTCCAATGATTGCAACACGTCGGTCACCGCTGCGGGCTGAACATCGTTGAACAGGGGAACCCAGTCGGGCGAGCGCGCCCATTGTGCAACAGCGATGCCCAGGGTAATGCTGGCGGCAAGGCCGATCAACAGACCCAGCTGACGTGTTACCGGCATGTCGCTGATGGTTTGCAGACGATGGGTGAAAGAGGCAAGTTCCATAGCTTTGTTCTCGTTAAATCTCTAGTGTTCCCAGTTAAACTTGCATGTTCATCACTTCTTGATAAGCGCTGAGCAGGCGATTGCGCACCTGATTCATGGCTTGAAATGACACCGAGGATTTTTGCAGCGCCACCATGACTTCAGGTAACTCCACTGAGGTGTCACCCATTTCAAAGCGTGTGCTTAGGGATTTTGCCTCGTGCTGGGTTTCGTTCACTTTGTTCACCGCGTCTTTTAACAAGTCGCCAAAACTGGCTTCGGGCACAGTTTCAGTTGCGGGTTTTTCCAGCTTGGTCTGCGCGCTCATGACGCGCATTTGCGCCAAAACCTGATTGATTTCCATGCTCATCATTGAATCCTTTAAGATGCTTCGGGAATAGCGATGCCCTGCTCTTTTAAGCGGGCGAGTTTATAACGCAGGGTGCGAGGGCTGATGCCCAGATCCTGTGCGGTTGCCTTGCGAGAGCCACCGTGGGTTTGTAAGGCCTGCACCAGTAATTGTTGTTCGCGGGATTTTAAGTCGCCACCTGTTGGAGCCTGTTGTGTTGCGGTGTTTTCACTGCCTTCGATAATGATATCCGCCGCCTCAATGGTATCGCCGCTGGCCAAAATGGCGGCGCGCTGCAGGGTGTTTTCCAGCTCGCGTACATTGCCTGGCCAGTGGTGATTTTGCAGTGTGGCGATGGCATCCTTCGAGAGTGACAGATTTTTATCGCTGTTTTTGGACAGCAAATAGGCCGCCAGTGGGGCGATATCTTTGGAGCGCTCACGAAGTGCTGGCAAGGTCAGTGGAAACACCTGCAAGCGGTAAAACAGATCTTCGCGGAAACGCCCCGCGTTGACTTCGTCGCGCAGTTTGCGGTTGGTGGTAGCCAGAACGCGCACATCCAGGGGGATGGTCTTGTTGCCGCCCAGACGCTCTACTTCGCGCTCCTGTAAGACGCGCAGCAGCTTTGCTTGCAGGGCTAAATCCATTTCCGAAATTTCATCAAGCAATAAAGTGCCGCCGTTTGCCTGCTCAAATTTACCGGCGCGGGCTTGATGGGCACCGGTGTAGGCGCCTTTTTCATAGCCAAATAACATGGATTCCAGCATGGATTCGGGAATGGCCGCACAGTTGATAGCCACAAAGGGTTTATCCGCACGCGCAGACTGGGCGTGTAAATAACGTGCCAACACTTCTTTACCCGTGCCAGACTCGCCGCTGATCATCACCGTGGCGTCACTTGCCGCCACGCGATCTGCCAGCTCATACAATTTAATCGTGGCGGGGTCGCAGGCGATAAAACTGGCGTTTCCCTGGGGATGTTGCAGCGCCAGGCGGCTGACGGTTTCCAGCAGAACCGCTGTTTCAAAGGGTTTTACCAGGTAATCCGTGGCACCTTCGCGCATGGCTTGCACGGCCTTTTCGATACTGCCGTGGGCGCTCATCATCACGATGGGTAGTTCCGAGTGTGAGGCTTTTAGCTCACGCAGTAGGGCATTGCCATCCATAACGTCCATTTGCACGTCGCTGAGCACTAAATCGACGGGGTGTTTGTTCAGTACTTGCAATGCCTGTCCGCCGTGGATGGCCGAGAGCGCGTGATAGCCGCCGTACTCCAGGGTGTCGCACAGCGCTTCGCGCAAAGTGGCGTCATCTTCCACGACAAGTACCGTTGTTGCATCAGTCATGCTGCTCTCCTTGTAGTGGGTTATAAATGGGCAGTTCGATTAAAAACTCGGTGCCGCCGTTCGGATTGCTATGCACGCTGATGTTGCCGCCGTGGGCGCTGACGGTTTGTTCCACCACCGCAAGACCGAGGCCGGTGCCATTGGCGCGGGTGGTGAAAAAGGGGTCAAAAATACGTTCTTGAATCTCTTCCGCAATACCTGGGCCATTGTCGCGCACGCGAATTTGCAGGTATCGCGCGTTGCGAGCACCTACCCACAATTCAATATGTACTGGTGATGCAGCGGCCTCTACCGCATTCATCGCCAGATTGCCCAGGGCGCCGGCTAGGTCTTCTCTTGCACCTAAAACCGCGAGAGAGTCATCGACTTTGGGAAGGCTCAAGCGTGCATCGCGAGCTTCCAATGTGGCGCGCACGTTATTTTCGAAGGTGTTCAACACATCGGCGAGTAAGACTTTTTCCCATGTGGGGCTGGCGCCGCGGACAAAGCTCAACATACTGTCAATAATATGACCCATATGGCGCAACTGTGAGTTGACCTTGGCGGCGATATGCTCACGTTTTGCCTGGGGTAAGTCCTGCCTTGCCAGTTGCGACAAATATAAGGTGGTGGAACTCAATGGTGTGCGCACTTGATGGGCGAGCTGGGCGGCCATTTCGCCAAGAGCCGTTAAACGGCGTTTGCTTTGCAGTTGTTTTTGCAGAGCGTGGGTCTGGCTCACATCGGTAATAAGAATTACGCGCTCGCCGCGCCGTTCCAGTGGGCGGCTTTGCAGTGAAATATAGACGCCAGACTTCAACAGGCGTTCACTGGCGCTGCTTTGGCCGGGTGCAGACAGACGATTGAGCAAGGTGCTTAAGTTTTGACCCTTTACGTTATCGCCGAGTAATTCCAGGGCGCGGGGATTGGCATCGTGCACAATGTCGTTGCCGTCAACGATCAGCAGGCCTCCGGGTAACACGGATACCAGCGATGTAAGACGAGTCAGGGTGCGGTCTTTACTGGCCTGCTCGCGCAAACGCTCGCGGCGCTTGCTGGCAAGCTCGCCAGACAGAGCGCTGACGCGTGTCTGCAGTGCAGTGTAGGAGTCGTCCAGTTCACCGCTTAAGCGATTAAATACCTCAAAGGCTTCTTCAAGCTGGCTTGTGGACGGCTGTGTGGCCTGTTGCATCGTCAATTCCTCGGCGTGCGCAGCATTGCGCGGCGTGTTCAGCAAGGAATATGCAAATCTCGTGCCTGTTTTGTGATTTTATATATATCAATGGCTTAGGTGAAAAGGGGCGGTTTGCCGAGGGTGTGCCGGGTCAATTTTCCGGCACATCCTCCGGGCGATGAATACCGTATTTGCGCATTTTTTCTACCAAGGTGGTGCGCTGTAAATTCAATAATTTGGCGGCGCGGGCGACCACCCAGTCGGTGCTTTCCAATGCCTGGCGCATCAGCTCACACTCAAGGTCTGCCAAATAGGTTTTCAGATCCACGCCGCTGTCGGGCAATTGTGTGCTCGGTTTGGGCGGGGTGCTACCGATGGTTTCGCCATGGCTCGCCACGTGTTCGTCGGGGGGGATTTCCGGGCGAAACTTTTCGGGTAGATCGGGCCAGGCCACTTCCTGTTCCGGGTACAAAATGGAGAGGCGTTCGATCAGGTTAAACAGCTCGCGCACATTGCCAGGCCAGGCGTATTCCGACAGCACCGCCTGTGCCCCCGCATCCAGGTTAACCGAGTGGTGGTTGTTTTGTTCCATGCGATTGACGATGCCTTTAATCAGCAGTGGAATGTCTTCTTTACGACGTCTCAGGGGTGGCATTTCGATGGGAAATACATTGAGGCGGTAGTATAAATCCAGGCGGAATTTTCCTTCATCCACCAGTTTTTCTAGCTGTTGGTGGGTGGCGGCGATGATGCGCACATCCGATTTTATCGGGGTGTTACTGCCGACGCGCTCGAAACTGTGCTCCTGCAGCACGCGCAGCAATTTGACCTGCATGTTGAGGGGCATATCGCCGATTTCATCGAGAAACAGCGTGCCGCCCTGTGCCAGCTCAAAGCGCCCCTGGCGCGCGCTGAACGCACCGGTAAACGCCCCTTTTTCATGGCCAAACAGTTCCGACTCCAGCAAATCAGCGGGAATGGCGCCGCAGTTAACCGGTACGAAAGGTTTTTTAGCGCGACGTGAATACTCGTGAATGTTACGTGCGGCGACTTCTTTGCCGGTGCCGGATTCACCTTGAATTAACACCGTGGCATCGGTGCTGGCGACCCGCCGGATCAGCTGGCGCACCGCATTCATATCGCGACTGCTGCCAATCAAACTGCGGTACAGCGTGGCGGAATAATCTTCGCGAATGGCGGGCTTGTATTCCTGGTACAGTTCGGCGTCGTTTAATGCGCCGAGCAGTTCTTTGTAGTTGAAGCCTGGTCTCAAACAGGAAATCACCCTGCTTTCCAGTGCGTCTGGCACCTCGGGGAAGTTGGCGCTGTCTTGAATAATACCCAGAGGCAAGCCGATCTGTGCCTCTGCCAGGGCGCGGGCGATGTCTTTGGCGTTGGCGAAATCGGGGGTGTCTTTGGCGAGTACCAGTACCGGGTTTTCCGCCTGAGCAGCAACGGCGGCAAGGCCGTTATAGGTGGGCAAAGTACTGCTGGCATAACCCAGCAGATCCAGAGTGGATTTCAGTTTCGCTGCGCTTTTACTGTCGTCATCGATCAAGATGACGTGCTTCTTGTTTCTTGACATCTTTACCTTGGGACTCCATGCCTATCAATGGGAATTGGTTGCAAACTAATTGACAGGACGCGAGCATAACAAAGCTTGCGCTCATAAGCGGCGAGAATTTGGCGTTTTCTCGGGGTTTTTGCACTTTACGTTGACCTGAGTGTGTAAGAGCGTCAATTTTTCAGGTGTATTTCTTGTTTTCCAGGGAAAGAGAGCCAGGGCGAGCGCCGGTGGTGTTCTGGCCCGGATATGTCATCGGTAAATGAAATATCCGGGCCAGTTGAGAGAAAAGAATGTAATGCTTTACACGTCAAGCTCGCACATGCGCCCGCGACCGGTGTGCTTGGCTTTGTACAGCGCCTGGTCGGCACGGTGAGTGAGATCCTTTACGCTGTCGCCCTGCTGGTATTGTGCGATTCCGATACTCAGGCGAGGTTTGATGGTCTCCCCATCGCCATTTAAAGTAATGCTGGGTAATGAGTCGAGAATCTGTTGGGCGACAATGCGGGTGCCGTGTATGTCAGTGCCGGGCAGTAACAGCATAAATTCGTCACCGCCGTAGCGAAATGCAAGGTCAGAGCGGCGCAGTTTAGCGCTGATGGCCTGAGCGATACGGCGCAGTACCGCATCACCGCTTAAATGGCCGTGGGTGTCGTTAATGTCTTTGAACTTGTCCATGTCGATCATGGCGATGGACAGTTTTTGGTCGTAACGCTGGGCGCGCAGCACTTCCCTGGGCAGTAGTTCATCGAGTGCGGTGCGGTTGAGAATGTTGGTCAGGGCATCGCGAAACGCCAGTTTTTTAAGCGACTGGTGGTCAAGTGCGGCACGTATATACTGTGAGAGCACACCCATAGCCTGCTCTTGTTGAGCCATCTGGTCTTCGCTCAAGGCTTTGCGCGAGGTGATGGTAATTTCGCCCAAATAGTTTTTTTGCAGGCGCAGCACATAATGGCAGCGGTTGTTGGCGCGCCTGCCGCATTTGATCGCGAGTTCGGCTTCGGCGTGCACAAAGTGCAGGCCGCTCACAGGCAATTGCGCTTTCAGCCAGTCGTAAAAACGGCTGATGATAGTGTTAATATCGAGCTGCGCGGCAAGTTTTTTGTGCAGGCTTAGCTGAGCGGCGTCTGACAGCGGGGTAATGATGACCGTACGCGCTGTGGTATTGTTGACTTTTTTGGTGTCTATGTAGGCGACTTTTTTCATGGTGGTGACTCTCACAACCTTGGGTTTACGTGTTACTTGGTTATTAGCAAACACCGTGCCAGCTTTTTAGGGTGCATTTTTGTGGATTTTGCCCGTGTTTTCGCCGATTTTAGCGTTATTTTAGCCGGGGTGACAAAACTACGACACTTTGCTGTTGTGCGCTGCTGAGGCGGTTTTGCAAATCGTGGAAAAATTGACGGCGATTTGTCGAGCGTAAACAGGATATACACGGCAGCGACTTCCCGGTCTTGCGATAGTGAAACAAAGCGGGCGAGACACCTCGATATATGGCCTGCACTGCGAGCGTGGCACGACCTGGATATCTATCGCTGGTGATCGTTGGTGGCTGATCAAGAAACACCGACAGAGGTACAGCGTGAGCGCGAGGGGAAATAAAGTGACACTCTTCTAGCTCAATGTGGCAGCAATCTACGGTAAGGCCTTGTCGCCCGAGAAGAGCTTCCACTTAGCAGGGTATTTGAATAGAGTGAATTGGGCTACAATCGGAGTAGCCGACACAGCGTCAACGGCGTATCCGCTGTTGGTATTCGCGGGATAAGTCATTGATATTATTTATGACCGGATAATCGTCACCGCACTGCTGAGATATCCGGGTTAGAGGGGGCTTATGTCAGAGAAAACCTATTACGAGATTCTCGGCGTTGCTAAAAATGCAACGCAGGACGAACTCAAAAAAGCGTATCGGAAACTGGTGCGAAAGTACCATCCCGATGTAAATAAATCGCCCGATGCTACTGAAAAGGCAGCGGAAATCAATGTGGCTTACGAAGTGCTACAGGATAAGGAAAAACGCGCCGAATACGACGCTATGCTGGAAAACCCATTTGCGTATCAGCACAGCGCCGGGTCAGCACAGGGCGGGCAACACGGCGATTATCAGGACTACGCTGACTTTTTCCGCCAGTACACCACGCGGCAAGGACAGGCGGATGGTGGCTTTGGACAAGGCGAACCGTTTGGCCAGGGTGATTTTCGTTTTGAAGATATTTTTTCTGCATTTGGTGGGGGGGCGAAGCGTCAGCGCGCTTATCAGGGCCCTGTTAAGGGTGACGATCAGCATGCTGAATTGGCGATTGATATCGCTGCCGCCTATCACGGCGCCAGTCGCAGCATCAGTCTGGGCGTGCCCACCGTCACCAGCGAGGGGCAGATGACGACGGAAACCAGGACGCTGAATATCAAAATCCCCAAGGGCATCTGTGAAGGTCAGCAAATCCGTTTGGCCAAACAGGGCTTGCCCGGCTATAACGGTGGCGAAAATGGCGATTTATACCTGACCATTAAATTTCATGAAAGCGATCGGCTGCATATCGAAGACGGCAAGGATGTCTATCAACGCGTCGATGTCGCACCCTGGATCGCAGTGCTGGGGGGTAAAATCAATATCGAAACCATAGACGGGCGTGTCAACATCAATTTACCCGCCAATAGCCAGCAGGGTAAAACACTGCGCTTGAAAGGCAAGGGCATTCCCTGTAAACAGGCTGGTGATATGTACATTATCATCAACATCCAGTTGCCAAAAGCTGATAGCGACGCGGACAAACAGGCCTGGCAAGCCCTGGCCAGGAACTACGGCGAGACCGTCAAATAGGGGGGGATGATGGATAAGGATAAAGACATCCAGCTCAGCTTCAATGAGCTGGTACAGGTTTGCGACAGCGAGCCACAGTGGGTGGTCAGCCTGATCGATGAAGAGATTATTCAGGTTAGCGGTGATCCACAGCAGACCACATTTAGCGGCTATCAATTGTCTCGTATTCGTCGCGCGCAACGTATCAGTCGCGATTTTGAGGCCAGTGTACCGGCAACGGCACTGATTTTGCAGTTGCTGGACGAATTGGAGAAGTTGCGTAAGTTAAGTCAATAACAAAACTGCCGGGTTAAGCATTGTTATTATTCTTCACGCGCTGCCAAGGCTGCGGCTGTTGTGGTCTTCCCGAGTGTCGCCGCTGCCGGAGTAGGTGGCGGGCACGGGTTCCTGGTGGCGCAGGGTGTCCAGGGCGGTGCGCATCACTTGTTGTTTGCGGGCAATGAGTGCGCCATTGCTGACGTTGTGGTGCTGACACTGCTGGCTCAGGGTGTGCAGTTGTGCAACGATATCGCGTTGCTCTTCATTGAGGTCGTGATCTGACAGATTGCCCGGCAGCAGCGCTTCGCGAGCGCTGGTGGCGATGTGCTGTTGTTCGATACAGGCGTTTTTGCGTACCAGCGCCGCATCCAGTGCGTCCGGGTCATTGCCCAGCAGCGCGCCGTGCTCCGCGGTCAGTGCCTCGGCCAGATCTTCAAGGCTGGCAAGCTCGCGCGCCAGCAAAACGCTTGCTTGCTCAGCCATGACTCAGGGCTTGTTCCATATCGAGCAATTTGTCGGCGATTTGGCCGGCATCAATCTGATAGGAGCCGTTGTCGATGGCTGCTTTAATTTCCGCAACGCGGGCCTGATCAACCTCTGGCAGTTGCGCCAGTTGTGATTCGAGTTTCTGCACCTCACCCGCGGTGCGGGTAAGCGTCACCGTATCGCCGCCCTGTTCGGGGACAGACGGTTTGGCGCTGCTGGTTTTACTGTCAACAGCCTCGCTCAAGCGCTCGGATTGGCGCGAACTCTGGCTGATGCCTGTTTGTGAACTGTAAATATTCATAGCGATCTCGCGATTGAACATCAAATATACCTTGTGATCCGTTTATAGTAGCGACCTTTCCGTCGAAAACTTTAGGTTTTTCTTCAAAAAATCGGTCGGAATTGCTGCCCGTGTTAATAAATCCCCACGGTGCCATCGGCTTCGACAATGCCTTGCACGGTCTGCCCTGAGCTTAAATTGGTGACCCGCACCGCATCGCCCACCGCACCGCCGTGCTGGGCTTTGCCCTTCACTTTGATCTCCACCCCGTTACCGCGTGCCACCAGCATGACCTGCTGGCCCTGCTTGATCAGTTCCGGGGCGCGCAAATGGCGTAGGCGAACAGGTGTTCCCGCGCTCAGGTTGCGGGTAAGTTCTTGCCCGATAAGCTGTTTCTCAGCCAGTGCCACATCTTTGACTACACTGCGCGCAGGCAGGGTCTGGCTGCTGAGATCGGCGGCGGTGATGATATGACCCTTGCTCAGCGGTTTGTTAAATACCGGAATACGCTGTAAGGCCGACACCATAGCGCGGGCGTAAATCGTCCACGGTGTCTGTTCACTGTCACAGCGCACCCCCACACTGACCTGGCCAGTCGCCCGCTCGGGCTGGGGCAAAATGGTGGATAAGGGTTTGCTGCAAGCCGGTAACGCCAGGTTGCTGTCGAGTTTGTGCACGACAACTTCCACATCGTCATAGCCTTGTGCGGCCGCTTGCGCCTGGCAGGCATCGCTCACCGCCTGCGTTATCGCCGCGTGATCCTGGCGGCGGTTTTCTGACGATGCCGCAGTGCTAAAGGTCAGCATTGACGCGCCAATCAGTAAAAGCGTCAGATTGTAGAGCCAATTTTTTGTCATAACAGGGTCTGTGTGTTGGGTTTGCGGTATGTGCTGCAGGATTTGTGCCAGTTGTGAACAGGATGCCTGGAAATTGCAAATGCTGCGATCAACTTGAGCGTCGCTGGCGAGGGTACGGCTATTATTACGGTGATGCTGAGCCTGCGGCGTGGATCGCAAACACAGCACAGGCCAGTGCGCCCTTCCTTATATATAAACCCACATACCTGGTTTAGCGACCACCGGCGCCGCGCACTAAAGCAAGATATTGCGTTTTGCGGTTACTCCCTTGCCGAGCGGCAAAACTTTGCCACTTGCCCATCAATTTGCCGTCATCTTGACGCTATTGCCGCTGCCGGTCTTGCTAACCCATTGATTTATATAACTCAAATAGTTGGCACGATTTGTGTATGTCTTGAAGGCAGGAGGACAGATTATGTCGATTTTAGATGCCGCCCTGGGGCAATCACCGGAAATCTTAGCGCTGCGTTCCAAGCGTTCGGCGATGATTGCGTCGAATCTGGCGAATGCCGATACGCCCAACTACAAGGCGCGAGACATTGATTTTAACGCCGCCGTAAGGGCGATGCAGGCTGAAGCTTCGGCGCAGAGTCTCACCCGCACGGATGATCAGCATTTTAATGTGGGCGGATATATGCCGGGCGATGCGCCGACAATGTACCGCGTCCCCACCCAGCCTACGATGGATGGCAATACAGTGGAAAGCAATCGCGAGCACACGGCGTTTATGGATAACGCGATTCGCTATCAGGCCAGTTTGAATTTTCTCAGCGGCCGTTTGAGTTCGCTGGTTGTGGCGCTCAAAGGCGAGTAAGAAAGGAGAATACAGTGAGTTTATTTCATGTCTTTAACGTTTCAGGATCCGCACTGGGCGCTCAAAGCGTGCGTATGAATGCGATTTCCTCGAATCTTGCCAACGTCGGTGCGGTGGCGGGTTCCGCCGAGGATGTCTACAAAGCGCGCCACGCGGTTTTTGCGACCACCTATGAAAACGCGATCAGCGACAGTGCCGTGACCGGCGTGGAAGTGACCGGTCTGGTGGAAAGTGAAAAAGAACCCTTGCGCGAGTACAAGCCCGGTCATGCCATGGCGAATGAAGAAGGCTATATCTTTCACACCAATGTGAACGAGGCCGAAGAAATGGCCAATATGATTGCCGCCTCGCGCGCCTATCAGGGCAATATTCAGGTGATGAACACCACCAAACAAATGATTTTAAAGACCCTGAATTTAGGTCGATAGGAGAGAGCTATGACTGCGGTAAACAATTTGAGTGAGCTGTTTCCCTCATCCCTGGATACGGTGAATAACGCAAAAAAAGGTAACGAGCTTGGTCAGGATGATTTTCTGGAGCTGATGGTGGCACAGATGGAAAATCAGGATCCAACCAAGCCAATGGACAATTTTCAGTTTCTTTCGCAGATAGCCCAGTTTGGTACGGTGGAAGGCATTCAGGATTTGCAGGACGGCATCAATGAGATGGTATCGACCTTTAATGCCGCGCAAACACTGCAGGCTGGATCGATGGTGGGTCGCCATGTTGTCAGCGATACCAACGTCGGGCGTTTGAGTGCAGATGCCGAGGAACCCCTGGGTGCCACTGTCAATGCCGATGGCGGTGCTCTAAATGCCACGCTTTATGTGCAAGATGCCGCGGGTGCACTGGTGTACACCCGCGAGCTGGGTCATTTAGGTGGCGACGCTCAAATTCAGTGGGACGGCACCAATACGGACGGTGACCGTCTCGCCGCTGGCGACTATCGCATCAGTGTCGAGGGCATGGTAAACGGCCAGCGCCAGGCGCTGAATGTAAACACGCACAATCGCGTGGAATCAGTCACTGTCGATGGCGGTAATGTGACGTTGAATCTGGATTCCGGCGCCAGCATTAACATCGGCGAAGTAAAAGCCATTATTTAATTCTTATTTAAAATCTGTTCCAGGAGAACTGTTATGTCATTTGATACTGCAATTTCAGGGGTGAAAGCCGCTTCCGCCGATTTGGGCGTGATTGGCAACAACGTTGCCAACAGCTCCACTGCGGGCTTTAAGGCATCGCGTGCGGAATTTGCCGATGTCTACGCCACCAGCCTGTTAGGCACCGGAGGTAATTCGGTCACTGTGGGTAAGGGTGTGGCGCTTGCCAGTGTTTCGCAGGAATTTTCCCAGGGTAATATCAGCTTTACCAATAACTCTCTGGATATGGCCATCAGCGGCAACGGTTTCTTCCGCTTAAGTGATGAGGGCGCTGCGGTATACACCCGTGCAGGTATGTTCAAGGTGGATCACGAAGGTTACATCGTTAACAACGACGGCTATCGCTTACAGGCATTTCAGGTCAACTCCTTGCGCGAAGTCACCAATCAATTGGGCGATATGAAGTTGGATACTTCGTTGATCGACCCCAAGCTGACCAGCAAGGTCGATTTGGTAGCGAACCTGGATTCTCGAGAACTTGCGCCCGTCATTCCCTTTGGTGGTCCGCACAATGCCTTTGCTGTACCTGCGACATTTCCAGACCCCGACTCCTACAACGCCTCGACGTTTACTACCGTGTATGACAGCCTGGGCAACGAGCACGTGATGACGGTGTATTTTGTTAAAGGCGCAACACCCAATGAATGGGTGGCACACACTGCCATCGATGGCGTCACAACGTCTGGGCCGCACAACATTACCTATCAGTCTAACGGTCAGTTTGCCGCGGCGTCACTGCCCATGGAATTAAACATTGCCGGTTGGACACCGCTGAACTCTGCGGGTGATCCCGTGGGTGCAGATGTGCAGGACTTTACCGTAGATATGTCAACCGCCACACAATTTGGTACGGATTTTTCCGTCAGTGCGATATCACAGGACGGGTATTCCACCGGCCAGTTGCGCGGCCTGGAAATTGACGATTCCGGTATTGCCTTTGCGCGTTTTACCAACGGCCAGGCGCGTGTCTTAGGTCAGGTGGCGATTACGATTTTCTCCAACGAAAATGGTTTGCAGCCAACCGGTGACACCAACTGGGTAGAGACCTATTCCTCGGGTGCGGCGGTGACAGGTAAGCCGGGAACATCGGGTCGCGGCACGGTGCAAGCCGGTGCGCTGGAAGATTCCAACGTGGAAATTACCGAGCAGTTGGTGAATATGATCGTAGCGCAGCGGAACTTCCAGGCCAATGCGCAGGTGATCCAGGCCGAAGATGCCGTCACCCAAACCGTGATCAATTTGCGTTAATAAATAGGTCGAACTGATGGATTACTTTGCCTACGTTGCCGCCACCGGAGCCAAGGTGGCAATGAACAGCCAGGCGGTGAACGCCAACAATCTGGCGAATGTGTCAACGCCTGGTTTTCGCGCGGATTTAGCCAATGCCGAAAGTGCCTATCTTTTAGGGCAGGGCATCGAAAGTCGCACCTATGCAGACCTTGGCGAGACCCTGGTGGATCTTTCCCCCGGCACTATCAGCACCACAGGCCGCGAGCTGGATGTGGCGATTAACGGTGAAGGTTTTTTTGCCGTACAAAACGCTGAAGGTGAAGAAGCACTGTCTCGTCGCGGTGATTTTATCGTGGATGCACTGGGGCGTTTAAGCAACGGTGCGGGCGATCCCGTGTTGGGCGAATCAGGTCCTATTGCACTGCCGCCTCACAGTGAGGTGGTGATCGGTGCCGATGGCGGTATCAGCGTTGTGCCCCTGGGTGAGAACCCCAACTCGATGGTCGAAGTTGACCGTATTCGTCTGCTCAATCCACCGGCGGAAAATCTGGTCAAGGGTCTGGATGGCTTGCTTTACCAGCGCGGCGGCGAAGCCATGGAGCGCGATGAAAATGTCAGTCTTGTCAGTAAGTCTTTAGAAAGCAGTAACGTCAACAGTGTGGAAGCGATGGTCAATATGATTGATCTGGCGCGTCAGTTTGAGTTTCAAGTCAAGCTGATGGCCAAAGCCGATGAAATGGATCGCGCCTCTGTTGAGCTAATGAATGTCACTTGATAGTGACGTGGGAGAATTATTATGAATCAGTCTTTGTGGATTGCCAAAACCGGCCTTGAAGCGCAGCAAACCAAAATGTCCAACATCGCCAACAATCTGGCGAACGCGGGCACCACCGGTTTTAAACGCGGCCGCGCTCTGTTTGAGGATTTGTTGTACCAAAACGTGCGCCAGGCGGGCGGTCAAACCTCGGCGGATACGCGTCTACCTTCCGGCCTCGCCATTGGTACTGGCGTGCGCGTTGCGGCGACGCAGAAACTGTTTTCCCAGGGCAATATGGCGCAAACCGACAACCCGCTGGACATGGGTATTCAAGGCCGCGGCTTTTTTGCGGTGCAACTACCCGACGGCAATTTGGGTTATACCCGCGATGGTTCTTTTATGATGAACGATCAGGGCCAGCTGTCAACATCCAGCGGTTATGTGTTACAGCCGGTGATTAACATTCCAGAGGACACCCAGTCTATTACCATCGGTGCAGACGGCACTGTCACTGTGCAGCTTGCCAGCGCTACCGAAGTGAGCCAGGTGGGCAATGTTCAATTAACCGCTTTTGCCAACCCCGCGGGCCTGCAGGCTATTGGCCAGAATATGTTTTTGGAAACCAGTTCAAGTGGTGCGCCGCAAACCGGTACGCCCACCTTGAATGGTCTGGGTTCGCTTACCCAGGGTTATGTGGAAACCTCAAACGTCAACGTGGTGGAAGAGCTGGTAGGTATGATTGAAACCCAGCGCGCTTATGAAATGAACTCCAAAGCGATTTCCACCACCGATCAAATGTTGCAGTACCTGAACAATAACCTGTAGGTGATGTGATGAATAAGTGGATTGGTTTGCCCGTGGTGTTTGGCGCATTGTTATTGAGCGCTTGCGGCGGCATCCCTGAAAAAAGTCATTCGATTTACGGCCCCGCCGAGCCAATTGCCTTGCCGCCTCAGCCAGAGGCGCCAATTACCGGCTCTCTGTATGGCAATCCCGGCACTATGGCGCTTTTTGAAGACATGCGCGCACATCAGGTGGGCGATATTTTAACGGTGATTTTGTCGGAGTCTACCAATGCGTCAAAGAGTGCTGATACCAGCCTCGGTCGCAAGGGCAAGACCAGTATTACCAATCCAACTCTGGCGGGACAAACGCGCATTATCGGCACGGATTCCAACCTGGGCTTTGAGCTGAATTCCGCTTCGGATTTTACCGGCGAAAGCGCCAGCGCACAGAATAACACCATGCAGGGTACTATCGCAGTGACAGTGGGCAAGGTGTTACCCAACGGCAATTTATACGTGCAGGGCGAGAAGTGGATTAAAATCAATCAGGGTAACGAGTATATACGCCTGCGCGGTATTTTGCGCCCAGTGGATATTTCCACCAACAACACGGTGCTTTCAACACAAATCGCCGATGCGCGCATTTCCTACTCTGGCACGGGCTCCACCGCCGATGTCAACATGGCGGGCTGGCTGTCTCGCTTTTTTATGAGCCCCTTGTGGCCGTTTTAGGAGGCGCTTGATATGTCCCGTTTTTACTTCGCCCTGGTGTTTTGTCTTTTCTTTGCCGTGCCTATGGCCAGTGCTGAGCGTATTAAAGACCTTACCAGCATAGAAGGCGTGCGCATTAACCAGCTGATCGGTTACGGTTTGGTAGTGGGTTTGGATGGCACCGGCGATCAAACCACACAAACGGCATTTACTGTGCAAAGCTTAAAAAGCATGTTGGCAAAACTGGGCGTTACTATTCCGCCCGGTGTGAACCCGCAGCTTAAAAATGTTGCGGCGGTGATGGTGCAGGCAAATTTGCCGCCATTTTCCAAACCCGGCCAGACTATCGACGTGACCGTATCGTCCCTGGGTAATGCCAAAAGTCTGCGCGGCGGTTCGCTGTTAATGACGCCACTTAAAGGCGCCGATGGCAAGACTTATGCGCTGGCCCAGGGTAATTTGATCGTCAGTGGTTTTGGTGCAGGCGGTGCGGATGGTTCCAAAGTCACGGTGAATATTCCAAGTGCGGGTCGCATTCCCAACGGCGCTATTGTCGAGCGCACTGTACCCAGTCCTTTTGCGATGCAGGAGCGCCTGGTGATGAATTTGAATACTCCGGACTTTACCACTGCCACTCGCGTGACCAACCGTATTAACGAAGTGTTGGGTGATGGTGTGGCGGTTACTTTAGATGGCACATCCATTTCCGTACGCGCGCCAAAAGACCCTACGGAAAAAGTCGCCTTTGTGTCGATGGTGGAAAACCTGAATGTAAACCCAGCCGCTGCACCTGCTCGCGTGATTATCAATTCTCGCACCGGCACGGTGGTAATTGGCAACGAGGTGCGTTTAGAACGTGCGGCGGTAGCTCACGGCAATCTCACTGTGACTGTATCGGAGAGCTTAAATGTCAGCCAGCCGCCGCCTTTTGCGCGCCGTGGAGACACGGTGGTTACGCCGGAGTCCGAAGTATCGATCGAAGAAGATAAAAACAGCATGTTTATTTTAGAAGCCGGGGCCACGTTGAAAGATCTGGTCAGTGCGGTCAATCGCGTGGGTGTTGCGCCCGGTGATCTAGTGGCGATTTTAGAAGCCCTGGAGCAAGCTGGTGCTCTGCGCGCGGAATTGGTGGTGATTTAAGATCTGGTGATGACGTAGGGAGTGGGGTAGATGAAAATCGATCAAGCCAGTTTTCAAGCCAGTCAGAGCGGCCTTAACGCGCTGCAAGGCCAGGTAAAAAACACCGATCAAGCAGAGCTTGAAAAGGTTGCGGCACAGTTTGAATCGGTGTTTGTGCAGATGATGGTCAAATCCATGCGCGACGCTACCATCAAAAGTGACTTTCTGCAGAGTAACGGCATCGACACCTACCAACAGATGTTCGATCAGCAAATTTCCATTGATTTATCCCAAAGTGGTGGTTTGGGTTTGGCGCAAATCCTGGTGGAGCAGATGTCGCCCCAGGGCGGTGCGACCGAAAAAACCGATAGCGGTGCCAGCAGCCACAGCCTTGCGCGCGAGCAACAGGCCATGCCTTTGGGCAGTGCTGCGCGCTTGCGGGTGAATACCGTGCCGGTCGATCCGCCCCTGGCAGCCGCCGCAAGCACCGCAACCAAAGGCAGTGAGCCCCTGGCGCAAAGCCCTGAGGAATTTGTGCGCAAAGTCTGGGATGGTGCAGTCGCCGCAGCGCAGCAGTTAAACGTGGCGCCGGAGGTGTTGGTGGCGCAATCGGCATTGGAGACAGGCTGGGGCCAGCAGGTGATTGCCAAGGCCGATGGCGCCTCAAGTTTCAATCTGTTTGGCATTAAAGCCGATAGCCGCTGGCAGGGTGATTCTGCCACGGTTTCGACCCTGGAGTATCGCGATGGCATTGCCAACAGGGAACAGGCGGCGTTTCGCGCCTATGATTCACTGGAGCAAACCTTTAGTGATTACGTTGAATTTTTACAATCATCGCCGCGCTATGGCGATGCACTGTCGCAAAGTGTCGACAGCCGCGCGTTTTTACAGGGTTTACAGGACGCAGGCTATGCGACCGATCCCAACTACGCCGACAAAATTATGGCGATTTTAGACGGTGACCGACTCAATGCGGTGGTGGATGAACTCAAGTTTTCGCCGCACATGTCGATAGGAAGTTAGTTAATAGGTGGTTTGATAAGGCGCAGCGGGTAGTTCTGCGCAAACAACAGGAACAATACCGTGGCAAATATATTAAACATGGGCACTACGGCGCTGGTGTCATTGCAAAAAGCGATCAGTACCACCGGGCACAATATTACCAATGTGAACACCGAGGGTTACAGCCGTCAGCGCGTGATGTTTGACACCCTGCCGCCGCAGTATCAGGGGGGGCTGTTTTTGGGCTCAGGCGTGAGTGTCAGTTCAATCGAACGTATTCACGACCAGTTTTTGACCCAGGAGGTGCGTGGGCGCACCTCCAGCACGGCGCAATACGATACCCTGGCGTCGATGAATACCTATCTGGACAATATCCTCGCCGACAGCAATGTGGGACTGGCACCAGCGCTCAACCGGTTTTTCTCCGCCATGGATGAAGTAGCGGGTGACCCGTCTTCCCTGCCCCAGCGCCAGGTGTTGCTGGGTGAGGCACAGAATCTGGCGGATCGCTTTCATTATTTAGACAGCACGATCAATTCTGTCAGCGGCCAGATCAACACCCGCATCAACGCCAGCGTGACCCAGATAAACTCGCTGGCGACCGACATTGCCAATATGAATGCGCGTATCGCCAGCAATCGGATTGGTTCTCAAAACGATACCTCCGGTGACTTACTGGACGAACGTGATCGCCTGCTGGATCAGCTTGCCCAGCACGTGGGCATTACCACGGTGGAGCAAACCGATGGCGCGATCAACGTGATGATTGGCACGGGGCAGGCCTTGGTTGCGGGCTCGCATACGGAAACGCTGACTACATTTACCGATCCCTATGAGTCGGAAGATTTGCTGGTCAGTGTGGGCGGTTCCAGTTCAGATATCAGTCGGCTGATTAAGGGCGGCGAGTTAGGCGCGGTGTTTGAGTTTAGAAACAGCGGTCTGGCCAACGCCCGTTCACAAATCGGTTTGGTAGCGATGGGCATTGCCGGCGCGATAAACGCGCAAAACAAGCTGGGGCAGGATTTAGACGGTAACCTCGGTGGCAACTCACACCGGCCTTACCGGCGACAACTACAGTTTGTATTACGACGGTTCACAATATGTGTTGACCAATCTCACCACCGAGGCCAGTCAAACCGGCGCAGGGCCCTTCACGATTGACGGCGTGACCATCACGCCATCGGGCGCGGCAAACGCCGGTGATCGGTTTTTAATTAACACCGCCTCCAGCGCCGCCCGGACTTTTGACGTGGCTTTTAGTCGGCCGGAAGAAATTGCCGCAGCAGCGCCGCTGCGAGTCGATGCCAATGCCAGTAATGTGGGCACGGCGGAAATCAGTTTGCAGTCGCTCAGTGATACCAGTGCGCTGCCACTTGCCAGTGCCGCCGTGCTGACCTTTGACCCCGATGCCCTGGGCGCAGGTGTGCCGGGCTTTGTGGTCAGCGGAGGTTTGACCGGCGGGCCGTTGGCGTATGATCCTGCCACCGACAGCGACGGTGTGAGCTTTACCCTTGGCGATGTCAGTATTGAAGTCAGCGGTGTGCCACAAGATGGCGACAGTTTAAGTATTGGCAATAACAGCGGCGGTGTGGGCGACAACCGCAACGCTCTGGCAATGTCAGATTTGCAAACCAATGATGTACTGCGCGGCGGCACCGCGAGTTTCAGCGATGTCTATGGCGGTCTCGTGGCCGACATCGGCGTCAGCGCCCAGCGCGCGCAAAACAGCGCGAATTCCGAGCAGGTGTTGTTGGATGAGGCCAAAGCTGCCAAGGAAAGTGTCAGCGGTGTGAACCTCGATGAAGAGGCGGCGAATTTACTGCGCTTCCAGCAGGCCTATCAAGCCGCTGCACAGGTGATTACTGTGGCGGATCAAATGTTTCAAACCCTGTTGAGCGCCACCCGGCGGTAACCACAGGCGTCGATGCTTAAAGGTATAAAGCGATGAGAATGTCTACTGCCCAGGTGTACTATCAAAACGTCACCAATATGATGCAAAAACAGACCCGACTGAATGAGTTGAGCGAGCAGCTGAGCACGGGTAAGCGTTTTTTAAAGCCATCGGATGACCCGGTGGCGGCGGTGCGGGCCCTGGATATCAGCGAAAACCTGGCGCGTTTGGAGCAATATGGGCGCAATGCCAATACCGCAAATACCCAGTTGGCACTGGAGGACAGTGTGCTGGACGGTGTGGGCACCGTGCTCAAGCGTGTGCGCGAGCTGGTGGTGCAGGCCAACAATGCCAGTCAGGGTTCGGAATCCCGCGCGGCGATTGCCTCGGAGGTGGAGGCGCGCGTCGGTGAATTATTGAATCTGGCGAACACCCGCGATGCATCCGATGAGTTTATTTTCGCGGGTTTTCAATCTCACACCCAGCCCTTTGTGGCAAGCGGTGGCGCAGTCAGCTATGTGGGTGATGACGGTCAGCGTTTTTTGCAGTTGGCAGAAAACGCCGATGTGGCGGTGCGTGATTCGGGCAGGGAAGTGTTTATGTCCGCCGGTTCCGGCAACGGTGTCTATACCATCAGCGCCGCCGCGGGCAATACCGGCACTGCCGTGGTGGGTGTACGCAGTGTTGACGGTGCATTTGTGGCAGATAACTACAGTGTCAGCTTTACCCAGGCCGCAGCGACCGACCCAATTAGCTATAACGTGACTGACGGTTCAGGTGCGGTGATAGCCACCGGCACCTACACCGCAGGTGAAAGTCTGAATGTGGGTGGCGCGAGCTTTGTTGTGGACGGTAACCCCGCCAATGGCGACAGTTTTAACCTGAGTCCGTCTACGCGTCGCAATGTATTTGACAGTTTGCAGGGTATTGTCGAGGCCCTGCGCAGGCCATCAGACTCTCCCGCCGAACAAGCGGCGCTTAACAATGCCATGGCGACCTCGCTGGATGAACTCGATCAGTCGCTGGATCACGTCTTACAGGTGCGCGCCGATGTGGGCACGCGGATGAACCACGTTGACAACCAGGATTCCCTGCGCGAGCACTTTGACGTGGCGCTACAGGAAAACCTCTCGGAAGTGCAAGACCTGGACTACGCCGAGGCTATCTCCAAATTTAACCTCCAGCTCACTGCTCTGCAGGCTGCGCAGCAGACCTTTGTGAAAACGCAGGGTTTGTCTCTCTTCAATTATTTGTAAGTTGTTGTCGCGCCTTGCGCGCCGCCCCACTCCGCCTCTAAGCCTTCCTCGCCAGTGAGAAGGCTTAGGGGCGGGGCGGTTTTGACAGCCAATGCAGCCTTATTTTCGCCTCTTCAGGTATTTTTTTAATCATGCCTTATAGTAAAAAACCATAAAAATCAAACAGTTGTATCTTTTCGGTTAAATCTAGTCAGTTTTTTAAAATTCTTGCCAACTTTTTTCTAAAGTAATTCGACCCTCTGCCGCTAATTAAAGTGTCGACAGCGTAAGGCGCTCTCGTTAAGGAACTTAAAACCAAAGTTAGTCCGCAAGCCAATTGGTTGAGCTTTTAGCGGCAGTAAACAGAAGGAATATCGACATGGCACAGTATATCAACACCAACATCGCATCCCTGAACGCTCAGCGCAACCTGAACAGCTCTCAGGGCTCACTCACCACTTCACTGCAACGTTTGTCATCTGGCTTGCGTATCAACAGTGCAAAAGACGACGCCGCAGGTCTGGCAATCTCCGAGCGCTTCTCCGCACAAATCAGCGGCTTGAACCAGGCTTCTCGTAACGCCAATGACGGCATCTCTCTGGCGCAAACCGCAGAGGGTGCGTTAAAAGAAGTGACCAACAACTTACAACGTATTCGCGTCCTGGCGGTGCAGTCTGCCAACGCGACTAACAGCACCTCTGACCGCGCTGCCCTGCAAGCGGAAGTGTCACAGCTGGTGTCTGAAATCGACCGCGTCAGCTCGCAAACGAATTTTAACGGCGTAAAACTGCTGGACGGCTCTTTCTCAGCACAGGCTTTCCAAGTGGGTGCAAACTCCGGTGAGACCATCACTGTGGACAATATCGCCAGCTCCAAGGCTTCCTCACTGGGTCAGTACAACGGCTTTAACTTAAGTGCGCAGGGCATTGGCACCGCCAGCGACACTGCCGCCGCACAGACTGTCAGCGTTGGTGGCACCACTTACAACCTGGGCAACATCGCGAACGATGCCAAAGCCTTGGCCAACGCAATGAATGCCGCGGGCATTGAGGGTCTGGATGTGTCTGCTAACGAAACGGTAGTTGCCGCTGGTACCAGTGGAGATGAACCTACTGCTGCGGGCGACTCGACTGTGGACATTAACGGCCTGACCATTACCATTGCCGGTACCACCGATCTGGCCACCAACCGCGCCAATGCCGTTGCCGCGATCAACGCCGAGTCTGCGACCACTGGCGTGACAGCCACCGATACCGGCTCAGGTGTTGAGTTGAGAGCCGCAGATGGCCGCAACATCACTGTGGACAACTTTGTTGCCGGTGGTGCAACCGATGCGACAGAAGCCTCTTACGGACTGGCTGCGGGCGGCACTACTACTGGCGGTACTTTGGATATCAGCTACAAGGCGCCAGCAGGTGTTTCCGGTGACATGACCTTTGACACTGGTGCTTTTGACCCAGGTGCACAAACCATCACCCAAACAGGTACTGCCCTGTCAGCCGTGTCAGTGGCTACCGTTGACGGTGCCAACACCACCATCGACGCGATCGATGCCGCGCTGGCCAGCGTGAACGGCTCCCGCGCCGAGTTGGGTGCGATTCAGAACCGCTTCGAGTCTGTGATCAACAGCCTGGATACGACTTCTGAAAACCTGTCAGCTTCACGCTCACGTATCCGCGACGCTGACTTCGCCGCAGAAACTGCGAACCTGACCCGTACTCAGATTCTGCAGCAGGCAGGCACCGCGATGCTATCGCAGGCTAACTCCCTGCCACAAAACGTCTTATCTTTGCTCCAGTAAGCATAAGTTAGGTCAAAAAAGGGCGGGGTAAACCGAAAAAACGCGGTTTGCCCCGTTTTCGTTCTATAAAAAAGGGTCAGAGCGATGAATGATTTTAGTGTGACATTGCCAAGCTCAGTGCAGCAAAGCAGCAGCGTTAGTACCCGTGTCGCCACAGAGCAGGTGACGAGTCGGCAGGATATGGCGGTAACAGGTGGCAAGGAGCTGCCGCCTCAGGCAGCCTTAAACGCTGTGAAAACCGCTGCTAAAGAGCAGGAGCAAGCTAAGGAAGCCGATAAGGCTGAAGTGGAATCCGCCGTCAGCCATTTGTCGGATTACGTGCAAACAGTGTCAAGAGAATTACAGTTTGAGATCGACAGCGACATTGATGACGTCATTGTGACGGTGCTCGATCGGGAAACCGGCGATGTGATTCGCCAGATTCCACAGGACGAAGTGGTGCGTATGGCCAAGTATTTAGCCGAGCACAACGGTGATTCTGCGGTAAAAGGGCTGTTTATCAACACCGATACCTCTGCTTAATAACTGCCGGCAAAAACTGGTATTAAAATTGCATGCACTGAAGCAGTGTGCAGCAGCAATAGGCGGGTTGTAGCAAATCCGCGGGTCTTATTCGACCTCAAAAAAACCTCAAGGAGCGCTTATGCCATCTATCACATCAACAGGCGTCGGTTCAGGGCTTGATATTGAAAGTCTGGTGACACAGTTGGTCAGCGCCGAAAGTACTCCTGCGACCAAGCGCCTGACCAAAGAAGAGATTTCGCTTACCGCCGAATTGTCGGCCTTCGGCACCTTGAAAGGCGCCCTGTCATCCTTGCAAAGCGCTTTTTCTGATTTAAACCGCGTGGCAACCTTTGGCCAGCGCTCATCCAGCAGTTCCAATGAGGACAGTGTGACCATCAATGCGGGCAACAGTGCGGCGGCAGGCACTTATCAAGTGTCCGTGGATCAACTGGCGGGGGCACACTCCCTGGCCAGCGGCGCCTATGAGGCGACGGACACCGTCGTCGGCGAAGGCACCTTGACCCTGCGTTTTGGCACCACCGATTTCAGCGGCGGCAGCTACAACGGTTTTAGCTTAAACGGCGAGCGCGACAGCGTGAGTATTGCGATTGATTCCAGCAACAATACCCTAAGCGGTGTGCGCGATGCGATCAACGCGGCAGACGCGGGTGTAACCGCAACCCTGGTCAACGATGGCAGCGGTTATCGTTTACTGGTCAGCTCTGATACCACCGGCGCAGAAAACAGTGTTGAGATTTCCGTTGCCGATACCGATGGCAACAGTACGGATGCAGCGGGTTTGTCGGCGCTGGCATTTAACGCCTCGGCAAATCATATGAGCCAAACCGTGGCGGCGGCGGATGCGCAGTTTACGGTAAACGGCCTTGCGGTCAGCAGCGCCAGCAATTCGGTCAAAAATGTGATCGACGGCGTGGACTTGCAGTTAAAAGAGGTGACCACACAGCCGGTGACTTTGTCCGTTAGTGAAAACAAAGATGCAGTAAAAGATGCGTTAAATAAATTTATTACCGGTTACAACAGCTTTGCCAAGCAGATTGATAATTTAACCAGCTACGACCCCGACACCAAAGTTGCCGGGGCTTTGCAGGGCGATTTCTCTACGCGCACTATTGTCAGTCAGATAGAAAATATGCTGACGCGGGAAATTGGTGGCGTCAGCGATGGTTTTTCTACATTGGCGGAAATTGGCATCACCACCAAGGTTGATGGCACCTTGGAAATGGATTCGTCGCGTATTAACGATGTATTGGAAAATGATTTCGAACGCCTGGCGGGTATGTTTGCCGCAGCGGGCTTTCCCAGCGACAGCGAGATTACCTTTGTACAAGCCGGTGACGAGCTTGCCGCTGGCGACTACGCCATTAACATCAGCCAGGTGGCAACCCGGGGCGCTTTTGCAGGCACGGCGATTACTTTTCCGATAAGCATCGATGGTAGCAACGATACTCTGTCGCTGAAGGTTAACGGCATCAGCAGCAATGAAATTCAGCTAACCCAGGGCAGTTATGCCTCGGGCAATGAGCTGGCCAATGAATTACAGGCGCGCATCAATGGTGATGCAAGCTTAAGCGGTGCGGGCGCACGCGTGACCGTGAGTTTTGAGGATAACAAGCTTCACATCACCTCCAGCATGTACGGCAGTGGCTCCAATGTGGAGCTGCTAAGCGTTGACAGCACAAGCGCTGCGACACTGGGCCTTAGTGTGGGTGCGGGTGTCGAAGGATTGGACGTAGCCGGCACAATCGGTGGCATTGCCGCCGTGGGTGCGGGGCAGTTGTTGCGCGGTGGCGTGGGTACGGCGATGGAAGGCGTGCAACTGGTGGTTGAAGGTGGCGCCACGGGCAATCGCGGGTCGATGCAGTTTTCCCGTGGTATTACCGATCAGCTCAATACTTTGATTGGTGGCTTTTTAGACAGCAGCGGCATTTTGTCGTCCCGCACCGACAGCCTGGAAAATGCGGTGGATGAGATTGGGGTGGAGCGCGAGCAACTCAACCGGCGCATGTCGATTTTAGAAGCGCGTTATCGCAGTCAATTCACGGTGCTGGATAGCTTGATGGCGCAGTTTAATTCCACCAGTAGTTTTTTAACTCAGCAGCTCGAAGCTCTGCCGAAGCCTAACTCTGTACGCTCTTAATAAACAGGAGACTTTTTATGAATTATCGCAGCGCCCTGGCGCAATATAAATCTGTTGAAATTCAAAGCAGCATTGAAGGCGCATCGCCGCACGCTTTAATCAGTAAATTATTAGATGGCGCGCTGGATCGCATCGCCGCCGCCAAGGGCGCGATAGAGCGCAATGATGCGCCGCTTAAGGGCGAAAAAATCTCCGGTGCTATCGCGATTGTCGACAGCCTGCGCGCGAGTTTGGATTTTGCCCGCGGTGGTGAGATTTCTACCAATTTGGCAAGTCTCTATGATTATGTGGAGGCGCGAATGCTGACTGCCAATGCCGATAACAGCATCGAATGTTTGCAAGAGGCCGCAGCGGTGCTTCGCGAAATTCGCGCGGGTTGGCAAGGTATTGCCGCCGAGGTAGGTGGCAGTTGAGCGCGCAGGCTGCCAATGTAGAGCTGATCGCACAAGTGCAGCAGTGCGCCAGTCTTGCCAGGGTGCTGAATTGTACCCAGGAAATGCTGTCATTGGCCGAGGCCAATCAGTGGGAAAAAGTCGCCGAGCTGGAACTTAAGCGCCGCGACGAATTAAACACTTGCTTTGCCAGGCCTGTGCCAGTGCAGGATGCTGAACTGATGGCCGAGGCGGTGGCTGCTTTATTGCATTTGAACGAAGAATTGATGGCGCGTTTGGCCAAGGCCCGCACCCGCAGTATGGAGGAGGGTATCGCCTTCTCGCGGGGGCGCAATGCTATGGGGCAGTATAACGCTGTGCAGGCGGGCGCTTAACCCGGATATTTCACCAGCACCTTCCATAGTTGCGAAGGTGCAAGCTCAGCGATGCTTAGGCATCGCTTTTTTGGTAGGCGCTTTTACTTTTCTCGCCGGGCGCTTACGGGCGGGTTTGGCTTTGATACCCGCCGCATCTTCCAATTCTTTTAGCGCATCTTCCAGATAATCGATCAAACGCTGCACATGTCCCACGGTGCGTCTGCACGCGATGATGCCGAAATCCAGTTGATCGGCGTTGCTCAGCAGAGTGATGTTCAGGCCAAAGCCGTCAAAGGGGGCGGATGCCGGATACATGCCATCGACGCGTGCGCCGTTCCAGTACTGGCGTTTGCGCGGCCCGGGGACATTGGAAATGACGGTGGAATAGGCCGGAAAGCGACTGCTGTTGCCGGTTATCATCGTCAGAAGTATTGGCGTTTGGGTGAGGATGTTGTAGAACTGCGCCTCGCGCTTATCCATCGACAAGACCTGTGCTTTACCAGCGGCCATGGATTCCATAATCACTTTCATACGCCGCGCCGGGTCGCGAAACTGGGTGGCTAAGTCCGCCGTTAAGAAAGCGATGGCATTGCCCGAGTCCACATCGTCTGCAGCGCGCAATGACACCGGCGCCATGGCTTTTAGCGATTGTTCGGGTAGATCATCGTTGGCCAGTAAGTGTTTGCGCAGCGCGCCGGCGCACATGCCGAGAATCGCATCGTTAAGGGTGCCGCCAAACGCTTTGGCGACAGCTTTGACCCGCGCCAACGGCCAGGATTGCGCCACAAAACGTCTTGCTCCACTGATGCGGTGGTTCAGGTGTGTGCTTGGCATATTGTGAAAAGGTACTGACAGCTTGGGGTCCAGCCCCACCAGAGCTTTGGCGTGGCGTTGCAGGGCCATGCCGAGTCGCCCGGTTCGGCGCAGTTGATCCTGCAGCGCCTCTATGACATTGCGACTGTCCGCATCGCTGAGGGATTCGCGGATATGCAGTTTTTCCTTATAGGCTTCGTAGGCTTGTTGGGAAAAAGGTGAATAGGGCGGGCGATAGTTTTTGTCTGATGAGAACATACTGTTCACCACGTGCATAGCGGCGATACCGTCCAGCGCACAGTGGTGGATTTTGACATAGGTGGCGATCTGGCGGTGTTTTAAGCCTTCGATCAAGTGCAGCTCCCACAGCGGGCGAGACCTGTCCAGTAGCGTGCTGTGCATGCGCGACACCAACGCAAAAAGTTCGCGGTAGCGTCCGGGTTGCGGCAGTGCCGAGTGGCGTATGTGGTAGTCGATGTCCAGCAGGAAATCTTCTTCCCAGCGCACTGGCCCCAGCGCACCCAGGAGGCCGGTTTTGATCTTTTCTCCAAAGGGGTGGCGCAGCTCGCCGTCCTCGTGCAGCAAATCGCCCATTTCGTGGAGGAACTCTGAATCGCTTACGCCCCGCGGCAGGGTATACAGCGTCAGTCCGCCCACGTGCATTGGCGTACGGCGCGATTCTGCGATTAAAAAAACCGCATCGGTTAAGGGCATTTTACGCATGGTTTCTCCCTGGGTTTATTGATCTTCTTGTCCTTTCGAAGAGGTATTAAATACTGCAACACCCTTACGTAGCAGTGTAAAGTACTACATTGAAAGCGGCACTCGCCAGCCGTGGGGGTCTTCCGCTTCACCGCTTTGGATAGCACACAGGGTTTTGCGCAGCAAGGTGGATACGGGCCCCATGTTTCCATCACCCACGCTGATTTCCTGCCCCTTGTAAATCAATGTGCCAACCGGGGTCAGCACCGCCGCAGTGCCGGTGAGCATGGCTTCACCGCCCGGGGCGCGCTCGATAAGTTCGTTCACATCAAAGTCGCGCTCGGTGACGGTGAATCCTGCATCGCGAGCCAGGGTTAAAATACTGTCGCGGGTGACGCCCGCCAGGATAGAACCATCCAGCGGTTTGGTCAGCAGCTCCTTGCCGTCGACTAAAATAAAGTTCGCGGCGCCGGTTTCCTGCACGATGCCACCTGGGGCAAACAGCACCTGATCGGCGTTGACTTCCTGTCTGGCTCGCGCCAGGTGTTGCATGGCCGCGGCGTAGTTGCCACCGGTTTTGACCTCGCCAAGCACGGGCGTGGAGCGCATCGCCTCGTCATCGACCTTGAGGCGCAGGGGTTTCAGGCCACCAGCAAAATAGTCGCCTACCGGCGAGGCCAGCACAATATAGCGCGCAGCTCCCGGTGGCCGCGCCGCGGCGCCGATGTTTTCTTCTACGCCAAACAGGGTGGGGCGTAAATACAGCGCGCCGGGATAGTCGGGAATATGATCTTTGGCGGCGTCCACAGCCATGTGCAGCGAGCGCATCAGCGCGGTGGCGTCAGGTACCGGCACCAGCAACTTTGCGGCGCTGTGCTGCATTCTCGCAACGTGCTTATCCGGGCGAAACAGGTGAATGCTGCCGCTGGCAGTCTTATAGGCTTTCAGACCTTCAAAGCATTCACTGGCATAGTGTAGAACATGGGATGCAGGGTGTAAGGCCACCGGTTTGACGGGGGTGACGGTGGGCGCCGACCAGGTGCCATCGCGAAACTCGCAGCATACCATGTCGGGGGTAAATTCTGTTCCAAATGCGGCCATTGTGATCTCCTTAGGGGTCGCTCGGTATTTTGCCAAATAATAAGGTCATACGGTCGGACTCGCCAATAGCTATCATTGCAGCGCGCCTTTCCGGGTCATCGGCGTTGCCAGATAGCGATGGTGGCAGGCGCCATACCCTGTCTTTTGCGCCGGGTTTATCTTTGTCGTTGGCGTTGATTTCACTGCGGGCGAGCAGCTTAAAGCCTGCGTTTGCAAAGGCGTCGATTACCGCTTGCTCTAACAGATAGCCACGGCTGCCATCAGCCCATTGTGTGCTGGCATCGGCGGGCGCGCGATGTTGCACTACGCCGACTAAGCCATCGTCTTTTAACATTTTGTAAGTGGCGGTCAGCGCCTGTTTGAGTGTGCCGGCCTGCTGTTCGAAGCGTGCGAGGGTGTGCATAGCGCGTATAAACAGCACGCGATCAACAGTGCCTTCGACTTCCTTCGGTACGGTAGCAAAGGTGTAGCCCTCGGCGTTAATGCCGTTATCGGTAATTTCTTGCACCAGCGATGCGTAGGCTTTGGTGGAATCGATTCGACGTTTGATCTGCTTCGCATCCGTATAGCCGAGCAGTGCCCACATTTCATCCGCATAGTTGATGCCGTACAAACTGCCATTTGGCCCCAGATACGGTGCCAGCACGCGGGTGTACCAGCCACCGCCGGGGAGCACTTCGGCCACGGTCATGCCGGGTTTGACCTGGAAAAATGCCATTGTGGCTTGCGGGTTGCGATACACATCGCGTCGCTTGTCAGCCGCTGAGCGCGCTTCGATCACCTCGGCGAGCGCGTCGCTGGTGTTTGCAGCAGCCAGTTGGACGGAAAAAATACAGCCTAACAGACAGGCAGCAAAGCTGGCGAGGCGAAGTGCACTCATGGGGATGTCCTGTTGTGCTTATAGATTGATCGGACAATCATAGCAAAAGCGTGGGTTATTGCTACTGTTCTGGCTCAGGGCTTTTTGCTTGACACGACCTGCTGCCCACCCTGCCACAGCCACAGCATAACAGGTGCGAGTGTTGGCAGAATCAGCACACTGAACTGATAAGTCAGCGCCACCAGGTTTCGCGACCACTCACTGGTGAACACTCCGGCGGCGGGGCCCAGTTGCAGCATAATGTTTTTAAGGCTGACGCTGCACATGCCTGCCACCAGCACCAGATAAAGCCCCACAATGCCCCAGCCCCACAGCGCCATTTTGTTAAGGCGATGGCTGCTGAAATGCAATGCGGTGTAAAACGGCAGAGAATAACTGAGCAGGCGTGTGTCCTGGGGCATACCGATGGACCAGCCTGCCAGCGTATCGCGCACGATGCTGCCATCCAGTTCGCCAAAGCGGGTCATCACCATGGCTTTGTTGGCCTGCTGAACAACACCGGCAACGACATCGGGCAGGGCATTGGTCAGTATTGTATGTACCAGGCCGATGGCGGGTTTTACCAGCAGTGGATTCAGTAGCGACCAGATTGCAAAGCAGGGCACAAGCAGCGCAAACAGCAGCAGAATAAAGCGCGCGATACTCATGCAGGTTTTACCGGCAGGTGTTTTTCAACGTAGCGCTGATACAGCAAAAAGATCACCAGCACATCGATCATAATCAGCACCGGCCACAAGTAAAGGTGGGTATAGCTGAATATCGGCAGGCTCCACTGCCCTAAATAAAACAGACTGATGATACGTATGATATTCAGTATCTGGATGGTTAGCAGGCCGACCAGCAGGGTTATCAGTCGCAAACGCCAGGGCGCGGGATAGGCCGCGAGCGCGGCGATCAACACAATGCTGGCTTCCACCCCATTACAGCCCGATTCAATCGATACCGCGAAGTTGGTGGTTTCACTTTGCAGTACCTTGCCATAGGAAATCACATCGCTGTCAAAGGCGGTCATCATCCAGGCGCAGATACGCGCAATAGAGGCGGTAAACGGTTCAACAAATGCCGCCTGCACGCCAGATTGCATTTCCAGCGTGAACAGTGCGGCCAGTACCGCGAAGAAAATGACAACAAATCGGGTCATGGTGTGTCGGGTATGGAATAAATGTTTTCTTATGGTAGAAGTGTTAACCCGGATATTCCACCAGTAAATGGAATTTTCGGACGAAAGGACAAAGAAGGTTGCAGCAAACTGCATTGTCGAAACAGCGCCCGCACCTGTCGATGCGGCGCTTGTGTTTCGGCTGGTTGACCGGCGGAAGCGATCAAAACACCGACATCTTCCGCAAGTCCCCAGGATGCCACCGCGATTGCGATGGCACCCTTTCTTCCCTTTGGATGAGGCTGGCGATCAGGAGCGCAAGTCGCGCAGGTATTCCAGTACGCTGGAAAAGTCCCGCCGACCATTACCGGCCTGTTGATGCGCTTCAAACAGTTTTTGCGCCAGCGCACCCATGGGGTTTTCAAAGTCGCATTGCTTGGCAATCTCACCCGCAAGGCCCAGATCTTTGACCATTAAGTCCACCATAAAGCCGGGCTTGTAGTCGTTGCTTGCGGGAGCCTTTTCCATCACCCCGGGGTAGGGGTTGTAGACCTCCAGTGACCAGTTGCGGCCAGAGCTTGCCAGCATGATCTCGGACAGCACGGCGGGATCGAGCCCATTGCGTACACCCATTTCCAATGCTTCACAGGTGCCGATCATGTGGATGGCCAGCAACATATTGTTACAGCCTTTTGCGACCTGGCCAGCGCCGGCGGGTCCTGCGTGAAACAGGTTTTTACCCATTGCCGAGAGCACAACTTTGGCCTTTTCATAGGTGTCAGCATCGCCGCCGCACATAAATGCCAAGGTGCCAGCCGCTGCTGCGGCCACGCCGCCAGAGACTGGGCTGTCCATAAAGCCGATATTCTTTTGCGCTGCCACTTCGCCGACTTCGCGAGCGGTGGCTGCATCAATGGTGGAGCAGTCCAGTACGGTCGCGCCTTCAGCTAAGTGGTCAAACAAGCCGTCCGCTCCGGTGTAGAGTTCGCGCACGTGCTTGCCAGCGGGCAGCATGGAGATGACATACTCCGCGTTTTCGCAGGCTTCTTTT
>PDWI01000842.1_pt1 | contig 61450 bp, 61 predicted proteins | sample 1430891 | NCBI WGS metagenome assembly PDWI01 (sample SAMN01162508, study PRJNA174530) | Oral metagenome, whole genome shotgun sequencing project. | biome: Marine environment; feature: Marine mammal; material: Swab sample of the gingival sulcus; isolation source: swab sample of gingival sulcus... | reverse complement strand
CAGTAGCGTAAGAGGCAAAACGAGTATCTCTAAAGTCGGACCGAGTGAGTTGCGAAAAATTTTATACATGCCTGCAGTGGCAGTAAGTTATGGAACACAGAAACGTTATCAAGGTTTTGTCGGTCGGCTAGAGGCAAAGGGAAAAACCAAAATGGAAGTCATAGTGGCAGTGATGCGAAAGCTCATCACTATTGCACAGGCTGTACTAAGAACAAGAACGTTGTATGATGCGACGTTACACACAGGATAACCAGAACAAGATTGTAAGGAGCGCATCGAATACGATTGCCTCCCCAGTACTCCTCGTGCTGAAAACCTTTTTGTATATCAATTAACAGCAAAGCGGTTTTATTATTAATATCATTCATTATCTTACTCATTTATAATTCACGCACATCCACAAACCGCCCAGCCACCGCGGCGGCGGCGGCCATTGCCGGACTGACCAAATGCGTTCGGCTGCCATTACCTTGGCGACCTTCGAAGTTGCGATTGCTGGTACTGGCACAACGCTCGCCAGCTTGTAGCTTATCGTCATTCATCGCCAAACACATCGAACAACCAGGGTCACGCCATTCAAAACCTGCTTCTTTAAAAATCTTGTCTAGCCCCTCAGCTTCGGCTTGTTGTTTGACTAATCCCGAGCCAGCGACCACCATAGCCAATTTGATATTGCCGGCAATGGTTTTGCCTTTGACGACAGTGGCGGCTTGGCGCAAATCTTCGATGCGTGAATTAGTACACGAACCGATAAACACTTTATCCAACGCTACGCTTGTCATCGGCTTGCCGCTGTCCAATCCCATATAATCGAGGGCGTTTTGGGTGGCGGTTTGCTTGACGGGGTCACTAAAATCTTCGGGAGCAGGAATGTTTTCATCAATGCCGATAACCATTTCGGGCGATGTGCCCCAGGTGACTTGGGGAGCAATGTCTTCGGCTTGCAAATGGATTTCCTTATCGAATACCGCGTCGCTGTCGCTGTGTAAGGTCTGCCAGTACGCCACGGCTTTATCCCACAACTCACCTTTGGGGGCAAATGGTCTGCCTTTGACGTAATTAATCGTGGTTTCATCAACGCCAATAAGCCCTGCTCTTGCCCCTGCTTCAATCGCCATATTGCACACCGACATGCGACCCTCCATAGACAAACCGCGAATGGTCGAGCCGGCAAATTCCAAAGTATAACCCGTACCGCCAGCCGTGCCGATGTGGCCAATAATGGCGAGGACGATGTCTTTCGCCGATACGCCTTTTTGCAATTGTCCTTCGACATTGATGCGCATGGCTTTGGTTTTTTGTTGGGTGAGCGTCTGAGTCGCCATGGTGTGTTCGACTTCGGAAGTACCGATGCCAAACGCCAATGCTCCAAACGCCCCGTGCGTAGCTGTGTGCGAATCGCCACACACCACCGTCATACCCGGAAGCGTAATGCCTTGTTCTGGGCCGACCACATGAACAATGCCCTGTCGCGTATCGGTCATAGAAAACTCGCGGACTTTAAACTCACGGCAGTTTTTAGTTAGTGTACTCACTTGCAATTTCGCCACGGGGTCAACGATGCCAGCCATCCCAGCGCGGCGGTTAACAGTCGGAACGTTATGATCGGGTACGGCAACCATAGAATTAGCACGCCATAATGGACGGTTCGCCATCGTCAGCCCTTCAAAAGCTTGTGCCGAGGTGACTTCGTGAATTAAATGTCGGTCAATATAGAGTAAAACAGTACCGTCATTCTCAGTGCGAACGGTATGCTTTTCCCAAATTTTGTCGTAGAGTGTTTTGCCCATTTTTATTGTTCTTATTATTCTATTTATGTTTAGGAAACGCCGCAAAATGCGCAGTTTGAGTAAAAGACAAGGAATAGCACCGCAGTGACCGATTGACATAACAATGAGTTAGGCAAGTGGCACGAGGAGCGCATGACGCAGTATTTTGCCGAAATGTGCTTTTTGCGACGTTTCCTTTAGTGTATAGTACGATAAAATTATTTATTAGCATAGCGAATGATTTTTTTAACACCCATTCCCAAGAGGAATAAATGATAACTTTAAAGCCTTTTGAAAAAGCAGACTTACCACAACTTAATCAGTGGATAGCAAATGCACAACAGTTATTGCTATTTTCGGGTGACTACTTTACTTTCCCTATTGACGAAAATCAAATCATTCACTATTTAAGTGACAAACAACGATTAGCTTTTCAGGTACTACATAACAAAATCCCCATAGGACACGCAGAGCTTTACCAAGAAAATCATCAGCAAGCACGATTGTGCAGAATTTTGCTTAGTGAAGGAAGTAGAGGCCAAGGTTTAGGCAAACAATGCATACAAGCTTTACTAACGCATTGTTTTGATGATTTAGACCTGCACACAGTACATTTAAATGTCTTTGATTGGAATTTGGCTGCAATCAAATGCTATGAAAAGTGCGGCTTTCAAATCACGCCTACACCTAAAAAATCATTCCATCACAACGATGAAATTTGGCAAACAATTAATATGAGTATCACGAAAACATCATGGACACAGGACAATTAAAAGCATTTATCACTGTCGCCGAATGCCAGTCATTTTCCAAAGCAGCAGAACAATTACACTTAACCCAGTCAGCAGTGAGCAAACGCGTGGCAACCCTAGAAAGCGACTTAGATGTCACACTCTTTGAGCGATTTGGCCAACGCATCCAACTCACCAACACTGGACAAAAATTGTTAAAAGACGCACGCGATATTTTGGACAAAGTGACACAAATGCATCAACATAGTGATATTAGCAAATCATGCATTGCAGGGAAATTACGAATTGCAACCAGTCATCATATTGGCTTGCACAGACTGCCACAAATATTACAACGCTTTGCACAAGAGTACCCAGAAGTGCAACTGGATATGCACTTTACCGATTCAGAAGTTGCTTACGAAGAAGTTGGACAAGGGGTATTTGATTTAGCCATTGCAACACTACCACAACACAGCAATAACAACATTATCACCACACCCTTGTGGGAAGATGAGTTAGTCGTGATGTTTGCTAACAATCACCCAATGAGTCAGTATGAAAAAATTTCTGCCGAGATTTTAGCGGAGCATCCAGCAATTTTACCCGACAAAGACACGTTCACACGCCGCATTATTGACAAGGTTTTCGAGGATAGCAACATCAATTACCAACTGGCTTTTTCCACCAACTATTTAGAGACAATCAAAGTGATGGTTGAGGCAGGACTGGGGTGGTCTATGATACCTAAAATCATGCAAAATGAGAATTTGGCCTATCAACACCTGCCTAAGCAAAAAATCACCCGACAGCTTGGCATCATGGTCCATAAAAATAAAGTTATCACACCAACACTACAAGCTTTTTTACAGGAACTTACCGTGACAGATATTGTAAAATATAGCCAATCCACCTAAGTGATGACTTAATAAGAGCTATGCCTTAATAAGGCGTCAGTAAGTTATCCTTACCGCGATTGAGCAATTGAAAAACAGCTACAGGAATAACACTAATCACGGGTAAAATCATCACCCAAAATAATGAGCTAGTTAACCAAATAGCAAAACTTTCTTGCCCAAAAACAAATCGTCCAGCTAGTACAATAGGCAAAATACTGATACAACTCCAAAGCAATAATCGGCTTTGAGCACGCACTCTATTGCGATATCGAGTCGTTAAGAGTAAAAATAAAGCCCCCAAAACTGCCAAAGGCATCAGATATAAAACCCCAGAAACAAAGAAATTCGTTACCAAAATCAAAGAATAAACTGTCAACGCCTCAAAGTCTAAATCAGCCAAAGAGAACAAAGTGGTTTCTGGCAGTATTTCTGAATTGCCCCCGATTAAAGCAAATCTGCTAATCACAAACAAAGCACAAAGAGAAAGTAAAAAGATGAACCAAGCGGCACGGTCGTGATAACTCGATAAGATAACCAGTGAAATGACCAAAAAAACATAACCGACAGACAATAACCAAACCGAAAAACCAATTGATTGAACAAAATCACCTGTCCAAAGCGGAAGAGAAAGCAAAAGATATACCGCCGTCATCGATGAGAATGACGGTACATCTAAGTGTCGCAACCCAGCAAAAATCAAACTCCCCAGTCCGACAAATCCCAACACAATCCAAACAAAGCGACTCTGATGTGGAAAGCCATCACTCACACCATAAACAAAATGTGATAAAAAGCCAGCATCTAAAAAATCTGAGGCACTCAAATAGCTTGCCGCCCAAACAATATGCAGGACAATGATTAATAAGAGCAAGCGGTTTAAAAGATAAAGCCAGCCCGATACTGATTTTTCTAATCTCAACTCATCAATAGAACAAATTCTTGCTCTAAAGAAATAAAATACAACACAAGCCAGTATAATTTCCCCTACAGCCACCGCATATAAAAAGCCCTGCCAATTCAACATGCTTTCAACCATCATCGATACAGCCAAAATCAACCAAGCAAGCACAAACCCACCACCAAAAGCCAGCAACCGATGACCATAACGTTTTTTCAAACAAGCAAGCATCAACGCCGTTGCCAATAACCAAGCTGACAATAACTGAATTAAAGGAAAAATTAGCATCTGCCAGTCCAAAGAAAATTCAGGAAAAGTTACCCCTTCTTTCAATGCTTGATAGAGAAAATAGCCATCTAGCAACAACCAAGTAAAAGCCAGAGATGACCACCAAGCAATTAATTTAACCTCTCGTTTTTGAAAAAGAAAATAGCTATAAAAACAAACCAGCAAAGCAAAAAACAAAAAAATTAACAACTGCGGCGGTGCAATAAGCCAATGGTTTTGTGGGGACTGATTTTTTTGACTGAATAGCGTAGAAAAGTCACTCAATAGCATGTCAGAAAATTCACCATATCCCATAGCTTTGGGAACAAAATCAAGCTTAAATAACTGATATCCAGCAGTTAACTCCGTCGCGTAAAGACTTAAGCCTGTAACTATTTCATTTGGGGGAATGATATTGGTTAATTCCAATCGAGTATAATCGGCATCTCCGCTAGGAAAATTCAGCGGAATAGTCTGACTTTGCGTCCCGTTTTCAAATGACAATTGCGCAAATAAACCGTTGTTACCTTTATGTTCGGGGAAAGAGGAATAATTATTGAAATAGACATCAATAAACTGGTAATAATTCGTATTGATGGAAAGTGGCTTGAGTACAATTTGGCTTTTATCCGTTAAAGCATCACCAATGACATCAATGGTACCGTCATTCTGTGGTAAAAAATCCCCTGCCTGTAATTGAAATTGGGCACCCGGGTAACTTTTATAAAGCTGAGAAGAGAGCACTTCAGGGCTAAAAACTAAACGCAGCCCTAAAAGCATTAGCAAAAAAGCTAATAAACAAGAAATAACAAAAAGACTAAAACGAGATAAATGAGACATCAAAGTAAAGGATTAACGCCACTCAATCAAATCATCGACCAGCGAGGAATGGATAAAAAACAGGGGGAATATTTGAAATACCCCCCCTAATCAGTTAATCGTTGTCGATGCTGTTTTCGACTCTGGCACGCAACTTTTGACCAGACTTAAAGCTCACAACACGACGTGCTGTAATATCGACTTCTTCACCTGTTTTTGGATTGCGTCCAGGACGTACTGACTTATCGCGTAACAAAAAGTTACCGAAACCTGAAATACGCACATTTTCACCACTTTCCAATGATTTGCGAATTTCTTCAAAGGTCTCATCAACTAAATTTTTAATATCATTGCGATCAATATCAATCTTTTCTGCAATTGCCTCAACGATATCGGCTTTTGTTAAAGTTGTCATAATTATCCTCTTAATTGAGCGTTAAATTTATCTGCCAATACTTTCGTCACTTTAGCAACGACATTATCAGCTTGTTCATCAGTTAAAGTCTTTGTTTTGTCCTGCAAATAAATAGCAATTGCCATACTCTTGGTATTTCTTGGAATATTTCGACCAATGTAAACATCAAACAATCGTACATCAGTCACTAGTTCATCACTAACACCACGAATGGCCGAAATAATATCTGCAGATTGATGACCTTGTGCCATTAAAACCGAAATATCACGACGAATTTCTGGATATTTAGAAATGCTTTCAGCCACAGGCAGTTTCTTTTGACTAATTGTAGCAATATCAATCTCAAACGCCAAGACTCTTGCATCAATATCTACGGCTTTTTGTACTTTGGGGTGCAAGGCACCAACAAAGCCAATAGACTGTCCTTGGTAAATAATTTCAGCTGACTGACCAGGGTGTAAAAATTCGCGTTCACTGCGACAGTAACTAATTTCTGATAAAACACCTAACTGAGCAAAAACTTTTTCAATATCGCCTTTGATATCAAAGAAATCTATCTGACGACTGCGGTAGCCCCACTGCATAGGATGAACCTCACCTGTCGCAATACCAGCTAATTTCTCAGTGTGAGACAGACTTGCCTCAACCTGCTGATAACCATGACCAAATTCATATAAGCGAATATCATTTTGCTGGCGATTGACGTTATACGACAAAGCCTTCACTAAACTTGGCAACAAACTGGTACGCATAACCGCCAATTCTGCCGATAGCGGGTTCATCAGTTTAACCGTACCCTTAGTATCAGACAATAAATTCGCCAGTTTTTCGTCAGTAAAACTATAAGTAATCGCCTCATTGTAGCCCATATCGACCAATAAGCTATTTAAGCTACGACGCGGTGTTAAGTCTTGTTTAGCCTGGTTAGCTAATTTCTTCACCTCAACGGCGGCTACAGGAATTTTGTCGTAACCCCAGATGCGAATCAATTCTTCGATTAAATCTTCTTCAATCGCAATGTCAAATCGATAGCTAGGTGCAATTACGTCGTACACATGCTTATCTGTTTCTGCAACTGTCATTCCTAGATTATCTAAAATCTTAACAATTTCTTTTTTGGGGAATTTCAGCCCTAAAACGGCATCAACATTTTTTGCACTGAGGCTAATAGGCTGGCGTTTTGGCAAATGCACTTCTTCACAAACTACACTACTTTCGTGAGCTTGCCCACCACAAATTTGAATAATCAACTGTGTCGCACGTTCAATGGCTTGAGCCTGAACAGCAAAGTCGACACCACGTTCAAAACGGTGTGACGAATCTGTATGTAAAGTTAAACGTCTGGCTCTACCGATAATTGCAGAAGGTGCAAACCACGCCGCTTCTAAAACGATTTCAGAGGTATCACAATCGATAACACTATTAGCACCGCCCATAACACCTGCCAAAGCAAGGGCTTTTTTATCATCAGCAATGACTAACATGTCGCTATCAAGTTTAGCTTCTTTGCCGTCTAGTAAGGTTAATTCCTCACCCTGCCCTGCCATACGCACATGAATGCCACCTTCAATAGCATCAGCACGGAATGCGTGCATTGGAGTACCTAACTCTAGCATGACGTAATTCGTCACATCAACAACTGGAGACAACGAACGAATGCCTGCACGACGCAAGCCTTCTACCATCCATAATGGCGATTTGACTTTATTATTAATACCGCTAATCGTTCTAGCGATATAGCTCGGACAGGCTTCTACAGCTGACAAAGTCACTTTAGGTGAATTTCCTTGACCAGCTATCTGTTCAACCTTTTGCTCAACTAGTGAGATATTAAAAGCAACGGACAACTCTCGTGCCACACCCAATACTGACAAACAATCACCACGATTTGGCGTCAAACCAATTTCAATAATCTCATCATCTAAATCCAGTGCTTCACGGATGTCTTTTCCTACCGTCATTTCAGCAGGTAAAGCCATTAAACCAGACGCTTCCTCAGCCAAGCCTAGTTCACTTTCAGAACAAAGCATGCCAAAGCTTTCTACGCCACGCAGCTTAGATTTTTTGATTTTAAAATTACCAGGCAAAACCGCCCCAACCGTTGCCACAGGCACCAACATATCAACGGCAACATTCGGCGCACCGCAAACAATTTGTAATAATTCATCGGCACCCACGTCAACTTTTGTGACTCGCAATTTATCGGCATCAGGGTGCTGTTCCAGCTCAACAACTTTACCAACGACAACGCCATTAAATTCAGGGGCGGCCTTTGTCAGACTTTCAACTTCTAATCCCAAAGCCGTCAACTTATCGCAAATCGCCTCAGTACTTACATCCAACTTGATAAAATCTGATAACCAGTTTTTACTTACTAACATATCAATTCACCTTACTTAAACTGGTTTAAAAAACGTACGTCATTTTCAAAAAACGTTCGCAAGTCACCCACCTGATAGCGCAACATTGTCAAACGCTCAATACCAAGACCAAAAGCATAACCGCGATATTTTTTACTATCAATACCACCATTTTCTAGTACTTTCGGGTGCATCATGCCAGCACCTAAAACCTCTAACCAGCCAGTTTTTGAACCTTTGTGGCCAATATCAACTTCTACCGATGGCTCAGTGAAGGGAAAGTATGATGGACGAAAACGTACAGGCAGATTTTCATCTTCGAAGAAATCGCGTAAAAAGCTAATCAAAATGCCTTTTAGATCCGCAAAACTTACTTTTTCATCAATCCACATGCCTTCAACTTGATGGAACATTGGCGTATGTGTTTGATCCGAATCACTACGGTAAACACGCCCCGGGGCAATCATACGAAGTGGAGGCGCTTGCGTTTCCATTGTACGAATTTGAACACCTGAAGTATGCGTACGAAGAACCGTATCCTCAGTCACGTAAAACGTATCTTGCATCGCTCGCGCAGGGTGGTCTTTACCAATATTCAGTGCTTCAAAATTGTGAAAGTCATCTTCAATCTCAGGGCCAAGCTCAACCACAAAACCAACTTTGGCAAAAAAGTCTTCAATTTTTTCACGTGTTGTAGAAATAGGATGACGACTACCCAAGGTGCTTTGTCGCCCTGGCATAGTAATATCTAAACGTTCTTTTTTGAGTTGAAAGGCCAATTGTTTTTCTTCTAACTCGTGCTTTTTGTCACTGAGTGCCGTCTGAATCTGCCCTTTCATTTGGTTAATTAATTGTCCAAACTTTGGCTTATCTTCTTTAGGCAAGCTAGATAAATCACGCATCTTTGCGGCAAAAAAGCCTTTTTTACCCAACCACTCAACTCGAATTTTATCTAAACCGTCAAGTTGGGTTTCTTTCTTTATTAGTTCCTGTGCTTCAGCAAGCAGGGTATTCAATTCTTGTTCCACTTAATTATCCCGAATTATTTTAAGTGTTTGAAATATTTTTGATAGCTTATCGAAAAAAAATTTACTTATCATACCGACCTCTGAAAGCCATTTTGAGTGGTAAAAATTCACCATTGCTTTCTAATGTGGCATTTAGAGCTCTGCATACATTTGCTCTAGTAAATTTAAAAGAAATATGATTTTAAAAATAAATCATAACCAAACAATCTACCAAAATCTTTTTTTCGTCAGGAAAGTTTAATTTGGCATACCTAATTTAACTTCACGACTTCATAGAAATAATCTATAACACTATTTCTATGACCGTGTAGTTTTAAAATTGTATAACCAACATTTCCCATTCATTAATGGCTTTAAATCATCTAGCCATCATCATATTTTAGTACTTTTTAATCAGCTGACAAACTTCATCAGCTTTGCTTTTATTTAAACTAAAACAGCCTAAATAAAAACGGCAAAAGCTCACTGTAAAAACAATGAGCCTTTCCCTACTACCTAAAAAAGTTAAGCAATTGCAGCTTTCGCTTTCTCGGCAAGTGCAGCAAAAGCAACTGAATCGTAAACAGCAATGTCTGCTAAAACTTTGCGGTCGATTTCAATATTTGCCTTTTTCAAACCATTAATCATACGGCTGTATGAAAGGTCGCATTGACGTGCTGCAGCATTGATACGAGCAATCCACAATTGACGGAATTGACGTTTTCTCTGCTTGCGGTCACGGTAAGCATATTGACCTGCTTTGATGACGGCTTGCTTGGCGGTACGGTAAGTCTTATGACGAGCTCCGTAGTAACCTTTTGCTTTCTTTAATATCTTCTTGTGGCGTGCTCTTGCGGTAACGCCTCTTTTAACTCGTGCCATTATTTACTCCTAAAAAATCTTAATAGTATTGAGAATATGCAATTAAACGTTAGGCAACATTTGCTTAACGGCTGCAGTATCACTCTTACAAATCATCATACCTGCACGTAAATGACGTTTACGCTTAGTCGATTTCTTAGTCAAAATGTGACGACGGTGCGATTGATTACGTTTAAAACCGCTCGCTGTTTTTTTAAAGCGCTTCGCAGCACCTTTATGTGTTTTTAATTTACTCATTTTTTAATAACTCGCATTCGCTGAAATTTACATTAATTTTATCTAAATTTAGACAACGCTTAATACAAACCAGCCGATTGATAAAAAGGCAGTGATTATTTTTTCTTCAGTGGCGACATAACCATAGTCATTTGTCGCCCCATCATATTAGGACGCTGCTCGACTTGAGCATATTCAGCCAAATCCTTTTCAACACGTACTAATAAATCTCTACCCAACTCTTGGTGAGCCATCTCACGACCGCGAAAGCGAATCGTAATTTTGACTTTATCACCATCTTCTAGGAAACGTATCAGGTTGCGTAGTTTTACCTGATAATCCCCTACGTCAGTCCCTGGACGGAACTTAACCTCTTTAATTTGGATTTGCTTTTGCTTTTTCTTTGCCTCAGATTGTTTTTTCTGTAATTCGTAGCGGTACTTACCGTAGTTCATAATTTTACAAACAGAACCACCCTTGCCCGACGAAATTTCCACTAAATCTAAATCAGCTGCATAAGCTCTATCTAAAGCAACATCTACTGAAACCAATCCAACTTGTTCACCATTTTCATCAATTAAACGAACTTCTTTGGCGGTAATTTTCTCGTTAATACGAGTCTCTTCTGGCTTAGCTATGACAAACTCCAAACTATTTTAATTTTTTATAATCCACAACACAAAATGTGCTGCTAACCTAAACTTTTACCGAAACACCCAAATAACGAATCCCATCAGGCAACGGTAAAAACACGTTGGCGAATTTTATACTCATTTCATTCATTCTGCAAGCAATTATTACCGCGATATTGCCACAACAAATAAAAAGCACTTCCCATTTTAGACAAAGAACAAAAATCTCACTAATAGAACTCTGTTTAATTTAAAAACACACTCCAGGAAAAACAGCAAAATATAACGGAAAAAATTAATAATTGGTACAAGGCTTGCCGTTGAAGATAGTATTAAGAATACGGCGAGACGACATAACGCCGTAATAAATTTTAAGTTATTTCCCTATAGTACCGTCATTCTACAGAATAAATGATACTTTTAGCCCCCACTCCGAAAAGCATATTGTTTAATTTTCAGCCTAAACTATAATACGCAAACTATACTAAAAACACACAAGAAAATGACAACAATCAAAAACAGACTAGCCCCCTGGTTCTTCTACACCACACTAATTATTTTTTCCGCAGCAACTTTTTATGCCATGGGTATGCGAAGAGCGGTTGGTGCAAGCATATTAACGGTCTTAATTTCGCTCATACTCGCTCACAGAACTTCAAAGAGAACCTTTATAGTTTATACCACCATCTTGTTTTTAGTTGCTTTATTTTGTTTGCCCAATACCATGACTTACGGACAACTATCATTTGGCATGGTTATTTCCATTATGGAAACCAATACGAGCGAAGCTTACGAATACTTAACCAATATGCCAATGAGGAATATTTTTCTCAGCATTGCCTATATAATTTTATTTGTATTATTACTATACACATACATTTCCAGCTTTTCGCAATTAAAAACAAAATCAATAATCAAAACACCGATATTAATTGCATTATTCATTATTGGCGTTATCTACAGCCCCCTAAAAACATACATGGACAAACAGTCACATGTTAGCAAATCCGATTATAGCTACTTAATGTCATTTTCTTTCTATCCACCAATCAGCCTAGGTTTTTCCACTTATCGATACTTGCGTATTTATCAAACCGAAAAAACCAAACTCTTAAACGCTCAACAAAAACCATCCACATGGACAATACTCTCCAGCCATCCAAAATATCAAAATTATGTTGTTATTATTGGCGAAAGTGCCAGGAAAGACTATCAATCTCTATACGGTTATCCCATTAAAACAAGCCCTTTTATGGATACGGTTAATGCAACCATTTTTAACAACTATATCGCACCTGCCTCTCACACGGTTACTTCGCTAAAACGCATGCTAGTCCAAAATAACAAAAACACCTTTAGCTATGAAAACAATGCCATCACACTGGCAAACCTAGCAGGTTTTGACACCTACTGGTTATCCAATCAAGGCTATATCGGCAGTTTTGACACCGACACATCAATTATTGCCCTCAGTGCCAAAAAAACTTTTTTCAAGAACCAGCTTAACTCTTTAAGCAAACCTTCACCAGACTTAGCTTTACTCCCTGAATTAGGAAAAATCATACAACAAAAAAACTCCAATCATCCTAAGGTAATCTTTATGCATTTAATGGGCTCTCACAGCCGTTTCTGCAGACGCCTCGACAATAGCTACGCAATAAAACCCATCACCGATGTTATTAGCAAAAAAATAGACTGCTACTTAACCAGTCTAAAACAAACAGACAAACTCATCGAAAAAACGTATCAACTCCTTAAAAACAGCCAAACGTCTTTTTCCATCATGTATTTTTCTGATCACGGGCAAGTCCACACTAACAAAGAAAAATATGATGCCAGCTTAATTCACGGGGAAAAATATAAGCAAGCTTACGAAGTACCTATGATAATCATGTCCAGCAATGATAAAAATCGAACAACTATCGAAGCCAAGAAAAGTGGTTTTGATTTTATTCAACAATTTAGTGAATGGACTGGCATTACAGCCAAAGAACTGAGAAACAAGAAACAGTTTTTTAGCGAGACACCAGCCAAAAAGATAGATATATTTAGCGAAACACTGAAAGATTATGAGCAATTAGTCGACGACCCCGCTATTCTACCTACAACAAAATAGCAGTTTGATAAACTTAAGGAGTATTCAAGCTTAAGCTCACAGAATGACGGTACTTTTAAACTAAAAATCATCGTGTTCAGCCAAATAAACAGCAAAAAACTAACGTGGATTTTCTATAGAGACACGCGGATCGTCGCAACAATGGCGAATGGAACAGAGATTATCATCAGCATTAAAATCGCACCCAACATCGCCAACTGCCCCAAATTCCCAAAACCGTCGGCATAAGCGGAAACTGCCGACAGAGCAAAAATCAAAGTGGGAATATAAAATGGCAAAACAACCAAAATCAACAACAATCCGCCTCGCGTCACAGACAAAGTTAAAGCCGAACCCAGCATCGCCAATAACAAGAGTGACGGACTACCAATTAACAAGGTTAAAGCAATCTGAACAGTTAAATCAAACGATAACTCATACAGCAGTGCCAACAAGGGCAAAGCCAACAAAATAGGCAAAATCTGCACCACCCACTGCACGAAAAATTTTGCAGCAACAGCCAACAAATGATGATTACCTGACAAATACAACTGTTCTAAACTACCATCTTCATAGTCATTTTTATAGAGTTTTTCACTGGATAACAATACCGACAAAAGCACTGCCACCCAAATAACCCCAGGTGCAATTTTCTGCAACAGCACCTTATCTGTACCAACTGCTATCGGGAATAAAGTGATTAAAATCACCAAAAAAAATATGGGCTGCAACACTTCATGCAACTGACGAATCGCCAACAACCATTCTTTTTGCATCAACGCTTTCATCTCCGCCCTCCCAACAGCACTGTTTGAACAGGGTGCGACAAAGTAAATGCTTGATGAGAAGTAAACACGACAGCACCACCCAAAGACAAATGCTGTCCAATCAGTGCCCGCAAACTTTCAATCACCTGTGCATCCAGAGCCGTCAAAGGCTCATCAAGCAACCACAAACTTTTCTTCGTTTCTACTTCATTTACCGTCAACCACAATCTTGCCAACATCACGCGTCGCTTTTGTCCCGCTGACAAGCTACCAACAAGCTGATGCCTAAACTGCCCTAACCCAACCGCTGACAAAGCAGACATTAATTGCTCATCAGAAGACTCTACTTTATCGAATAACAAACTATTTAAATGCAAATTTTCCAAAACGGTTAGCTCATTTTTTACCGCTGTTTGATACCCCAAATAAAGCAACTGCTGATAATCCTCTGGTTGTAAATGTTCAACTGCTTTCCCCAATAACGTCAACGAACCGCCATCCATTGGCAGTAAACCCAGCAACACTTTAAACAAACTCGTTTTGCCACTACCATTACCACCACAAAGGTGGATTGCTTGCCCTCGTCGCAAAGAGAAAGACAAATCTTTAAACAACAAACACTGTCCTCGCACCAAAGACAAATTATCAGCACAGATTAATACATCTGTTGGCAAATCAGTTATTGCATCGGCATTTGGGGTTTTCATCGATAAGGACATTACGGCACTTTCTGGTTAATCAATAAATTCGCAATTTTTTTCTGCGGCAGAATGACGGTAACAGAATCAGAAGTTAAGTCACCAGCAGTCGCTATCGGCGAACCATTTAAACTAATTCTCGCCAGCAGACTGATTTTTTCATTCCCTGCCATCTCTCCCATTTTCATCATACCCTCAGTTTTATCACTAACTGTCACATTCAGCGGTTGACGCGGATTGGACATGCGATATTTGCTCGCATTAAGCAATTGCCCTTGAGCATTTTTAATAATTAAAAACACGCTTAGCTCGCCTTTTAAGGACTTAGCCATTTCAGGCAATATCGCGATATTTGCTTTAACACTCATTGGAGATATCGCTACAGCTGATTGAGCAGGAACACTTTCATCCGATGCATGATGCTGATTGTTTCGATTCATTTCAGCAATTTTAATATCAATTTCTGTTAACAACCTATCCAAAGCCATCATCAATTGCCGATTATTCGACGGAGCCAATTGTCTTAACTGAAAAAAGAAAACTTTCGCCTGAACATAATCACCCTGATTAAGGCTATTGATAGCCAATAGACGAATCGCCTTAAAATGCTTTGTATTTTGTTTCACCACTTTGAGTAGTTTCTCAATACTCATTGGAGACAGAAAATTATCCTCAGCATATTGTAATTCAGCGGTTAAATAATTTAACTCAGCGTGGTCAGGTTGATTATTTAAGCCTCGCATAACGGCTTGTTTTGCCAAACCAGAATACCCCACTGCAAAAAAACAACTCGCCAAATTACCCAAGGCATCTGGGTTAGTATCATATTTAGCCAACAACTCACGCTGCATCGCAAAGCAATAAGTCGATGATGTTTTAACATCATGTTGAGCCAAAAACTTATCGACGACCCTAGCATCAAATAAGCCATCAGCAATTTGCTCTTGGAATTTTTCATTAAAAGTCTGCCAACGCATCACACCACTTTTCTGGTAATGGCGATAATAAATTGCACTCGCAATAATTAAGCCCAAAACAATCAGTACCAAAGGCACAAAAGAACGCCGATAAGAAAATGTTTTTTTCTCAATCGCTGTAATTGCCAACGCCGTTTTTTTATCCAACTCCGCTAACAGTTGGCATTTTGTCGCTTCATCAATGAAGCCTTTTTCTGCTTGTCGATTGATATGTACCACTTCCTCTTGATAAACCTTTATTGCCTCGCCTTTTTCATCAAACTGAAGACGTCTTTTTTTAACGGGAAAAATCATCAGTAAAAAAACGACCAATACCAACGACAACAGTATTAATAAACTATTCATTTCCGCTGTTCCTGCTGATACTGTTCTATAATATCTGCCATATGAGGCAAACTTTCCGTTGTAGAACGAGCTTTGTCTTTGCGTTTGCGAGCAATCAACCAGATACAAACAACCAGAGCCAACACGCCAATCAGCGTAGGTAGCAACCAAATAATAGGATTTCTGGGACGATAAGTCACAAATTCTCCGTAGCGAGAAACCAAAAAGTTAGTGATTTCATCATCTGTTTTTCCTTTTTTAACCGAACGATAAACATAATTTTTAATGTCTTTTGCCAAAGGAGCATTCGAATCTTCCAAATTATTATTTTGGCACTTTGGGCAACGCAATTCTTTAATTAGTTTTGAGAACTGCTGCTCATTTTCTGGCGAATCAAATTCATAAACATTTAATTTTGCTTGAGCAAAAAAAAAGCCCTGAACAAAAAATACCAATAAAAAAAATACGCGTTTTTTCATTAATTTTCACGCTCCAAACGACTAATTCTCGGCACAAATTCTTTGTCCCAAACTTTTTTATCTAGCACCCCTGCATAACGGTACAAAATGGTACCGTCATTCTGAATCAAGTAGGTTTCAGGTGCACCATAAACGCCTAAGTTTATCGCCAACTCACTCTCGCTATCTACAATAATTTTTTTAAATGGATTTCCCATATCACGAATAAAGTTTTGACCAGCTTGTCGCTCATCTTTCCAGTTAACGCCATACAACGGCACCGTTCGACTCAGTGCGAGCAAAAAAGACTGCTCTTGATAGCAGGAAGGGCACCAGCTAGCAAAAAAAATCAGGATAAAGTAGGCTTTATCTGTTTTTAAATCGGCTTGCGTAATAACTTCATCAGTCATCAAGGCTGGTAATGAAAACTCAGGGATTTTTTCTCCTTTAACAACCAAGTCCAGCTCATTAGGATTATTGCTTAACCCCAGAGAAAACACTGCCATCAAAGCCAAAAAAACACCGCCAATCAAAATGGCTAATAAACTATTTTTTTTCACGACAACCTCTTTATTCGATAGCGTTTGTCACGCACAACAAACCAAGCCGACAACGCCATAATCAAACCACCCAACCATACCCAGCGAATATAGGGTTTTATCTGCAAACGCACCGACCAAGCCCCCTCGTCTCGTGCTTCCCCCAATGCCACATAAACATCTCGAGTAAGACCAGGCAACAAAACAGACTCAGCCATTGGCATTTGGCTAATATGATAATTTCGCTTCTCAGGAGACATCGTTGCAAGAACTTCACCACTTTTGTTTTTGACTAAAAAATCAAGACGAACTGCCTCGTATAAGTTGTTTTTTTCTTCGGATAGCCCCTTGCGTGTAAAACGCAAATCTTTTAACGCTACCGTAGCACCTTCTTTGACATAAACATCTTTAGCAACGGAATACGTAGACGCCAGGATAATCCCAGTACAACAAACTAAAAAACCCAAATGTGCAACAAACATAGCCAAGTAGGATTTACTTGGCAAAGAAAATCCACGCTTTTGCTTTGTCATCTGTACAAAAGCATCAAACAGCGAAGATAGTGCCGCAATACATACCAAGGTCAACAAAACCACCGCTTGCCAATTAATCGGTTGAAACCGACTATTGACCCAAAATGAAATAACGCTACCCAAAATAGCCGATAACAATAACGGCAACCACAATTGGTTCAGTCGCCCTCTCTTCCAATGCAAATAAGGTGCAAAACTTAAAAAGACTAACGACAAAATCAAAATCCAAAGCATTTTGGCATTAAAGTACGCCGCACCAATTGAGATACGCTCCCAACCCAACACATCGTACAAAAGTGGTGTTAACGTACCAATGAACACAACTAAACAACCCACAGATAAAATAAGATTATTCATTAACAATCCCATCTCACGAGAAACCCAATCAAATTGCCCTGAGCTGTGTAATTTATTAGCCCTCAAAATCAGCAACAAAAAAGCTGTTCCTGAAATTAATCCCAGCAACATTAAAATAAAAACGCCACGCGTCGGGTCACTGGCAAAGGCATGTACAGAGGTCAAAACGCCAGAGCGAACTAAAAAAGTGCCAATTAAAGACAACGAAAAAGTAGTAATCGCTAAAAAAGCAGTCCAAACTTTAAACACATCGCGTTTTTCTGTCACGGCTAAAGAATGTAGCAAAGCAGTTCCTGCCAACCAAGGCATAAATGAAGCATTTTCTACAGGGTCCCAAAACCACCAGCCACCCCAACCAAGTTCGTAATACGCCCACCAACTGCCCAAGGCAATCCCCACAGTCAGAAAAGCCCAAGCCATCGCCACCCAAGGTCTCGCCCATCTTGCCCAAACAGTGTCTAAACGCCCCTCAATTAAGGCCGCAACAATAAAAGCAAACGACACAGAAAATCCCACATACCCCATATAAAGCAAAGGAGGATGGAGAATTAGTCCAATATCTTGCAACAATGGATTTAAGTCTTTTCCAATCAAAGGAAAACCACCGACCAAGGTCTCATGCAACAAGCGTTCAAATGGATTCGAAGTAAAAACAACAAAACCGATAAAGCCAGCAGCAATCACACCCAAAACGGCAAATACTTTAGCACGAAAATGTGGCGGCAAATCGGGTGTTTTCACCGCCACCCAGTAAATCCAAAAAGTTAAAATCCACGCCCATAATAACAACGAACCTTCATGACCAGACCAAACTGCTGAAATTTTATAATACCAAGGCAGATAAGCATTGGAATTAGCCGCTATATATTTAACGCTAAAATCATTATTTAAAAAGCTTACAACCAATGCGACAAAAGCCAAACTCATCAACAAAAAACTGAGCTTGCCTGCACGAACACCCAAATCAATGCTATACAACTCTTTCGCAAAAGCACCATAGCACGATAAAAAAGCCTGTACTAATGCCAGCCCCAATGCCAGAGTAAGTGCATAATGTCCAATTTCTATTATCATTGATTATTTTCTATTTATTTGAATTGTAGGCAGACAAACTATTACAGATTATCTTGTTTTTGTTTATAGCAAACAATGTAATATCGATGTAACTATTCACTTTATTTACATATAGTGAATAGATTAATTTTTGATACAAGGCAAGCCGTCGAAGACAGTAACCGCAGCACAGCGAGACGGTATAACGCCATAACAATTTTCAAGTTATTTCGCTATAGGCTTAGTTTCTGCGTGCTTATAATAACCACTTTTTTCCAACTCATCCTTCACTTCTTTGGGCATATAGTTTTCATCGTGTTTGGCGAGGATTTCCTCTGCAACAAAATGCTGTTTATCGAGTAGCTTACCTTTTGCCAACACGCCCTGACCTTCTCGAAATAAATCGGGCAAAATACCTTCGTAGCGAACATTAATTTCTCTTTGCAAGTCTGTTACGTCAAAAGTAACCTTTAGCGTACCAGCCTGACGCTTAATTGAACCATTCTTAACTAAACCACCAATGCGAATTGTTTTACCCATTGGCACGTCTCCCGACTGGATGGTCTTTAGCTCATAGTAGTGATTCATATTGTTACCTAGAGCAGCCACCAGTAAACCAACAGCACTCGCCGCCCCAAGCATGACAAATAAAACTATTGCCAAACGCCTCTTCCTAACAGGTGTCACTGTTTGCGTTCCGCCAGCAATTGATGATTAACTCTCAACGCTTTTTTCAAACGTCTTCGACTCTGCATAAACAGCACAACCAAGGTCAGTAAAACCAAACCAAAAGCACTCCACACATAACTTGCATAACCACTCATGGCAAAAATTTCGGCTAAACTTCTTTCATTCATTTCTCGCCCTTAATGTTTTACAGTGCTATAAAAAGCACCTAGGAATATAATTTTTCTAATAATAATTTATCGTTTTTCATCTCGACAATTTTTGCTCGTGTCGCCGTAAATGCGTAACCAGCGGTAAACAACACAAAGCCCAACAAACAAATTAATAGCGGCATAAGCATATCACCTGTCATTGCGGATTTGCCAACTTTGAGTACTGTTGCGCCTTGATGTAACGAATTCCACCACTCCACACTAAAATGAATAATGGGGATATTGACCACACCAATCATCAACAAAATTGCTCCCACTTGATCTGCTAGTTTTTCTTGCTCAATTGCAGATACCAAGCCCATATAGCCCAAGTACAAAAATAACAATATCAACTCTGAAACCAGACGTGGATCACCCCAAGACCAATAAGTCCCCCACATGGGCTTCCCCCAAATCGCACCCGTCAACAGTGCTAAAGTAGTGAAAACAGCCCCTAACCCTGCAATTGAGCGACAAAAATACGCTCCTAATTTGATATGCCATACAAAATAAGCAATTGAAGCTATCGCCATAGAAACGTAAATCCCCATCGACATTACCGACACGGGCACATGAACATAAATGATGCGAAAAGCATCCTTTTGCTGATAATCCGCCGGTGCCACAAAAAGCCCCCAAAAGACACCAACCAGCAGACAAACCAAAGCACCAGCCCAACACCAAGGAGCACAAACACGAGCAATCGTATCAAAATAATGTGGTGAAGCAAGCTTGTGCCACCAGCGTGTCATTGTTTTTTTAATGCTCATTAAAGTCAGTCGTTATTGATTATTTCGTTATTGATTGTTTTAGAACCATAGTAAAACAGCTTAACTTTTTCTAAGCCACTATTCCGTATCACATTGTTATTAATATTTTCGACAGAAAGCTTTGTATCAAAAATCAATCTATTTCACTATGCTGAAGCTACATCTTAATTTTAGCCTTCGCATTATAACCTGTTGTAGATAGTTATGCATATTCTTTAATTCCCCTGTCAATAATTAGCAACAAACAACCCATTTACAATTATAGCCACGTCGCCCCCACCAATCCTTCGCTGTTTTTCTTTACTAGTCATTTTTTTCGTGGTATAACTCCGCTCGCATTTTGCAAAAACCACAAGCACAGTGAAAATAGTCGGGGTGCTTCTCTTTAGAGGAAGTCGGCTGTTGGTGTGCTTTGTTTAGAATTAACCCTAATTTAGGAGAATAATCTTATGTCAAACGTTTCTATGCGTGATTTATTTGAGGCTGGTGCTCACTTTGGACACCGCACTCGTTACTGGAACCCGAAAATGGCACCTTACATTTATGGTGCTCGCGGTGGAATCCACATTATCAATTTAGAAAAAACGGTTCCTATGATTGATGAAGCCATCAATTTCTTAGGTACTATTGCCGCTAATGGCGGAAACATTATGTTCGTTGGTACTAAGCGTAGTGCTCGCGATACAATTAAAGCAGCAGCTCAAAGCTGTGGCATGCCTTACGTTAACCACCGTTGGTTAGGCGGCATGATGACAAACTACAAAACAATTCGTCAATCAGTTCGCAAACTACACGGCATGCGTAAAGCTGAAGAACAAGGCAAACTTGCCAGCATGACTAAAAAAGAAATCATCAACATGCGTAAAGAAGAAACTAAGCTAGAAGCATCTCTTGGCGGTATCGCCGACATGAAGCGCCTACCAGATGTTTTATTTGTTGCTGATGTTGGTCACGAAAGCATTGCCATCCAAGAAGCGAAAGTATTAGGCATTCCTGTTGTCGGTATCGTTGATACAAACAATGCACCAGATGACGTTGACTACATTATTCCTTCAAACGATGACTCAGTGCGTGCATTACAATTAGTCATCAACGCAGTTGCTCAAGGCATCAATGACGCTAAAGCAAGCGTTACAACAGCTAACACTGAAGAAGCAGCTGAAGCGACAGAAGCACCTGAAGCAAAAGAAGAAACAACTCAAACAGAAGCAGAGTAATCACTGCTGACAGCGAAACGCTAGCATTAAAATTCAGGCAAGCATTTTGAGAAAATCTCAAAGTCTACTGAACTAATCAGTTAGTTCAGTAGAAAGCCTGATAATACACTCAAATCAAATAATCGATTTCTAGCGTTGATCGCTTTGTTTTATTCAATTTTACAAACTTAATTTACATTAAAGGTTCAAATACAATGGCAATTACTGCAGCATTAGTAAAAGAGCTCCGCGAAAGAACTTCAGCGGGCATGATGGAGTGCAAAAAAGCACTAGTAGAAACCAATGGTGACATTGACGCAGCAGCAGATTTGATGCGTAAAGCAGGTCTAGCAAAAGCAGAGAAAAAAGCTGATCGTATCGCTGCCGAAGGTCGCGTAACTTTCGCTATCTCTGACGATAAAACATTTGCTTCTATCGTTGAAGTTAACTGTGAAACTGACTTCGTTTCAAAAGGCGATATCTTTGGTGATTTCGCTCAAGGCGTTGCGAACGTTGCAGCAGCTGGCAAGCTTGAGTCTATTGAAGCAGTGAATGAAGCTGACTTAAATGGTGAAACAGTCGATAACGCTCGTCGCAATCTAATCACAACACTTGGCGAAAACATGAACGTTCGTCGCGTTGCTAACATTAGCACAAATGGCGTTGTTAACGGTTATGTTCACGGTGGTGGTAAAGTTGGTGTTATCATCTCTGCAACTTGTGACGATAGCGTTCGCGAAAAAGCAGAAGAGTTAATGCGTCACTTAGCGATGCACGCTGCCGCGATGAAGCCACAAGCAATTTCTTACAAAGATTTAGATGTCGACTTCGTTGAAAAAGAAACGGCTGCAATTCGTGCTGAAATCGAAAATGGTAATGACGAACTTGAGCGTTTGGGCAAACCATTAAAACGTATTCCTGATTTTGTTAGCCGTCACCAGTTGACTGACGAAGTATTAGCAAAAGTTGAAGAAGACATGAAAGCTGACCTTAAAGCTCAAGGCAAACCTGAGCACATTTGGGACAAAATCATCCCAGGTCAATTGGAGCGTTACATCAAGGACAACACGCAGCTTGACCAAGAACACGCCCTACTTTCTCAAACATTTGTTATGGATGATAAGAAAACTGTTGAGCAAGCTATTGCTGACGTTGATGCATCAATCCAAATTGTTGACTACATCCGCTTTGAATTAGGCGATGGCATCGAGAAAAAAGAAGACAACTTCGTTGAAGAAGTTATGGCTCAAGCAAAAGGTGCTTAATCTTTAGCTGAACCAATAAAACCTTTTCAAACAAAGTACAAAAAAACCGCCAATTGGCGGTTTTTTTGTTATAATGTCGCCTCAATGCAGTTAGTTTTATGGCTTGCATTGATTTCACTCAATCATGCCGCTTTCTGTCATCGATACTTTGTCAAAGTACACAGCATAAACCATAAATAATAAGCGAGGCTTTACCATGAACACACCGACATCTCTCATCGAAAAACCAAGATTCAAACGCATTTTACTCAAGCTAAGTGGTGAAGCACTGTTAGGTGATAAAAGCTTTGGTATTGACACCACTATCATCAACCGACTAGCAAAAGAAATCAAGATACTGATAGACAGCGGTATCGAAGTTTCCCTTGTCGTTGGTGGCGGAAATTTATTCCGAGGTGCGGAATTGCAACAAGATTCTGGCATGGAACGAGTCACAGGCGATCACATGGGCATGCTGGCAACGGTGATGAACGCCTTAGCATTACAAGATGCCATCGAAAAAGCTGGCGTACCTGTTCGCGTCATGTCCTCTATTCCAATTGACCAAGTTTGCGAAGAATTTATCCGCCGACGAGCTATCCGACACATGGAAAAAGGACGCGTGGTTATTTGTGCTGCTGGTACTGGAAATCCTTTTTTCACAACAGACACGGCAGCCAGCTTAAGAGCAATTGAGCTGGGCACAGATGCCATGCTAAAAGCAACCAAAGTTGACGGTGTTTATACAGCCGATCCCATGAAAGACAAATCTGCAACCAAATACGAAACACTTACTTATAATGACGTGCTAGAGAAAAACTTAGGCGTTATGGATGCCACAGCGGTAGTAATGTGTCGAGATAACGGCTTGCCATTATTAGTTTTCAACATGACCAAAGACGGCGAAATTGTTCGTGCATTATCAGACGAAAGTATCGGTACGCTAATCACTTAATACACATAGATTTTATACAAAATTCTTTATCTGAGCTTTTAGGGTTACGCTCAGAATGACGGTACCAAAACTAATATTTTTGGCAGAAGAAGTACCGTCATTCTGAAAATCTCATGCTTGCCCTACTGAGTTTTAGCTCATTAATTTTTCTAGCCACAGGACTTTTCCCGCAATTTGCGTTAAAATAGCGGATTGATATTAATTGCTCGCTGCCGAGCACACGATTTTATTTAAGGAGTTTTACATGATTCAAACAATTAAAAAAGATGCTGGCGAACGCATGGCAAAATCTATTGAGTCCCTAAAATTGGAACTTAGCCGTATTCGCACAGGTAGAGCACACCCTAGTTTATTAGACCATATTACCGTTGATTTTTACGGCAGCGAAGTACCTGTTGGTCAAGCCGCTAACGTAAGCAACAGCGATGCTCGCACATTGACAATACAACCTTGGGATAAATCCATGGTTCCTGTTATTGAAAAGGCCATCATCAATTCAGATTTAGGCATTACACCAACTTCTGCTGGTGAAGTTATCCGCATTTCCTTGCCACCATTGACAGAAGAACGTCGTAAGGACTTAGTTAAAATCGTCAAAGGTGAAGGCGAAAATGCTAAAGTCGCTATTCGCAATATTCGTCGTGATGCTAATTCAGGCATTAAGAAACTACTCACGGACAAAGAAATTACTGAGGACGATGAGCGTCGTGCAGAAACAGACATTCAAAAATTGACCGATGACTACGTCGCTCAAGTTGACAGTGTTGTTGCTGAAAAAGAAAAAGACCTACTTGAAGTTTAATTTAAGCGTAGGTTTTTGTCTCACGCATCACTGACAAAATTATTTTGATCCCCTCTATAGAAAACACAAACGTCCCAAAACACATTGCCATCATTATGGATGGCAATGGTCGTTGGGCTGAGTCGTTGGGAAAATCTCGTTCTTACGGACATCGAGCTGGACATACTGCTGTCTTAAAAACAGTACGTCATGCACTAAAGTTAGGGGTTAATTCCCTAACATTGTATGCTTTTAGCAGCGAAAATTGGAAACGTCCAGAAACAGAAGTCAAAGCATTGATGATGCTGTTCGGACAGGCGGTCAAACGCAACCGTAGACTGTTTATTAAGCACCATATTCGTTTTCAGGTTATTGGCGATGTCTCTCGGTTTCCTGAAAAACTGCAAAAAGCCATCCAACAGTTAGAAAATGACACCGCTCATAATACAGCTATGACTATCAATATTGCTGCTAACTATGGTGGTAAATGGGATATTGTGCAGGCAGCCCAAAAATTAGCGGAAAAAGTTGAGCAGCGGCTCATCACTATCGATGAGATTACTGAAGATAGCTTTAATCAACAGCTTATGCTCGCAGATCAAGCCCCCGTTGACTTACTCATTCGCACAGGTGGTGAACAAAGAATTAGTAACTATCTGTTATGGCAATGTGCTTACGCCGAATTCTACTTCACCGAACAGTTTTGGCCACTATTTAATGAAGACTCATTAGAACAGGCCATCACAGAGTACCAACGTCGTACTCGCCGATTTGGAACAGTATAAAAAAACAAACACATTGTATAATGAAATGCCAAAGTAAATATTCTACAAAAGTGTCAACATTGATGGCAATCATTAAAGCAGAAAATAACTAAAACATAAAAAGGAAAACACTATGAAAGAACGCGTTATTACCGCACTCATTATGCTGGCAGTAATTATTGGCATTTTATTTTTCGTCCCTATTCTCTTTACGCCATTCGTAGCAATCATCCTAGGTATCGCAACATGGGAGTGGTGTAAAATTAGTAAAATTCACCGACCAAAAAGTTATTTAGTTGCAGCAATCACGGTTTTATTATGGGTACTCTCTGCCATTTATTCACAGTTACTGACTGTACTGATGATTTTATCCGCATTGCACTATCTCTATGCAATTCGCTATATCCGTCAGTATGAAAAGATTGATAATTTTCGCATCTCAAAAACTTATTTAATGGTAGCAGGACCTATTACGCTTTCTGCATTAGCGACGACACTACTCTACATTTTTCATCAATCTGAAGATATTCCCACAACAGATGACGCAATGACCCTATTGTTTATTATTTTAATTATTGCCGCCGCAGATACAGGTGCATACTTTGCTGGAAAACTTTTAGGAAAACATAAACTCAGCCCAAAAGTCAGTCCAAACAAGACCATAGAAGGACTGGCAGGTGGCCTGCTATCAGCTGTTGTCGTAGCACTGGCTTTCTCTTTCATGATTGAAGGCTGGTACTTATCTACCGGACAACTTATTTTTATCACGCTGGTAACCGCTGTATTTTCTGTCATTGGTGATTTGTTTATTAGCATTATTAAACGACAAAACCATGTCAAAGATAGTAGCCAGATTTTGCCAGGCCATGGTGGAATACTCGATCGCATTGATGGCATGCTAGCAGGCATTCCCGTTTTTTACCTGCTACAGCAATTCATCTAATCGCTAAGACCAAACTAATTAAGCCCTACAAAATATAAGTTTTGTAGGGCTTAATTTTTACTTGAGTTAATTTACATTGCTAAATTCATAAGCTATTAACCGCATCCAGTGCTGGCACATAATCTAAGCCCTGTGCTTCCGCGACCGCTTTGTAAGTCATTTTTCCTTGGCAAACATTTAAACCATTTAAAAGATGCTTATCATCTAATAAAGCTCGTTTAATTCCTTTATCAGCAATAGCAATGGCAAATGGTAGCGTCGCATTATTCAAGGCATAAGTCGAAGTCTTAGGAACGCCACCAGGCATATTCGCCACACAATACACAATCACGTCATCGGCAACAAAAGTTGGATTCTCGTGAGTGGTTGCTTTTGAAGCATCCGTACAACCACCCTGGTCAATAGCGACATCAACAATGACAGCACCCGCTTTCATTTTTTGCATAATTTCTTTGGTGACTAATTTAGGGGCATTGGCTCCAGGAATGAGTACAGTACCAACTACCAAGTCTGCCTCGACGCAATATTGCTCAACCGCATCGGCTGTTGAATAAACTGTTTTAACTCGACCTTGGTAAATATCATCAATATAGCGTAGGCGATTAATATCACGATCTAAAACAGTGACATTAGCCCCCATACCAACAGCCATTTTAGTCGCATTAAATCCAGCAACACCACCACCGATAACGACAACATTACTTGGTGCAACACCAGGAACGCCACCTAGCAAAGCACCGAGACCGCCTTCGGCTTTTTGTAAGTGGTAAGCACCCACCTGAGTAGCCATACGCCCTGCAACTTCTGACATAGGTGCAAGTAGTGGCAACGAACCATTGTTTGCTGTAACTGTTTCGTAAGCCACGGCAATACAGCCAGACTTTAACAAGCCTTGCGTTTGTGCTTCATCAGGTGATAAGTGCAGGTAAGTGAATAAAATTTGATCTTTGCGAAGTTGCTCACATTCCACTTTTTGAGGCTCTTTCACTTTAACAATCATTTCTGCACTGGCAAAAATTTCAGCAGCAGTCTCGACAATTTTCGCACCTGCGGCAATATAGTCTTCGTTACTTTTACCAATACCTTGACCTGCATTGGTTTCAACAATCACGTCATGACCATGAGCGACTAGCTCACGAACACTGATAGGCGTTAATCCAACGCGGTTTTCATTGGCTTTAATTTCTTTAGGTACACCGATTAACATAATTTTCCCTCAAAAGTCAGTAAATAATGAGCAATGATAGACTTCATGGCTATTTTCGGCAATAATAACTTTTTAAGTGATGACTATAATTATTTGAGCCTAAAATGAAACTTCCTCCACTTAATGCACTACGTGCTTTCGAAGCAGCCGCACGCTATAAAAGTTTTTTACTCGCCGCAAAAGAACTGCACGTTTCGGCTGCTTCAGTTAGCCGATTTATTAAATTATTAGAGACGGATTTAGGCTGTACTTTATTTATGAGACGCTCAAGCGGCGTTACTTTAACCGAAGCAGGCGAACAATATTGGGCAACCATTCGTCCTTCTCTACAAGCAATTGCTAATATTAGTCAAGAATACCGTCGCCAAGAGTATCGCCGAACCCTACAAATCATTTCTATTCCTGCGATTGCAGAAACTTGGCTGGTGAGTCGACTGTGGAATTTTCAACAACAGCATAAAAATATTGAAATCAATTTGGTCTTAGATGACAAATCGGTCAATTTACACGACAACGACACAACCATTTGGCTTACCTATGCTGATGGTGCGATTGCAGGAACACAAGCCTTTCCCATGCCTAAAGACAAATTAACGCTTATTTGCAACCCTGATGTTGCACAACGCTTAAAAAAACCAGAGGATATTGCTCAATTCCCCATTTTAGTCGATATTGATTGGCAATCGGACTGGAACGCTTGGTTAATGGCTGCAGATTTGTCTTTGGACTTAACGCATCGCATTAATTTTGAAAGATACAGCATGGTCGTTAACGCAGCAATCGAAGGAACAGGCGTGGCAATTGGACACACCGCTTTATTAGAAAATTATTTACGCCTAGGTACTTTAGTAGCACCATTCGAGATTAATGCTTCACCTGAAAAGCAATTTTATGCTTTGATTGCTGAAAATCCTCAAAGAACCAGCGTGAAGCAGTTTATTAATTGGTTTTCAGATAGTGAAGTTTTTTCACTATAGTTCTCTATAGAATGACGGTACTCTTTTGCTATTTTTTATAAAAATTCTTATTAAGGAATCGTCGTCAGGCTAGCTATCTCACAGAAAAACAAGTAAAATTTACCAAGTAAAACAGACACGTTTTTCTGAGAAAATAACAACAACTCATACACAAGGTTAATACAATGGCAAATATTACAGAAACGGTAACTGAAGTTCATCATTGGAATGACACATTATTTAGTTTTAAAACAACACGTAAGCCCACTTATCGCTTTAAAAATGGGCATTTTGTTATGATGGGATTAGAAGTTGATGGCAGACCATTAATGAGAGCCTATTCAATTGCGAGTGCTAACTGGGAAGAACATTTAGAATTTTTTAGCATTAAAGTCCAAGATGGTCCATTGACTTCTCGATTACAACATTTAAAAGTTGGTGATGAGATTTTATTGTCAGAAAGATCGACCGGGACCTTGGTCACCGATTTTTTACTCCCTGGTAAAAATCTATGGTTGATTAGCACAGGGACTGGACTTGCTCCTTTTATGAGCATTATTAAAGATCCTGAAATTTACGAACAGTTTGACAAAGTAATTTTGACGCATGGCGTTCGCTATGTATCGGAGCTAGCTTATGAAGACTATATTGAAAATCAGCTGCCTAATAATGAATTTTTTGGCGATACAGTGAGAGGGAAATTAATTTATTATCCAACTGTCACCCGAGAACCTTATAAAACTCAGGGACGACTCACTGATGCAATCAAAACGGGCAAACTGAATGAAGACCTCAAACTACCTGCAATGGATATTGAGAAAGATCGATTTATGATTTGTGGTAGCCCTTCTATGCTAAAAGAAACCTGCCAAATTCTAGACGACATGGGATTCCGCGAAGGCACAAGAAAAGAGCAAGGACACTATGCTATTGAAAGAGCTTTTGTCGAACAAATGTAGAATGTAGTGCTTTTCCTATAGTAAAACAGTTTAACTTTTGTTACGGCGTTGTGCCGTCTCGACGTATTCTTTAATGTCTTCGACGACAAACCTTGTATCAAAAGTTAATCTATTTCACGATATACTTCCTGATAAAAATGAGCTGGTGAGAAATTATCAGCTCTTTTTTTATTTCTTTTTGTTATCGATTAACTGCTTGATAAAGTCAACCTGTCCGCGATGAATCGCCTCGCCAATCGCTTCACCACTCATACCTTCTTTAATGAAAGGCTTAGCGTCAAACTGCTGAAATTGATAAGCTAATTTTAGTGCTTGTTTTGCCTGTGGGTATTCCACATTTTCAAAACCCAGTCGCCCACGACTATCGGCAATACAGCTTTCGACAAACTGCGTAAATAACGACAAATCTTTATGCACGCCAAAGGCTTTAAATAATTTCAAAATTGTTTTTGGTTTAAGTTCTTCAATACGATGAATATGTGAATGAAACTCTGCGGTTTTCACCCCCATATCACGGTATTTTTTCGGCACTTTTAAGCGATTTGAAAAACTCGCCGCAATACTTTTCCCTCTAGCCTCGTGGGCATGATGGCTAGGCAAAATCTCGTTCGGCGTTGTCGCCTTACCCAAATCGTGACACAAAACTGCAAAGCGAGTTAGTCGCGTTGCTTTACGTTTGGCAGCCTGAGCCAGGCACATCATGACATGGACACCAGAGTCAACTTCAGGATGATAATCCGAACGCTGAGGAACACCAAACAAGGCGTCAATCTCAGGAAAAATGACTGCCAACGCACCACAACTTCTTAAAACCTCAAAAAACACTTGGGGAGACTGTGTGTCTAAAGCCTTAAACATCTCCATCGTTACGCGTTCAGGAACCAAGTGAGAAACTTCGCCATTTTCGACCATTTTCCGCATCAACGATAGCGTTTCATCAGCAACTGAAAAGCCTAAATGTGCAAATCTAGCTGCAAATCTAGCCACTCGCAAAACGCGAACAGGGTCTTCAGCGAAAGCTTCACTCACATGACGCAAAAGCTTATTTTCAATATCTTGCTGCCCATGGTAAGGATCAATTAAGTTCCCAGCCTTATCTTCAGCAATCGCATTAATCGTCAAATCTCTACGTAATAAATCCTCTTCTAAAGTGACGTTCTGAGTAGAGAAAACAAACCCCTTATAACCACTACCTTGCTTGCGTTCGGTGCGTGCTAAAGCATATTCTTCATGAGAAACAGGGTGTAAAAACACTGGAAAATCAGCACCAACTTGCTCAAACCCCCAAGTTATCATTTGTTCTTGCGTTACACCCACGACAACATAATCACGTTCGTGAACGTCCAAGCCCAACAATTTATCTCGTACAGCCCCACCTACCAAATAAATATCAGCATTTTTATAGGCCACAGGCATATTCTCATCTAGTTGCTGAGTCAATTGTTCATTTAATTGATTGCTTAATTTGTTAAAGTTATTCATAAGTAAAATTAGTATAGTAAATTGGCTGGACGTAATTTTTTGTTATTAGAGAGGTCAATCAATTTCTTATGCAAGGCACACAGCAAACGATGTGACACCGCAACAGGAATCAACTGGTCTTGCTATAATCACAGAAAAACACTTCAAAAAGTACCGTCATTCTGGGATTTTGTATTTGATGACATGGAGTTATTTCTTATTTTAGTTTACTGCCCATAAAATAAAAACCCTCGATAATGTGAAAACATTAACGAGGATTGAATTGATATAAAAAAGAATTGAGCTAGCGGTATGCAGTCATTAGAAAATATAACTACCTTCTAGCTGCTCGGCATCCGCCTCAAATCCATCAACGACATCACCATCATTTAATGTCACAATATCATAAGCACTTTCATCGGCTAGCAGTGCATTAAAGAGCTGATTATTCATTGCATGTCCAGACTTGTAACCAACATAGTGACCTAAAATAGCATAACCCTCTAGGTACAAGTCACCAATAGCGTCAAGAACCTTGTGACGCACAAACTCATCTTCGTAGCGCAAGCCTTTGTCATTTAGTACACGAAATTCATCCAAGACAACCGCATTTTCCAAATTTCCACCCAGTGCCAAGTTATTCTGACGCAAAAATTCAATATCCTTTAAGAAACCAAAGGTTCTCGCACGAGAAATTTCTTGGATATACTTTTGCGTTGTCAAAGTTAAAGATGAAGTGTTATTTGTTTTTCGGATTGCAGGATGCGTAAAGTTAATGGAGAAATCTAATTTAAACCCTTTAGCAAAAGGTGAAAACTTTGCCCATTTATCGCCATCGCGGACTTCCACATCATGTTTGATTTTCAAGAACTTTTTAGGTGCATCTTGATTAATCAGACCAACGCTTTGAATCAAGTAAACAAAAGGAGACGAAGAACCATCAACAATAGGTACTTCAGGTGCGTCTAGATGAATTTCAACATTATCAACACCCAAACCTGCCAAAGCAGACATAATATGCTCAACGGTAGCAACTTTAGCATCTTCATACTCCAGTACTGTACATAGCACAGTATCCGTCACTAAATTAGCCGCCGAACGAAAACGGCGTTGAGGAACAGTATCTGTACGCACAAAGACAATCCCTGTATCGGGTTTTGCAGGTAACAATCGCATAGTCACTGTATTGCCAGAATGCAATCCAATGCCCGCAATTTCCACTGCTTCTTTTAACGTTTTTTGTAAAATCATTGTCTTTTATCCAAACTTATTTTTGTTGTAATCAAAATTTAGTAGTTAATTCAAAAATCAACTGTCACTTCTAATTATCCAAATTTAATTTTATCCAATTTAATTATCTAATCTGCTTTCTTGCGTAAAAAGGCAGGAATATCAAAATCAATATCAAACCCTTTACTCTCTGTAGCCGGCTTAGACTCATCAACTTTTCTCGGTCCCGATGAAGCATTTGATGTCTGCACGACACCCTCGTCTTCACTGATAATCTCAATATCCGAATCAATACCCGTTGCAACAATCGTTACACGCAACTCATCACCCAACTCATCATCAATAGTTGTTCCAATAACTTCGACGGCGTCTTCATCGATAATGCCACGGATAATATCGCCAATCTCGGTATATTCACCTAAACTTAAGTCATTGCCTGCCGTAATATTAACCAACACGCCTTTCGCACCTGATAAATCAATATTTTCCAGTAGAGGACTAGAAATAGCTTTTTCAGCTGCTTCTTGTGCACGATTTTCGCCACTGGCAATACCAGCACCCATCATCGCAATACCACGTTTTGCCATGACTGTACGAACGTCAGCAAAGTCAACGTTGATCAGACCAGGTCTAACTATTAAATCAGAGATACCTTGCACCGCTCCATAAAGTACTGCATTTGCGGTATCAAAGGCTTGTGAAATCGGGGCTGATTTTCCCATCACTTCTAATAAGCGATCATTAGGAATGGTAATTAATGAGTCAACATACTGAGAAAGCTCTTCGATGCCTTTATCAGCAACCTTACTACGGTTGCGACCTTCAAAAGAAAACGGCTTGGTAACAACTGCAACCGTCAAAACACCAGCTTGCTTGGCAATTTCAGCAATCACTGGTGCCGCACCAGTACCTGTACCGCCACCCATACCAGCAGCGATAAATAACATATCCGAGCCATCAAGCAACGTGAGAATTTCTTCACGATCTTCAACAGCAGACTTTTTCCCAACTTCTGGATCAGCACCCGCGCCTAAACCACGCGTTACTTCTTTTCCGAGCTGGATTTTATTCTTTACGGGAGAAATGTTTAGTGCCTGTAAATCCGTGTTAGCACAGTACAAACCAACACCGGCCAACTCTCTATCCATCATGTATTGGACAGCATTTCCGCCACCACCGCCAACACCAATTACTTTAATAACCGCTGGGGCAATACCACTATTATCATTAGTTTGCATCAATTCAAACATTTATCAATCCACCATTATTCAACTGTTAATCCTCGCTCTCTAAGCAACAACGCTATCAGCACTACAGCACTCTAACCTAGCAATAGAACCTATATGAATTATTCTTATTGCAGGCACTAAAACTGTTTTCTTAGACGAGCCAAGGACGATGAAAATAATCCACCTATCTTGGGAATTATACCTATTTTTATTTCATTCGTCATTGTTCTTGTGTAATCTTCTTCGTAGTCACACATAAACAAGCCCATAATTGTGGCAAAACGGCTACCTTTAACCACTTCTCTACCTAAAGGAACTTCAATTTCGGCTTTCCTAACTGGTAACTGTGTTTTTTTCATCAAAAGTTCAACCAATCCTTGTTGCTCCGCACCACCACCGCAAACCACAAACCCTGCGGGGAAACTCTCTTCCACACCAGCACGCTCTAACTTCTGCAAAACAACCTCGATAATTTGGCTGTATCGTTCGCCAATCACATTGACCAAGTCATTTTTAGAATACTTTCTAGCAACTTCTCCAATGCCTTGAACTTTTAGTGTCTCATTTTCCCCATAAACATCTTTTAGACTAATGACACACTTGGTTTTTTCTGCAATTGGTACCGTCGTTCTCATAAAAAAAGCAACGTCCCCCGTAATTTGGTCTCCACCTATGGGTATCACTTCGGTGTGCTTAACAACACCTTGACTGATTACCGTCACATCGGTTGTTCCTGCACCAATATCCAAAACACAAATACCCAACTGTTTTTCATCTGGTGAAGAAACCGCTATCGCCGAACTAAAGCCAGAAGCAATCACCCGATCAACATCGACGTCTCGATGAGCAAATGCCTGTAATAAATTATAGTAGGTTGTTTTTGCCGCACTAATCACGTGTACTTGAACTGACAATTTTTCACCCATCAAACCGATAGGATCTTCGATGTCCGTCTGTTTGTCGACGCGAAAACTTTGCGGCAACACGTGTAGTAGCTGTCGTCCTTCCAGCACTTCTACCGTTCCTCTTGCCGCTGCGACAGATTGCTTAACATTGTGCTCTGTAATATTCGTTCCACGAACAGCAACGCTACCGCTAGAGTTATACCCCATAATACTAGCGCCCGACAACGACGTAATCACCGAATGAACGTGGTAACTACCGTCTGACTGTAAAATATCGACAACTTCATTAATGGCATGTTGGACCAAAGGAATATTGACAACACCGCCTTTTTTAATCCCTTTGGAAGGGACTTCTGCAAAGGCAATAGGAATAATATCACCAGCACTGGTAATGTTCGCCAAAGCAGCCGTAATATGAGCTGTTCCAATATCAATAGCAGCAACAATTTGTTTATTTTTCATAAGTCATTATTTTGTACAGAGCGAGGAAATTAAATTCTTCCAACACTGTTATTTGCTAGTTTCGCGTCGCTGGGGAAAAATTCTGTTTTCCATTTTACCGAAAACCCTTTGTTATACCGAAAATCCAAAGATTTCAAACGCCCTAAATCAGGAATTTGCCCCAACAAATAAGCATCCGAAAAACGTTCTAAGCGTTTTTGGTAATTATCTCTGCCGAATTTTACCACCAAACCAGAATTCAAATGTAACTCCCACGATAAATATTTGTTCAAGGTAAAATAATTAATATCTAGGCTTTCAACACGATGACCTAAAGCCTGACGCAATTGTTGGTAAGCATAAATAACCTCAGACTCATGACCTTCAACACCGTCAATTTTAGGTAACTTGGCAAACAACTCGGGAGCAGTATTCAAAAAACGGTTGCCATAGATATCAACCAATTCTTTTTCTCCCCATCGATAGGCAACCTGACGTTCAGTGAGAGTGACATTAAGTGTATTCGGCCAAACCCTCTCTACAGAAGCACTCTCTATCCATGGCAACGACTGAATTTTTTGAGAAACATCCGCCAAATCCACATCAAAAAAACTCTGCTGTTTTACATTCGGCAATACTGCTTGAATATCATCTGAACGCGTCAATACTACATTGCCGTGTAACTGAACATTCTCTATCGGAAAACGTGCTTGGCTCTTTCCCAAAACCCAGAAGAACTGTAGCACAAGAAATAAAACGGCCAACAGAACGACAAATAACATTTTACCCATACGTCCTGCAAAATATCCCATCCACCAGTCAATATCTCGTTTAATACTAACGCCTTTTTTTTCTGGTGCTTTTCTATCGATAAAGTAATAAGCATAATCACGCATGATTAGACTCCCATGATTTTTGTAAAATTGTTAATACGGTCTCTGTAAAGCTCAAGCCCATTTCTTTTGCTGATTTCGGCACCAAAGAATTTTCGGTCATACCTGGAACGGTGTTTATCTCAATTAACCAAGGCTGTTGCTGTTTGTCAATCATAATATCCACTCTCGCCCAGTCTTTCACCCCAATAACTGCGGCTGACTTTTTCACCATTGCTTTAATAGCATTTTCTTGTGCCTCAGGTAATCCACTAGGGCATCGGTACTCAGTTGCCCCTGTAATATATTTCGTTTCATAGTCATAGATGCCTTGATCGACACGAATATGAATTATCGGTAAAACCTTATCACCAATAATTGAGGCAGTATACTCTTCTCCTTCTACCCAAAATTCTGCCATAATGACCGAATCATGTTTGGCAGCCATCTCATAAGCCGCCACTAATTGCTCTGCTGTTTCGACTTTGGAAACACCATTACTTGAGCCTTCCAGAGCAGGTTTCACTGCCATAGGCAAACCTACTTTTGCAATAACTTCCTGAGGATCAAAACCCTCTGTCAAAATCATTTGCGGCAATACAGGTAAATTGTGTGCTTGCCAAAGCTCTTTAGTGCGAATTTTATCCATTGCAATTGCAGAAGCACATACGCCACTACCGACATACGGAATGTTTTGCCACTCTAAAATTGCCTGTATCACACCATCTTCACCACCTCTACCGTGAAGTGCAATAAAAGCATAATCAAAAGACTTCGCTAAAACTGTTTGCAAAAAGTTTTCATCAACATCAATCAAAACAGCATCCAACCCAGCCTCAAGCAAAGCTTGGTAAATAGCTTCACCACTCTGTAAAGAGATTTCTCGTTCAGCCGAAAGTCCACCGTAGAGAACAGCAATTTTACCCATTGCCTCAGCAGTAGATAAATTTAGAATGGATTGATATTGTTCTTTTAGCATCATTTCTTTCTCTTACTTTTGCACTTTATCATAGGCAACTAATTCACTGGCAATCTGTCCAATTGAACCGGCTCCCATGACCAAAATCACATCATCTTCCGTCACTACAGAAACAACCTGCTCTGTCACATTCTCAAGTTCCTTCACAAATATAGGCTCTACTTGTCCTCTCGCTCTGATGGCTCTCGCTAAAGCTTTCCCATCTGCATCGGGAATATGGCTTTCTCCAGCCGCGAACACCCGTGTGAGAATTAATTTGTCAAATTGTGCCAAAACATTGGCAAAATCGTCAAATAAATCTCGCGTTCGAGAAAATCGATGTGGCTGAAAAACGCCGACGATATTTTTATCTGGGAATGCAGACTTCGCAGCTTCTAACACTGCCGCCAATTCACGAGGATGATGTCCATAATCTTCAAAAACAGGAATTTCACATGTCGACTTCACCAAGTTACCTTTTGCGGTGAAACGACGTCCAACACCAGTAAAACCACTAATGCCTTTTTGGATTTTTGCCATTGGCACATCGAGTTCCAAAGCCACCGCAATACAAGACAAAGCATTTAATACATTGTGCTTACCGGGCATATTCAGTGTAAAATCGTAACGCTCGCCATCAGCTAAGGCAACATCAAAATGTGTCGACAAGCCCTCCGCACGGATATTATCTGCATAAATATCACAATCTTCTGTCGTGCCATAAGTTAACACAGGACGACCAATATCATCTAAAATATTGCGAACTTGCGGATCATCCAAACACACCACCGCCAAACCGTAGAACGGCATACGCTGCAAAAATTCCACAAACGTCTTTCGGTAAACGCTAAAATCCCCACCATAAGTTTCCAAATGATCTGCATCAATATTAGAAACAATGGTCATCATTGGCGTTAAATGTAAAAATGACGCATCAGACTCATCAGCTTCGGCAATTAAATACTCACTTTGCCCCAAACTGGCACTCGTGCCTGCTCGGTTTAAAATACCACCAATCACAAACGTAGGATCTAATCCTGCATCTCCCAATAGCGAAGATAAAATTGAGGTCGTTGTCGTTTTCCCATGCGTACCTGAAACTGCAATACCAAAACGATAACGCATGATTTCTGCGAGCATTTCGGCACGACTGACCACAGGTTTACGCAATGCGTGAGCTTCAATAATTTCGGGGTTTTCGTCAGTAATTGCGGTTGAGCGAACAACAACATCCGCCTCACGAACATTTTCTGCACGCTGTCCAATAAAAATTTTCGCCCCCAAAGATTGCAAACGCTGTGTATTCGGGCTTTCATTCATATCTGAACCCGAAACCTGATAGCCCAAATTAATCATCACTTCGGCAATACCATTCATACCAGAGCCACCAATGCCAACAAAATGAATATGCTCGATTTGTCGCATGTGTTTCATTTGTACACTTAAGCTGCTATTTGCCACACTTGTTTTATTTAACACAGGTCACCTCTTTAATAATCTCTACGATTTTTGATAAAGCCTGCTCATGACTTTGAGCCAAACCATTTTTTGCCATTACCTGCAATTGGTTTTCCGTCAGTAATTGCAAAACCGTTTGCGTTAATTTTTCAGCTGTTAAATCTTTTTGTTCAATAATTTTCGCAGCTTTAACATTTTCTAAAAATTGAGCATTTAAAAATTGATGATTATCGACAGCATGCGGCAAAGGAATAAAAATTGCAGGCACACCCACGCTTGCAATTTCACTCACGGTTAACGCCCCTGCTCTAGCAATAATTAAATCAGCTTCGCCATAAGCCTTTGCCATGTCATCAATGTAAAATTGTACCGTCATTCTGGCATCATCAAATAAACCTAATTTTTTATAAGTCTCACAAGTTTCTTCGTAAGTCGTTTTACCCGTTTGATGGAACAGACAAATTTGATCTTTCAATGACTGAAAGACATAGGGTACAACTTCGTTTATCGCCTTTGCCCCCAAGCTCCCGCCAATCACCAAAACTCTAAATGGCTTTTCTTCTCTAATACGCTCGCTTGGCGGTGCAATTTGGGTGATTTCCGCACGAATCGGATTGCCGACCACCAAACCTTTTCGACCCGATATTGGAAAAGCCAACAACACTTTTTTTGCCCATTTCGAGACAATTTTATTCGTCAGTCCCATGGCTGCATTTTGCTCATGAATAACCACAGGAATACCCGACAGTTTCGCAGCCATTGCTCCAGGACCACTGGCAAACCCACCAAAGCCAACAAAAACATCAGGACGAACTGTTTTTAATACTTTTTTGGCTTGTCTAACGGCAGAAAAAATCACCATCGGTGCTTTTAGCAAACGCTTAATGCCGTTGCCTCTAACGCCTTGCACAAAAATGGTATGCAGCGGAATATCTGCTTCTGGCACTAACTTTGACTCAATACCTGCTTGCGTTCCCAACCAAAACACTTCAGCCCCTTGGCTACGGAGTGCCTTAGCCACCGCTAGTGCTGGATAAACATGTCCACCCGTACCACCAGCACTGAGTAATACGCGTTTTCCTCGCAACTCTTTAGGCAAGTCTTTAGGCAAATTTTCTGGCAAAACCGGGGATGTATTCAATGTATTCATAAGCTTTCCACCCCACGCTTACCACGTTGTTCGTTATTTAGCGTATAGCGTGATTCACTATCGATTCTCAGCAAAATAGCCAACAAAATCATACTGGCAAGAACAGACGAGCCGCCATAACTTATCATTGGCAAAGTTAACCCTTTGGTTGGCAACAAGCCACTGGAAACCGACATGTTAATCAATGCCTGCATGCCAATCCATAAGCCAATACCATACGCCAGACAACTGGCAAAACGCATACGCACCTTATCCGCATTATTGGCAATCACAAAAGCTCGCCAAACAATTAAAGCAAAAAGCAAGACTAAAAATAACACACCAACAAGCCCTGTTTCTTCGGCCAAAATGGAAAAAATAAAATCTGTATGCGCTTCAGGCAAATAATGGTGTTTTTCTAAACTCTCACCAATGCCCACGCCAGTTGTTTCTCCTCTACCGATGGCGATTAAGGAATTCACTAACTGATAGCCACTACCGTACATATCTTGCCAAGGATCCATAAAACTCGTCAATCTAGCTCGGCGATAAGGTGCGACCCAAAGTGCCAAAGCCGAAATAATAGCAACAAAAACTGCACAAGCAAAAAAACGCACCAAACAAACACCCGCCAAAAACATCATACCTAATACCGTGGTCGTAATTACCATGGTTGAACCATAATCTGGTTCAAGTAAAAGCAAGAGTCCCACCAAAGCCAAAACTATCAATAAGCGTATCATGGCAAATATCGACTTATTAATTTGGTTTTGATAGCGTTGCAGATAAGAAGCCGCATAAATCATTACACTGATACGAACAAACTCTGAGGCTTGCAAATTCACTGGGCCCAAACTAATCCAACGCATAGAACCATTAATTTCCTTAGCAATACCTGGGGTTATCACTAATATCAACAGCAGAAAACCAGCCAATAAAATTTTATAAGCGTGCTGTTGCCAGTATTTTACGGGTATTCGATAAACGATATAACCCACAATCAACCCAAGCGTCATATAAGCCATTTGACGCATCGCATAAGCATATATCCAGCCGCCTTTGTGCCCTGCTTTGGGAATAGACGATGAAGTCACCATCACCAAACCCAGTAGCATTAGCAGTATAATCGTCACCATCAAAATACCGTCAGGAGCAACCAAGCCCGTCCAACGGTTGTGCTTACTTTGAACCTTTCTAAAATTTTCTACGGGATTAACCTTGCGCTGAGGCACAGCAACACCAACAACTTTATTCACTGATTAATCCCCTAACAATTGTTTCAAAAACTTCACCGCGTTTTAAGTAACTCGGGAACATATCAAAGCTGGCACAAGCAGGCGACAACATCACCACATCACCAGATTGTCCTTTCGATGCTGAAAAAGCGACTGCTTCTTGCAAATCATCTACTTTCGTACAAGTAATATTCGGCACAGTTTCTCCCATTGCCTGCATAATCAAATCGGCATCTTGCCCGAAAACCACTACGTGTTTGACTTTATTTCGACAAGTGTTTGCCAACTCACTAAAGTCTTGTCCTTTACCCTGCCCACCTGCAATCAAAATAATCGGCTGCTGAATACCGTTGATTGCCGCAACCGTCGCACCAATATTGGTGCCTTTGGAGTCATTAATATAAGTGACACCATTTTTCTCGCCTACGACAACTGCACGACTTGGAAGTGGCTTAAAGTGACGCAGCACGTCACAAACGATCTCATTTTTAATACCAAGCAAACGGGCAACTGCAAAAGCAGACATAATGTTATCGGCATGATGAGAACCAATTTGGCTGAAATCAGACAAGCTAAACAACACTTGTTCATCGTGATAAATCAAACCATTTTTAGCATAAAAATCCGTCAACTCACTTTGTTGGGAAAACAAAATTTTGTTTGACGACTGCTGAGCAAATCGCATAACGTTATTATCGTCAGCATTCATCACAACTTTGTCTGAACACGACAATATCTTTGCTTTTGTACGAATATAATCTTCATAATCATTATAGCGATCTAAGTGATCGGGACTAACGTTTAACCAAACGCCAATCGCCAATCGCAAACTAGGCGAACGCTCTAAGTGGTAGCTAGACAATTCAATAATGTAGCCGTCATTTTGGACATCATTCTGACCGTCATTCTGAGCTTCACTATCTAATAAAGCTTGTAATACTGGCAAGCCAATATTGCCACATAACGAATAATTTTTGTCCGCTTTTTGAGTAACTTCGTGAATTAGCGTGACAACAGTTGACTTACCGTTTGACCCCGTCACCCCAACAATAGGCTTTTGTGTCAGACGAGCAAATAATTCAATATCGGTGAGGAGTTTTTCTTCAACTTTCGCAAAGCAGTCGCGACGCGTATCCACGCCAGGAGAAAGCAAAATCGTCCCATAATCGGAAAAAGCATCTTCTTGCCATTTACCCAATAGCACTTTGTCCGCATACTCCGCACATTTATCAGGTACAGTACTATTCTCATCAAAAATACGGTAATCAATCTCAGCCTTTTCCAATAAATCAGCACACGACTTCCCAGTAACCCCAGCACCGATAACGGCAATGGGTTCGTCGAGTTTTAAGGCTTTTAATTTTTCAATTACCATCATTTTTTCCTATTTTAAATACCCTTTATAATACATTTTCTTTAGCGAAAGAAATTAAATTGGACAAGGCTTGCCGTAACAATTGTTAAGTTATTTCACTATAACTATCTAATTTTAAGTAGCGACAGCCCAACTAGAACGAGAACCACCGTAATTATCCAAAAACGCACAGTGACTCTAGATTCTGGCCAACCCTTCATCTCAAAGTGATGATGAATGGGTGCCATACGGAAAATTCGCTTCCCTCTTAATTTAAATGAGATAACCTGCAAGGCAACAGAAACCGTTTCAACAACAAAAATACCGCCCATAATGGCTAAAATAAACTCTTGGCGAATGGCAACAGCTATAACACCAAGCAAACCACCCAGTGCTAACGCCCCCACATCACCCATAAACACCAGTGCAGGATGTGCGTTAAACCACAAAAATCCAAGTCCAGCACCTGCAATCGCACCACAAATAATTGCCATCTCACCACTACCTTTAACAAAAGGCATTTGTAGATACTCAGAAAAACTGTGATTACCTATCGCATAAGCATAAACACCCAAGCCTGCGGCAACCATCACCGTTGGTAAAATAGCCAACCCATCTAGGCCATCTGTTAAATTCACCGCATTACTTGAACCTGTTAGAACGAGGAAAACCCAGGGAATAAACAACAGCCCCAGCGGTAAAGCAACATCTTTTAAAATCGGGAATAGCAATGCAGTATCCAATGGCGAATCAGCAATCACATACAACCACACAGCCGTAATTCCAGCCACCAAAGATTGCCATGCATACTTTTCCTTAGCTCTTAGCCCTTGTGGGTCTTTTTTTATCAACTTTCGGTAGTCATCAGTAAAACCAATGTAGCCAAAACCAACCATGACAAACAAGCAAATCCACACATAAACGTTCGCAAGGTTACACCACAGCAGAGTAGCTATAGCAATGGCAATCAAAATCAGCACGCCACCCATAGTTGGCGTACCTTGTTTTTTCAAATGAGTTTGAGGTCCATCATCACGCACAAATTGCCCCATTTGCTTTTGTTGTAACAAACTAATCATGCGACTACCCAGCAATAACGAAATCAAAAACGCCGTCAACGCCGCCAAAATGACGCGTAAAGTCACATAAGAAAGTGCATTTAAAGCACTCCATTGTTCAACAAAAAATTGTGATAAATGATAAAACACTGTTTTCTCCGCTTTATTTATTTTTTATAAACACAAGAAATTACAAAATTTTCTCATATTTCTGTACATTATAGTAAAACAACTTAATTTATTTCACTATATTTAACGCCACTCACAAGCGTTATCGCAATTTAACTATGAGCTAATAAAAACTCAACCACTCGCTCCATTTTCATTGAGCGAGAACCTTTAACCAAAATAGTGAAACTTTTTTCATCAGCGAGTAATTGATTAACCTTTTGACGCAATGTCTCCAATAAGCTATCCATATCAGCAAAATGTCTAGCAGTATTATTCTGCTCAACAAAATAACGCATACGCTCACCAATGCAGTAAAATTCATCGGCTTTATTTTGTAAATCTTTACCCAGTTGTGCATGGATTTCGAGCTCATTGTCTCCCAACTCGCCCATATCACCAATAACCATCAAAAGCGTACCGTCATTCTGAGCCAAGATATCTGCTGACGCACGCATAGACATGGGATTGGCATTGTAAGTATCATCAATCAAAGTTAATTTCCCCAATCGATGACATTGCAATCGTCCCTTTGCCGTTTCAAAATTTGCTAATCCCTTGCGAATTTCTTCAAAACTCAACCCTAATGCCAACGCACAAGCCGCACAGCCCAAGGCATTTTTAACATTGTGCAAACCAACCGTTGGCAATTGAACCATGCACTTGTCACCATTGGCACACAAAGTAAACGATGTACCGTCAGCACTAATAGACTCTGCATAAACATCAGCATTTGCATTATTCAAAGAAAAAGTACTAAGCTTAACACCGTCAACCAATAAAGTTCGCCAATAATTTGCATATTGGTCATCTAAATTAATCACCGCCGTATTGCCAGCCACGAGATTCTCAAATAGCTCACCTTTGCCCTTGGCAACACCATCTAAACCACCAAACCCTTCTAAATGTGCCTCACCAGCATTGGTAATCATTGCCACATCAGGACGCGTAATTTTACTTAAATAATCAATTTCCCCCTGATGATTTGCCCCCATTTCAATCACGGCAAATTTTGACTTATCATCCAAGTCAAACCAAGTAAATGGCACTCCCAAATCATTATTAAGATTACCTTTGGTCACGTGGGTTTTTCCATGCTGTGAAAGGATTGATGCCAACATTTGCTTATTGGTTGTTTTGCCTACTGACCCCGTTAGACCAACCACTTGCCCTTGAAAATTATCGCGAATATAACTCGCCATCTTCCCCAAAGCCAAACGCGTATTTTTTACAATAATTTGTGGCATAGCAATCGCTAAAGGTTTTTCTAATAGCAAAACCTGAGCACCCTTTTCTACCGCTTGTTGAGCAAACTGATGTCCATCAAAATTTTCACCAGATAAAGCCACAAAAACATCACCCTTGTGTATCTGACGAGTATCCGTATTAATTTGTTGAGCAGAAAAATCCAAAATCTCTGGAACTTCTGCTAACAAGATATCCGCCAGTAATGTTTTTAATAATTCCCGGGAAAAAGTCATCACGAGTTTTCCTCCAACCAACGCTTGACCTCTTCGTGATCACTAAAGTCTGTTTTTTCTGTACCAATAATTTGATAGGTTTCATGCCCCTTGCCTGCAATCAGCAAAACATCTCCCGTCTGCAATTTCTCTAAGCCAAAGCGAATGGCTTCTCGACGACATGGCACAACATCAAAACGATTTCTGTCGATGTCCCCTGTTAAAATATCAGCAATAATTTTTTCTGAGTCTTCTGTTCTCGGATTATCATCAGAAATAATTCCAAAGTCAGAATAAGCATTAACAGCCTCTGCCATCAATGGACGTTTGCTGCTATCTCTATCTCCGCCGCAGCCAAAAACGGTAAAAATTCTGCCTTTGCAGTGTTCCCTTAAACTTTGCAAAACATTAACTAAAGCGTCAGGTGTGTGAGCATAATCGACAATCGCCGCACGCTCTGAACCCAAATCAATGGCCTCAATTCGTCCAGTTACCCCATGTAAGGATTTTGCTTTTTCAGCAAGCTCCGCCCAACTTATTTCCTTGTCACTCACATAAACTGACAACATAGCCGCTAATAAATTGTGGGCATTAAAACCGCCCCAAACAGGGGCAGAAACGGTTATCGCTTCAGGTTGATTTACGCCACTCGATAGCTTTAGCTGTAAATCCATAACAATACCCTGAGCTGACAAAGCACGTCTTTCTATCAAGGCATATTTTTCAAAGGTTTTAACCACCTCAGAATGACCGTACACAATGACGTCTTTTCCTTGCTCCTGTAAATCTACCGCCAAACGTTTCCCATAATTGTCATCGGCATTAATGATGCAATGATTGACACAATCCAGAGAAAACAGCTTCGCTTTTTCCTGAAAGTAATCTTCCATGCTGGCGTGAAAATCTAAGTGATCCTGCGTCAAATTAGAAAACACAGCCGTGTCAAAATTAACAGCATCGACACGATGTAAAGCCATAGCATGAGAAGAAACTTCCATTGCCACGCCGTCCACTTCACAAGACAAATCCTTTAAAATAGATTGCAACAACAAAGCATTTGGGGTTGTATGCGAAAGTGTTTTTAACTGACCCAACCGCCCATAGCCCATCGTTCCAATAACACCATAACCTGATAATTGAGCAATAAAGTTAGCAATGGAGGTCTTGCCATTTGTACCCGTAATACCGACAATTCCCTTGGAAAAACGTGGAACATAAAATCGCTGGGCAATCTCACTGACATGCTGATTCAAGTTGGGAATAGCAATAAATTTATCTTTTAGCCCAGCAAATACCTCACGAATATGCTCAATATCATCATTCGGCTGATAGGCAATTACTGTGGCTTTTTCAGCCTGTTCCAAAGTTAGGTAATCAAGTCCATGCGATGAAATCCCTTGTTCGGCTAAAAACAGAGTGTCAGCCACAATATCTCGCGAATCATTTGTGATATTAGACACCTCATAAGAACCAAATTTCTCCAGCTCTGAATTATCAACGAAGTCATGTAACAGTGTTTTTATTCTCATCTCATCAACCTTACTTTTTTACGCTTTTGGTTTATCACTGACTTTTTCTTTACTTTCTTGCACGGCCTTTTGCTGATTTACATTTGTTTCTTTATGTTTTCTATCTGGCTCAACCCCTAAAATACGCAGTGCTTTACCAACTACTTTGGCAAAAATAGGGGCGGCAACTAAACCACCGTAATATTTATCGCCTTTCGGGTCATCGACCATAATCGCCATGACAATTCTAGGATTACTAAGCGGTGCCATACCTGCAAAGACGGAACGGTAATGCGTTTTAGAATAAACTCTATTGATAACTTTATGCACCGTTCCAGTTTTACCACCAACGGTATAATCTTGAATATATTCACCAATAGCAGCTCTTTTACCCGTACCACCTTGTCCTGCTGCCTTGGCTAGCATACGTCTCACTTGTTTTGCAGTACGACTAGAAAACAATCGCATTGCCTGAGGCAGACTATCTCGTCTAACTAATGATACGGGGATTTTAATACCATCATTGGCGAGAACAGCGTAAGCCTGAGCTAACTGAAGCACCGTTGCAGACATATTGTAGCCATAGGAATTGGTACAATAGTCAAATTCACTTAACTTAGAAAAGTTTCTGACCTTTCCCGAACGCTCTCCAGGAAAGCCTATCATGCTTTTATGACCAAACCCCAATCCAGAATAAACAGTTTGCAATTCCTCTCTAGGTAACATTAAAGCAATCTTACAAGTGCCAACGTTACTCGATTTTTTAATGACACCAGAAACATCTAAACGACCATAAGCATGATCATCCTTAACCACATGATCGCCAATTTTCAGCTCACCAGGACGAGTATCGATAATCATTTTGGGATAGACTACCCCCGTCTCCAAGGCAGTTGCAACCGCAAAAGGCTTCATCACAGAGCCAGGCTCAAACGTATCCGTCATTGCCCGATTTCTTATTAAATAAGGTTTTCTCTCGTCTAAATTATTAGGGTTTCCCGATGGTACCGAAACCATCGCCAAAACCTCAGAAGTCTTGGCATCTAATACAACTGCAATGGCTGATTTTGCCGAAAATTCTTTTGCAGTTTCCAAAAGCGCCATATAGGTCAAATATTGAATGCGCTTATCAATCGTCAGCATCAACCCTTGCCCTTGAACAGGCGGCTTAATTTCTTCTAAAATATCGACAATTTTACCTTTAGGATCTCGAATAACCTCTGAAGAACCTGGCGTTCCGCTCAACCAGCTGTTATAGAGCAACTCTAACCCTTCTTGCCCATTATCATCAATACCATTAAAACCTAAAATTTGAGCGGTGACATCAGAAGAAGGATAAAAGCGACGATATTCACGAAGACTGTGCACACCAGGTAATTTTTTAGCTAAAATATTTTTGACCACATCTGGAGACATCCCTCTTTTGATGTACATAAAGCCAGATTTTTTTCTAGCAATTATTTTTTTTCTTAGCTTTGAAAAAGGAATGCCAACCGAATTTGCTAAATCTGCAATCGCTTGATCGTTATCATGAATTTCTTTAGGATTGATCCACAGTGTACTGACTGGGGTACTGACCGCCAGAGGAACGGCATTTCTATCTAGAATATTGCCTCGCAAAGCTGGCTCTTTTTTAATGCGAACAAAACGGCTATTGCCCTTCTTAACGAGAAAATCCGCATGGTAAACTTGCAAATAAACGACACGTGCCACAACGACCGCAGCAAAAGTTAACAATAAAGCTAAAATAACATTTCGTCTAGTTGTTGCTCCATAAGGTGAAACGAATTTTCTCACTCATCACTCCAATACTACTTTGTTCGATACACAACATCTTTAGCGGTTGGCAACGACATACCGAGTCTTTTTTCAGCGACCTGATAAATGACTGCCTCATCAGTTAACGTAGATTCTTCTAAAACCAACTGACTCCACTCCAAACGCATACCATCACGAGCTGATTTCACTTCTTGGATTTTTGACATGAGCTGACGTGATTCATAACGAGATTCGGCAACTTGCACCGCACCTATCGCTAAGGAAAAAACTAAACCACCTAAAATCATTACTACTTTCATAACTTTTCCACCACTCTCATCAATGAACTACGTGAACGAGGATTAACCTCAATTTCTGCTTCTGAAGGACGAATAGGTCGCCCAATCAATTTTACTTTTTTAAACATTGCTGAATCAGCAACAGGAACTTCTGGCGGCAATTCTTGCCCTGCTAAACTTTTTACAAAACGCTTAACATAATTATCTTCTAACGAATGGAAAGAAATAACGACCAGTCGACCACCCTGCTTAAGCTTCGGATAGGCTTTTTCAAGCACTAACTCCAGCTCATCTAGCTCACGGTTAACATACATGCGAATAGCTTGAAAAGTCCGGGTCGCTGGATGGCGACCCGGAACGTGAAATCGTGCTGGCACTGCACCAGCAACTATTTCAGCTAGTTGCTTAGTTGTTGTTATAGTTTCTTGGGAACGCATTTTTATTATTTTTCTTGCAATTTGTTTTGCAAAGCGTTCCTCTCCCATGCGAGCGATGACATTCGCAATTTCGCCATATTCAGCCTCATTGACAAATTGCTTTGCCGTGAGACCGCTTTCGGGGTTCATTCGCATATCTAAATCACCGTCTCGCATAAAACTAAAACCACGAGACGCTTCATCTAATTGCGGAGATGAAACCCCCAAATCTAATAAAATCCCATCCAAACTTTCATCTTCTATCTCAGGGAAATTTTCTACAAAATTTGAAAACTCACCCCTTCTAAAAAAAAAGTTGGCATTTGTTATTGTCTCTGCCTCTTGAGCAGCTCTTGGATCTCTATCCGTTGCATAGAGACGACCATCGCTAGACAATCGTTCTAAAATTGCTCGACTATGACCACCTCGACCGAAAGTTCCATCAAAATAATGACCCGACGGGGTGATTTTTAATGCTTCTAATGACTCATTTAATAAAACGGGTATGTGCTTCATATTTCACCGCCTAGTAAACAACTGTTTCAAGTGCGGCTTTATAAGCTGCCAATTCATCTTCATCAATGTCGCCACCACACAACGCTTGCCATGCAGCTTCATCCCAGATCTCAAACTTATTACCTTGACCAACTAAAGCAATTTTTTTCTCTAACTGAGCCGACTTACGCAATTCTGGCGTCAACAAAATACGCCCTTGAGAGTCAACTACATACTCCACTGCCGAACCCAAGAAAACTCGCTTCAACATTTTATAAGCAGCCGTATTAGGCAACGCCACGATACCTGCCTGAACTGTTTCCCACACATCAGCAGGATAAACAAACAAACACGCATCTTCAGGCTCTGGGCTAGAAACGACAAACAATTTTGTCAAGGCATCACGATACTTCGAGGGAATTGTCATTCTCCCTTTACTGTCTATCGTCAATGTATGTGTACCTTGAAATGAAGTCATTATTTACTCTAATTAGAAAATTCAGCCTTTAGCCATCAAACTACAGATATTCTACCCCACTTTCCCCCACTTTGGTACACTAACTACAATTTTTTTATTATTTTGTTTAAAAACAATAATATTAAACACCAAACAAAGAACAGAAAATATCAACACCTAACAAAATTATCAACAAAAAATAGCAAAATAAAACAAAAGTGGAGAAAAGTGGAGAATTTAAATAAAAACAATAACACTTTATATTTCAACCAACTAAGCAACAAAAGAAAAACAAACCGAAAACAAAGAAAGAAAAATAGAAAAATTCAGGGAAAACTTTTCCACATTACTGGATAACTACAGTCATGGCAGATTATTTTTTAACACGACCACCCACAGTGAGGTCAATTAATTTCTGGAACAAGGCACATTGTCGAAGACAGTATGATTAAATACGACGAGACGATGTAACGCTGTAACAGGAATTAATTGACCTTACTATTTGACTTCTACTTGGATTATGGAAAATTAGTACCGTCATTCTGGAAACAACAGACAAAAGAGAGCATATTGATATAGGATTCGAACCTATGACCAATTGGTTAAAAGCCAACTGCTCTACCAACTGAGCTAACGACCCACTAAGTTGGAGTGCATATAATACCGATTAGTTTTTTTTTCGCAAGTTTTTTTTAGGGAAATTTAGAAAAAATAGAACAAGCCATATTAAATAAACAACTGCAAGGAAATACTCAGTACATAAAACACCCAGCACTCCCAATAATAACTTATTTAACAACCTTTAAAGAAGAACGCTTTGGAGTAATTTCTTCAGCAATATCACCATTGTTTTCATCAGCCTCATCTTCACTTCGTTCGTCTAGTACTTCTTCGAGTTCATCAGGGAAACTCATACCTTCTCCGTTTTCGCGAGAAATAATGGCTAAAATGGAACTCATGGGCAAATAAACATCAAAAACTTCACCAGAAAAACGAGCTTGGAAAGAAATCGCATCATTCTCTATCAGCAAGTCGACACAAGCAGATGAAGAGATACTTAAAACCAGAGGAGATTCCGATAACAAATGTTCAGGCAAACGCAAATTTTCCGATGCTCTCTCAGTATTAACATAAAGATAAGGCGTCAATCCATTATCTTCTATCCATTCATAGATAGCACGAATCAAATATGGCTTACTACTGGTCATCACTTCCCCTCTAACAATCTACCCAACAAAAGCAATCTGGTTATATTCAGCTAATATAAAAACCAAACACAACCCGATCACTTAAGTTGCTAAAATTACTTAAATTATTTACGCAACTCTTTTTCATAGTCCGACAAAGAAGCTTGGAAACCCTCTCTCTCAAACATCGCAAAAGCATAGTCACGAATATTTTTAGCCGCCTGCTCAGGTAAAGCAACGCCAAAATGTTGTAAACGCCACAAAATAGGCAAAACAGCACAATCTAGCAAACTTAAAGAATCAGAAAGCAAAAAGTGATCACTTTTAAACAACGGAGACAATAGAGAAATGCTTTCTTTTAGCTCTTTAATGGCAGTTTTTTTCTTATTCGCTGACAAGTTATCAGATTCTAAATCCGCAATACGCGTATACCACTCAGTTTCAATGCGGTAAATCAGCAAACGTAGCTTAGCACGCATCATTGGATCTATCGGCATTAAGGCAGGATGAGGGAAACGCTCATCTAAGTATTCAGAAATAACACGCTCATCAAATAGCACCAAATCACGATCCAGCAAAGTCGGAATACGACCAGAAGGATTTAATTCCAGCACATCCTCTGGCAAAAGACTATCAAATGGTACCGAAACCATTTCAGCTTCTATTAACTTTTCAGAAACGATTAAACGAATGCGATGACTCGCTGCAGAAACAGGATCCGAAACAATGGTCAATCCCGCACGACTATTACTTAATAAGCTCATTTATTCTCCTAAATGGATATAACATTAATTTATGGACATCACGCCAATATTCTTTTTAAAGACGTATATCATGATAGTAAATATTGTAAAAAAAAGCAAAACTCAAAAACCAATTTATCGCCCCCAGAATGACGGTACCAATAATCCTTAAAATGCAAAAATCCAACTCAGCTCTACAGATTTTTTTAGCCTTTCAAAACAAAAAACAGGCAAAAACACCAATATTCTTAAATCGGATTGTAAAAATCGACGAATTCACAATCCAATTTTTTCTCTTCACGCAAGTATTCAGAAAGCGCTTTAATACCGCCACGCTCTGTCGCATGATGCCCCGCACCGAAGTAGTGAACACCATACTCTTTTGCTTCATGAAAAGTTTTTTCTGACGCTTCCCCACTAATATAAGCATCAACACCTAAAGCCACTGTCTGCTCCAGAAAACCTTGAGCACCACCAGAACACCAAGCAACCTTGCAAATCTTCTTCTCATTCGCCTGAATAACCAAAGGCTTTCGACCAAGTGCCGCTATGAGTATTTTTTCCAGCTCAGTAACAGAAGTAGCAGGCAACTCACCTGTCCAAATCAATTCAAAAGGTGCTATAGGCTGGGCATTTTTTATACCCCATAATTTTGCCAACTGAGCATTATTGCCCAAAACCTCATGACCATCTAAAGGCAAGTGATAGCCGTATAAATTAATACCATTCATTAACAAGGCTTTGATGCGGCGTTGTTTAATTCCGGTAATAGTTGGATTCTCACCCTTCCAAAAATAACCGTGATGAACCAAAATAGCATCAGCTTCTTGCTCAACAGCATAATCTATCAAATCTTGTGAAGCCGTGACACCACAAATAATTTTTTTAACCTCAGACTTACCTTCAACCTGCAACCCATTGGGCGCATAATCTTTATACTTATCAACAAATAATAATTGGTTGAGATATTGTTCTAATTCAAAATTATTCATTATCAACTGCTACCACGAAACTACACTTGAACAATCTGGCTCAAAGCTTGACGGAGTTTGCGATTTTCCATTTCGGTACCAATCGTAATTCTCAAGGTATTTTCTAATACAGGGTGTGTATTGTGTAAATTTTTAACCAAAATTTTATGCTCGTCACGCAACGCTTGAAAAACACGATCTGCATCAGCCACTTTAAGCAATAAAAAGTTAGTTTCAGAAGGTAAAACCGTCATTCCTGGTTGCTCTGATAACCAATTAAATAATTGCTCTTTTTCGGCCAAAACTTTTCTCACGCAATCATTAAAATAGCTCATTTGATCCAGCATAAAACGTGCGGTAGCTTGAGTTAAACGATTAATATTATATGGCATTCTCACTTTTTCAAGTTGTTCGCAAATGACAGGGTTAGCAACTAAATAGCCTAACCGAATGCCTGCCAAACCAATTTTTGAAAGCGTGCGAATTAGTACAGCATTATCAAATCGCTCTAGCAAATCAACCGTATTATCACTGGCGTAAGCCGTATAAGCTTCATCTAAAACCACCAGCCCCGACGACTTTTCTAATACTTTTTCAACAAATCCTTTGTCTAACAAAAGCCCCGTTGGATTATTGGGATATGCTAAGAAAATAACGGCAGGCTGATGTTCTTCAATCGCCGATAAAAATTTAGCTTCATCAAGCGACAGGTCACTTTCTAAATCAACGCCAACAAACGTCATACCCAATATTTCAGCTGTTTGCTTATACATAACGAAACTCGGCACAGGCGACATCACCTTAGCACCCGACTTAGCCGTCGCCATCAAAATCATTTGAATCAACTCGTCTGAGCCATTGCCCATCATGATATCTAGTTGCTCAGGCAGTTGAAAGGTCGATTTAATTTTGGCAATTAACGAGCTTGATTTTGAATTTGGGTAGCGATGTAAATTCCCCATCGACAAAATCGTGCCTAATGCCTCACGCATTTCTTCAGGCAATCTATATGGCATTTCCATAGCGTCTAATTTAATCAGACCGCTACTACTCTGGACTTTATACGGTTGTATTGATTTTATGTTGTCACTAAAGACGTCTAAATTTGCCATTAGCTTTCCTCACTCTCTTTTAAAATACGATAGGCCGCAGACAAAGCGTGTGCAGAAAGACCTTCACTTTCCGCCAAAACTTTAGCATGTTTTGCCAAGTGACTGGCTTTATCTTTTGTACAACAAAGCACACTACTACGTTTTTGAAAATCATAAACACCCAAAGGCGATGAAAATCTGGCTGTACCCGAAGTTGGCAACACGTGATTCGGCCCAGCAATATAGTCACCCAAAGCCTCACAGCTATACGCCCCCACAAAAATCGCGCCTGCATGCGTTATGCCATCAACAACGTCCATCGCATTTTCCGTCAAAATCTCCAAATGCTCAGGTGCAATTAATTGTGCTACTTCGACTGACTGTTCTACACTTTCCGTTAAAATTATCGCACCACGATTGGTAATAGAGGTTTCTATAATTTCTTTGCGTGGCATCGATAGCAAGGTTTCCGCCATAGCATCAACAACCAATTTTGCATGCTCAGCCTTATGCGTAATTAAAATCGCTTGAGCGTTGGGGTCGTGTTCAGCCTGCGAAAATAAATCGGCTGCAATCCATTTAGGCTCAACGCTTCCATCAGAAATAATCGCAATTTCAGAAGGCCCAGCAATCATATCAATTGCCACCTTACCAAAGACTTGTTTCTTAGCTGTCGCCACATAAATATTACCTGGACCGACAATCTTATCTACAGGGGCAATCGTTTTTGTACCATAAGCTAACGCAGCGACCGCTTGAGCACCACCGACAGTATAAAGCTCGTCGACCTCACATAAAAAAGCCGCCGCCAAAACCAAATTATTCAACTCGCCATTCATTGCGGGTGTAACCATCACCAAACGTTGGACACCTGCAACTTTTGCAGGAATAGCATTCATCAAAACAGACGACGGATAGGCTGCTTGACCGCCAGGCACATACAAACCAACACTATCCAAAGCCGTAATTTTTTGACCCAAAATAGAACCATCGTCTTCTTGTATTTGCCAACTTTTTTGCTTTTGATGTTCAGCGTAATCGGTGATGCGTTGTTTTGCTAATTGCAAAGACTCTCGCTCTGCATCACTAATAGTTTCCCACGCTTCAATGAGCTTATCTTTAGCAACTAATAGCTCTGATGCACTATTAACATCATTTCTATCAAACTGGCGCGTGTAATTCAACAATGCTACATCACCAAGCTCACGAATTTGCCCTATAATTGTCGCAACAGCTGCTTCAACTTCTGTATCGTAATCAGGTTCCCATGCCACCAAATCTTTAATCTGTTGGCTGTTTTTGGGTTGGTACTTAAATTGTTTAATGTCCATAGTTTTTTCTAAAAAGATTATTGATGACGAGAATCAACCACAGCTTCTAAATCGGCTAAAAGCTGTTTAATGGCCGTACTTTTTGTTTTTAGTGAAACACGGTTGGCAATTAATCGAGTACTAATTTCCAAAACCGTATCTAATGATTTTAAACCATTAGCTTTTAACGTATTTCCCGTATCCACCAGATCGACAATACAATCCGACAACCCCACTATCGGGGCGAGCTCCATTGAACCGTAGAGTTTAATAATATCCGCATGAATGCCATTGTCAGCAAAATATTTTCTCGCACTCTTAACGTATTTTGTCGCAACCGTTAAACGTTTTTCAGGCAGAGCCTCTACTTCACTTAAAACAGCGGTCATTAACCGACATTTGGCAATTCCAAGATCCAGCATTTCAAAAATCCCAGTATAGCCATGCTCAATTAGCGTATCCTTACCAGAAACGCCCAAATCTGCCGCACCGTACTGAACATATGTCGGCGCATCAGTCGTCCTAACAATCAAGAACTTTATGTTAGGCTGTGTCGTATCAATCATAAGTTTACGACTACTGGACAAATCTTCCAGTGGCTCAATGCCAATCGCTGCAAATAGCGGTAAAGTATCTTTTAAAATACGCCCTTTTGCCAATGCAATGACCAAGTTATCTGTCTGATAACGGCATTCTTCTGTATTTTTCATTATTTTTTACTCTGCGATCAAATCAATTACTTAGGCGAATGACTGAGGCACCTAATTTATTTAACTTTTCTTCAATTTTTTCATAACCACGGTCAAGATGATAAACCCTATCTATTACCGTCATTCCATCAGCCGCAAGCGCTGCCAAAACCAAAGAAGCACTTGCTCTTAAATCAGTAGCAATCACTGGCGCAGCAGTTAATTTATCTACACCCTTAACAATCGCTGTTCGTCCGTTAACACGAATATTTGCCCCCATACGTGCCAATTCAGAAACATGCATAAATCGATTTTCGAAAATTGTTTCTGTTACTGTCGCAGAACCATCTGCCAACGTATTTAACGCCATAAATTGTGCTTGTAAATCAGTCGGAAATGCAGGATGCGGTGCCGTTAGGATATCTACCGACTTAATCTGCCTATTTCGCATGTCTACTTCAATCCAATCATCACCAATGGTGACTTCGGCACCCGCCTCACGCAACTTATTCATGGCCGCATCTAAGGATGTTGGATCAGTATTTGTCACTTTCACACAGCCACCAGTCATTGCCGCAGCAACCAAAAAAGTTGCCGTTTCAATACGGTCTGGCATAACAGAGTACTCACAGCCTCTGAGTGACTTCACCCCTTGAATCACAATCGTATCAGTACCGATACCTGTAATTTTAGCACCCATTTTATTTAAAAAATGTGCTAAATCATCAACTTCTGGCTCTCTGGCAGCGTTTTCCAAAACGGTCTCACCCTCTGCCAAAACAGCCGCCATCAACAAATTTTCAGTGCCTGTCACAGTAACCATATCCATAACAATACGAGCACCTTTCAGACCATTTTTAGCACGGGCATAAACGTTCCCATCTGTAATGGTAATCTCCGCACCCATTGCTTCAAAACCTTTTAAATGCTGATCAATCGGTCTCGCTCCAATTGCACAGCCACCTGGTAAAGAAACCGTCACCTCACCAAAACGCCCTAACAAGGGCCCCATCACCAAAACGGAGGCTCGCATGGTTTTTACCAAATCGTACGGTGCCATGGTTTCAGTAACTTTATCAGAACTGACTGTAAAGAAATTGTCAACAAAAGTCACTTCTGCACCCATCTGGCGAAGTAGTTTTTCTGTTGTAAAAACATCTCTTAACATCGGCACATTACCTATACGGCACGTTTCTGGTGTGAGTAGTGTCGCCGCCAGTATGGGAAGCACCGCATTCTTTGCACCAGATGCAGCTACTTCGCCCTGTAAAGCCTTACCGCCTGTGATTTTTAACTTATCCATTATGCAACCTATATTAATTTGTTTCTGCTTTGAATGCTTCCCACTTTTCAGGCGTATAAGTTTTCAAAGACATCGCGTGAATGCTCTCATCAGCAAATTGTTCACTAAATAAATCTTTTACCATTCTATGCTGCTTTATTTTCATCACACCATCGAACAAACTAGAAACAACCGTAATATAAAAATGTACATTATCTGCTGACTCCACTAAAACAAAGTCGGGGGAAAGTGCCGCTTCAATGACGGCTTGAATGTCTTCTGTTGTCATAATTTTAATACTGTAATAAAACGAAACAATGTAGCGGAAATTCCAAAAAAAATCTAGCAAAAAATAAAAGAAAGCACTTATTGTAAAACAAGTACTTTCTTTAAAAAATGAATGCAGTAAAAATTAACTGAATAACAATTTATCGACTTTGACAAATTTTGCCAAATCGAGCAATTGCTTTTGAGGGAACTGATAAGTAATCTGCTTACCCGCTTTTTTTCTCAGAGCTTTAGCACGTACCAAAGCGGCAACACCCGCACTATCGCAATAATCAACAGCAGACAAATCTATATTTGCATCATTTTCAGCAGTCATTAACAACGCCAAAACCTCATTAGCATTGCCAAAAATCAACTGTTTGGGTAAATCTATCATACTCAATTCACTCATTAAAAACTTTTCGCTAACGACTAGTTAACAACGCCTCTTTTATTTTTTTCTCGCATATCGGCAATCACTCTATCGATTCCTTTGTTTGAAACTTCCGTACCTACCGAGCTACGGAAAGAAGTTACCAAAGAAAAACCGTCAAACGTGGCATCGTAAGCTTTCCATTTTCCTTTTGAATAGCCCATACTGAGCAGCAAGGGGTACGTTTCCCCTCGACTCTCAATAGTGACTGGGATTTTTGTACGATTACGTTTAACTGCTGTAGGCTTGCCATAGCTAAAAGTGGCGTCTGTATAATTCAGCAACTCTGACGCGTACTTGCGCATCATTAATTGCTTAAACTCATTAATAAAGTCATTCCGCTGTTGCTTGCTCGCTTTTCTCCAACTGGTGGCCAAGACCAATCTTGCCATTTTTCTCGAATTAAACAAAGGTAATGCCTTACTGTCAATCATTTGACTCAAGGCACTAGGATTTTTCTTATATCGAGTTTTATTGGCATTTAAATCTTGCATCACAATGGTCACTGACTTTTTGACCACTTGTAAAGCATCTTGCACTGACTGTGCCGATGCCACTTGATTCACCATTAAAAAAACACCGACAAATAGTGCTTTTTTTACCATTTTTCTCATAAACGCATACCTCAAATTATATATTTACAGCCTATTTTATAGGCTTTTTTCAGTTATTTGCTACCGTTTGATGAACTTTTCAGCAAAAACTGATCAATCATTCGTTCTAAAACAATTGCAGACTTAGTAAACTCAAACTCATCACCATCAACCATATAATCCGTCTCGGCACCCGCATCCAATCCCAAGTACTTTTCACCCAGAAGCCCCTGAGTCAGTACACTAATACTAGAGTCCAAGGGAATATTATCGTATTGACTGTCGATAGATAACACAACATGCGCATCGTAAGTATCACGACGGATGGAAATTGAGCTAACCTGTCCAATTTTGACGCCAGCCATAGTTACAGGTGCACCAACTTTCACACCCGTTATACTGTAAAAATTAGCACCCAGTGTATATGAGCCATTTTTGCCGATTGTATTCACAGAGCTGACTTTATAGGCTAAAAAAATCAATCCTAGAACCCCTAATATAACAAAACCACCGACCAAAGCCTCTAAAGTTTTTGTGTTTTTCATTTAATTTATCCCAAAAAATAATGCTGTTAACAAGAAGTCTACCGCCAATATCCACAGCGACGTAATCACCACGGTACGTGTAGTTGCCTGACCGATTCCTTCCGACGTCGGCTTACAAAATGCACCTTGATAAACACTTACCAGTGCCGAAACAAAACCAAAGGTGATACTTTTGATAATCACACCTTGAAAAATATCATGATGAATATCGACCGCACCACGCATGCTATTCCAGTAAACACTACCATCAACGCCTAACTGCATCACGCCAACAATATAACCACCTAAAATAGCCACTGAACAAAAAAGAATTGCCAAAATTGGCAAAGCAATAATCGCCGAAACAAACCGAGGAAAGTAAACATAACTAACAGGGCTGACTGCCATCATTTCCATACTAGAAATCTGCTCTGTTGCTTTCATCAAACCTATTTCCGAAGTCATGGCTGAGCCCGCTCGACCCGCAAAAAGCAAAGCAGTCACCACTGGTCCTAACTCCCTTAATAAAGATAAAGAAACCATCGTTCCCAAGGCACTTTCCGCACCAAACTGACTCAACGTCGTATACCCTTGGAAAGCCAACACCATACCGACAAAAACACCAGAAACCAAAATAATCGGTAACGACATAACGCCCGTCACGTAAATTTGGCGAATAATTTGGGAAAATCGCGTTACTAAGCTGCCCGATACTCGAAGCATGTCAAACAATAGCAAAAAAGCCCTGCCACAACCTAACAACAACTCAATCGCCCAGGCACCCGTTCGTCTAAAAATGTCCATTATGCCTCTCCCAAAAGCTGCTCGATATAAGATGGTGCCGGATAATGAAATGGCACAGGCCCGTCGGCTTTGGCATGCACAAATTGCTCAACCCAAGGAGAATCTGAATGCATTAACACCTCAGGCGTTCCGCCTGCAATCACCTTACCTTCTGACAAAATATGAATATAATCTGAGATAGAGGCAGTTTCTGCAATATCGTGAGAGACAATAACACTGGTCAGCCCTAGAAGTTTATTTAAGGTTTGGATAAGATGAACCAACATCCCCATTGAAATCGGATCTTGCCCCGCAAAGGGCTCATCGTAAAATAGCAAAGAAGGATCAAGTGCAATCGAACGAGCCAAAGCCACACGTCTTCTCATCCCCCCCGAGAGCTCATTGGGCATAAGATTTAAAGCACCACGCAAACCAACAGCCTCTAACTTCATTAAGACAACTTGCCTAATAAGCTCTTCTGATAAGTCCGTATTCTCTCGCAAAGGAAACGCCACATTGTCGTAAACGCTCATATCGGTAAATAGAGCACCACTTTGAAAAAGCATTGACATGCGACAACGCAAAGCTTGCAGCTGCCTTGTACTCATTTTATCCACTCGTTCACCAAAGACGTGAACAGAGCCTGAGTCAGGTTTCAGCTGCCCAGTAATTAAATTTAACAAGGTCGTTTTTCCCGTACCGCTAGGCCCCATAACCGCCGTTACAGAACCTTGCTCAACTTGCATATTTAATCCTTCAAAGATGGTGCGGTCACCACGCCTAAACACTAGGTCTTTTAGTTCGATAATCACGAATTTTTATTTTATAGTTACTTTTTTAATTACTTTTCCAGTTGTTACGAAACCTCAGTGACACAACCCCAAAGTCTTCGCATTAAAGAGTCATTATAACGACAAAGTCTATAAATAACAATTTCAACCATTTTAGATTACCACCTGCCCTAAACCTAAAAATTTTCAAAACCCGTTATATTAGTACCGTCATTCTGAAAGCCATAAAGAGCTATCAAAAACTAGAGTACAAATAAAGTAGCCTATCAATAGAGAAGTTAAATCCATTTGATACAGTTTATCAACTCACCTTGCGATAGAATATGACTCATGTTCTCATTTTTTAAAAACAAACAACTAAGCAATAGAAAGAGTATTGGTGACCATGCTGAAAAGCTGGCTCAAAAATATTTACACCAGAAAGGCTTAAAGTTTCAGACAAAGAACTTTCATTCTCGCTTTGGAGAAATTGACTTAATCATGAAAGACAAGGACACTCTAGTTTTCATTGAAGTTCGCTGTCGAAAAACAAACGCCCAAGTGAGTGCAATTGAGTCCATTTCCCCCAACAAAATAAAGAAAATACAGAAAACAGCCCAATACTATTTACAGCAATTATCTCAAATCCCCGAATGCCGTTTTGATGTTGTCGCCATAACCTATCAGCAAAATAACGACTATCGGATTGATTGGATAAAAAATGCATTTTAAGTTACAGTATTATGGCACGGTGAAATCAAATAACGCCGTAGCAAAAGTCTAGCAACTACAGAGAAAAATTATGAAAAAAATATTATTATCATCGTTAATTATTAGCACCTTATTACTATCTGGCTGTGCCGCAGCTCTCTTTGGCGGAGCAATCACAGCGGCAGCAACCGCTCACGACAGACGCACACCGGGAACCGTGATTGACGATAAAAAACTAGAAGTCGTCATCAGCCAAAAATTACTCAGTAACAAATTCATCGATGACAACAGCCATACCAATCTAACCATCTATAACGGCGTCGTATTGGTCACAGGAGAGGCTGCAAATCAAATTGTAATCAACAGCATTATTACAACCATACAACAAGTCCCCAATATTAAAAGCATCCAAGAAGACATCAGCATCATGCCCTCAAGCTCAATTCTTAGCAGAGCTAATGACGCCGCCATCACTTCTAAGGTCAAAGCCGTACTATTTCCCTTAAATTTACCCAACTTTGACCCAACGTTAATTAACGTTAGTACGGAAAGAGGCAAGGTTTATTTAATGGGATTGGTCACACCTGATGAGGCTCGCGTTATTATTGACAAAGCACGAAGAGTTAAAGGTGTTGTTTCTGTCGTAGAAGTATTTGAATATATGGACAACAAGCAAAAACCAGCAAGCCAATCAGTGCAATAACAACGCACATCGCTATGGAAAAAATTTTCAATGCAAAATCAATCTTAAACCACAAAAAGAAAAAACCGCATAGTCAAAGACTATGCGGTTTTTATTTGGCGGAATGGACGGGATTCGAACCCGCGACCCCCTGCGTGACAGGCAGGTATTCTA
>PDWI01000540.1_pt1 | contig 61476 bp, 42 predicted proteins | sample 1430891 | NCBI WGS metagenome assembly PDWI01 (sample SAMN01162508, study PRJNA174530) | Oral metagenome, whole genome shotgun sequencing project. | biome: Marine environment; feature: Marine mammal; material: Swab sample of the gingival sulcus; isolation source: swab sample of gingival sulcus... | reverse complement strand
GTAAAATATCTGAAAAGTTAAAAGAGGCGCCTTTATCGGAATCTATAAAAATTTTTAGTGAGCATTATAACTATTGCGTTGATTTTAGTGATTTACATAGTTTTATTGACGACGTACTATTGGAATATTATGCTAATAAATTTGAGTTTAAAAATAGCGTTTTAGAAAAATTAGAAGAGTTAAAGAAAAATAATTTTAAAATGGCTATAACAACTGCGACTTCTAGTAAATATGTACTTCCGTTAGTAAAGAGATTAAAATTAGATAAATATATGGACTTTATTTTAACTCCAGATGTCATAAATATAGATAAAAATGATGAAATGTTTTTTAAAATAGCAGCCGCAAAACTAAAGGTAAATTGTAAAGATATTTATGTTTTTGATGATGCGGTGTACGCGTTAAAAAATGCAAAAAAACTTAATATGATACCAATTGGAATTTTTGATAAAGGTAACGAAAAAGATACTCAAAAATTAAAAGAGCTTTCGCATATATATTTAAAAGACTTTTCAAAGCTTAAAATAATGGGAAATGAAATAGTAAAAATATCTAATTAGTAATATTGGTTTTTAAAATCTTATTAGAATATGGGTTGATTTGTAGCCTCATATTTTAGTAGGATTTTTTTATTGAAATTTATTATATTTAGTTTCTCTTTAAAGTTGCATCTTTAGAATATCTTGTATTTAATACTTAAATATGATATACTAATTTTTAGTTGTTTATTATTTTTTATAAGCAAAATAAAAAGACGTGAGGGAAATTATGAAAAAATTATTTGGAACAGACGGAGTTAGGGGTAAGGTAAACTCTGAACTTACACCAATGTTAGCATTTAATCTTGCTAGGTGTGCAGCTCATATTTTTAGTAAAAATGTAAATGATAAAAAGAATTCGTATGTAGTTATAGGTAAGGATACTAGGATTTCTGGGGATATGTTGGAAAGTGCTTTGATTGCGGGCGTATGTTCAGAGGGCTTAAATACTATTTCTGTTGGAGTTGTTCCAACACCTGCTATGCCTAAACTTATAATTGAAAAATCTGCTATTTGTGGAATAATGATTTCTGCAAGTCATAATCCTGCAGAGTTTAATGGCATAAAATTTTTTGATAGTAGGGGTTTAAAACTTCCTGATGATATTGAAAATGAGATTGAAACTCTTTATAGAAGTGAATTTGAAAATAATGTTGGTAGTTTAAATGTAGGTAGAAGATATTTTGATTACGATTTAAAAAATGTATATATAGACGAAATTATAAAAAACACTAAAGTTGACTTATCGAATTTAAATATTGGTGTTGATTTATCTAATGGTTCAAATTATGAAATAGCTAAAACCGTGTTTAATAAGTTAGAAGTTAATGCTACTTATATTGGAGATATGCCAGACGGTTTAAATATAAATTTAAATTGCGGTTCTACATATCTTGGAAATTTAAAAAAATTAGTTGTAGAAAAAAATTTGGATATGGGAATAGCGTTCGACGGCGATGCCGATAGAGTTCTTATTGTCGATGAGCTAGGTAATGAGATAGACGGCGATAGAATAATGCTTGCTTTAGCTATAAATATGAAGAAAAATGGAATTTTAAAGAATAACGCCGTTGTTGGAACTGTTATGAGTAATATGGGTTTAAGTAAGGCTTTAAAAAATCACGATATAAACTTTGTTGCTACAGGTGTTGGAGATAGATATGTTTTAGAAGAAATGCTTTCTAAATCATATAACATAGGCGGCGAACAATCTGGGCATATTATATTGCTTGATTACAACAAAACGGGAGATGGACTTTCTGCAGCGGTTAGAATGTTAGAAGTTTTAAAAAGTTCTTATTCAAAAGCGTCTGATATTACAAATCTTATGAAAACATATCCGCAAAAACTTATAAATGTTAAAGTTCCAAATAATGTTAAATATGATTTGATGAAAAGAGAAGATGTAAAAACTGAAATTGACAAAATCGAAACAGAGCTAAACGGTTTAGGTAGGGTGCTATTAAGAGCATCAGGCACAGAGCCTTTAGTTAGGGTAATGGTTGAAGCTGAAGATGAAAAGTATGTAGAAAAATATTGTGATTATTTGGCTAAATTTATTGAAAATTTAGAGTATTAGACTTTGTTTAATTAGAAAATTTTTTAATTTATTGTGTAAGGATAATTGATATGTATGGTAAAGATATATTTAGAACTATAGCTATGATAGCTGTAGTTCTAATTGTTGCAAGGTTTTATAATAATTATAAAAATGAAGAAAAAGTTGCTTTTTTTAAGGAGGCTGAAAAAATCATAATTTATGATATAAGTTATGAAAAAACTGAAAAAATGGATGAAAAGACTCTTGAAACTCATAAAAAAGTTATAGTTGATGATGTTTCTAAAGTAATAAAATCAGCAGTTTATGAAAAGGCTACTATAGATACTTCTGAAAGTAATTATGGGCTAATTTTTTGTAAGGACGGCAAAGTCTTAAAAGCTAGGTTTATTAATTTTACAACAGCTTTTGTATTAGTTGATGATGTAAATTCTGTGTATAAATACAATCTTTTTTCAAAAGATATAGAGAGTTTGGTCGATATAAAGAGTAATTAAAGAGATAAAAAGTGCTAATCAATTTTGTGTTGATTAGCACTTTTTTTATTTAATAGTAAGTTAGTTGTTAAAAATAATTAGTTTTTATAGAAGTAAATTTAAATTTATGATAAAATGTTGTTATATAAGTTTAAATGTGTATAAAAGTAGGTAAAAGGGGTAAATGATGGAAGATTATTTAAAAAAATCAAGTGAAGCTTCACAAAGAGCAGAACTTCATAGAAAAATATGGGCTATTGCAGATGATGTTCGAGGTGCCGTAGATGGCTGGGACTTTAAACAGTATGTTTTAGGGATATTATTTTATAGATTTATTTCTGAAAACATGGTAGATTTTTTTAATGTTACTGAACATAAAGCGGGAGATTTAGATTTTGATTATGCTAAATTAAGTGATGAAGAGGCAGAAATAGATTTTAAACCAGATACTGTAGAAGATAAAGGCTTTTTTATATTGCCTAGTCAGCTATTTCAAAATGTTGTTAAAAATGCTATGGAAAACGAAAATCTTAACACAGATTTAGCTAATATATTTAATGCGATAGAAGGTAGCGCTATAGGATATTCTTCTGAACAAGATATAAAAGGTTTGTTTGAAGATTTAGATACAACAAGTAATCGCTTGGGTGGTAGTGTTGCGGAAAAAAACAAAAGACTTGCTGATATATTAATTGGAATTAATGATATCAATTTTAAAGATTTTAAAAATAATGATATTGATGTGTTTGGAGATGCGTATGAGTATCTTATATCAAATTATGCAAGTAATGCAGGGAAATCTGGTGGAGAATATTTTACTCCTCAAACGGTTTCAAAACTACTTGCAAAACTTGTAATGGATGGAAAAGAAAAAATAAATAAGGTATATGACCCTACTTGTGGAAGTGGATCTTTACTTTTACAAATGAAAAAGCAGTTTGAAGATCATATTATTGAAGATGGTTTTTATGGTCAAGAAAAAAATATAACTAATTTTAACCTTGCTAGAATGAATATGTTTCTTCATAATGTAAATTATAATAATTTTGATATTAGAAGGGGAGATACTCTTTTAGACCCTTTACATAAAGACGAAAAGCCTTTTGACGCAATTGTTTCAAATCCGCCTTATTCAACTAAATGGATAGGTGATAAAGACCCTACCCTTATTAATGATGAACGATTTGCGCCTGCGGGTAAACTTGCGCCAAAATCTTATGCCGATTATGCTTTTATCATGCATTCATTAAATCATCTTTCTAGTAAAGGAAGAGCCGCGATAGTCTGTTTTCCAGGGATTTTTTACCGTAAAGGTGCGGAAAAAACTATTCGTAAGTATTTGATAAATAATAATTTTGTAGATTGTGTTATTCAGCTACCTGACAATTTGTTTTTTGGAACTTCGATTGCCACTTGCATACTAGTAATGGCCAAAAATAAGACGGAAAATAAAGTACTTTTTATAGATGCTAGCAGGGAATTTAAAAAAGAAACAAATAATAATATTTTAGAAGAAAAGAATATTGAAACTATATTAGAAGAATTTAGAAAAAGAATAGATACAGAATATTTTTCAAGATATGTAGACGTTAGCGAGATAGAAGAAAATGATTATAATTTATCTGTATCTACTTATGTAGAAAAAGAAGATACTAGAGAAGTTATAGATATAAAAGTTTTAAATAAAGATATAAAAGAAACTGTAAAGAAAATAGATGATTTAAGAACTTCAATAGATGAAATTATAAGGTTGCTTGAAGATGAAGAATAATGAATTTAACTTTTTGATATATAGTTTACCAGATGAAAAAGTAAGTGTAAATGTAATTTTCAAAGATGAAACAATATGGTTAAATCAAAAGGGGCTGGCAGAACTTTTTGATTGTACAGTTGATAATATAGGGTTGCATTTAAAAAATATTTATAATGAAGGAGAACTAGAAAAAAAATCAACTTCCGAGGTTTTTTCGGTAGTTCAAAAAGAAGGTAGTAGAAGTGTTAATAGACGAATAGAATTTTATAATTTAGATGCTATAATTTCAGTGGGATATAGAGTGAATTCAAATAAAGCTACTAAATTTAGAATATGGGCTACAAGTATTTTGAGAGAATATATGCAGAAAGGTTTTGTCTTAGATGATGAAAGATTGAAACAAGGTAAAGAAATATTTGGTAAAGATTACTTTAAAGAGCTTTTACAAAGAGTTCGTTCAATTAGAACTAGTGAGAGAAGAATTTGGCAACAAATTACAGATATATTTGCAGAATGTAGTATAGATTATAATAAAAATTCAAAAACTACAAAGGAATTTTATGCTACTGTTCAAAATAAATTTCATTATGCAATTACAGGTCAAACAGCAGCAGAAATTATAAGTAGTTCAGCAGATCATAATAAAGAAAACATGGGACTCACTACTTGGAAATATTCGCCGGACGGTAGGATTTTATTACAAGATATAGTTGTTGCAAAAAATTATCTTACAGAAAAAGAAATCAGAAAATTAGAACGAACAGTTAGTGGTTTTTTTGATTATTTAGAAGATTTAATAGAAGATGAAAACACATTTACAATGGAAGATTTTTCTAGCAGTATAAATGAATTTTTAGCATTTAGAAAATATAAAATATTAACTAATAAAGGTAAGGTAAAAAAGATAAAAGCAGATGAAAAAGCAAGAAAAGAATATGAAATTTTTAATAAGTTCCAAAAAATTAATTCTGATTTTGACAAAGCACTTGATGCGCGAATGAAAAAAATTGCAAAAAATGGAGAAGATAATGAGTAAAATAGAAGAACTTTTAAAAAATGAAAAAGTTGAGTGGAAGAAATTAGGGGAAGTAGGAGAATTTTTTAGTGGTTTAACTGGAAAAAAGAAAAATGATTTTATAGATGGAAATTTTAAGTATGTTACATATAAAAATGTTTATACTAATATAAAAGTTGATTTAGATAATTTAGATTTTGTAAAAATAGGAAATGAAAAGCAAAATGAATTGAAATGTGGAGATGTTTTATTTACAGGTTCATCTGAAAACTTACAAGAGTGTGGGTTATCTTCTGTAATTACAGAAGAAGTCAAAAATTTATATTTAAATAGTTTTTGTTTTGCTTTTAGATTTAATGATGATATTAAAATTGACCCAGAATTTTCAAAATATTTATTTAGAGATAAAAAAATAAGAAAACAAATAATTAAAACTGCAAATGGAGTTACAAGATTTAATGTTTCAAAAGTAGAAATGAAAAAGGTAAAAATCCCCATCCCTTCTTTAGAAGCTCAAAGAGAAATTGTCCGTATTTTGGACAATTTCTCAGAGCTTACAGCAGAGCTTACAGCAGAGCTTACAGCAGAGCTTACAGCTAGAAAGAAACAGTATGAGTATTATAGGGATAAACTTTTAAGTGAAGATTACCTAACTAAACTTTCTAAAAAATTAGAGGGGGGGGGTAGCAGATAGAAACCTTGAATTAAAATTTATAAAACTAGTTAAAATAGCAGATATTGGAACGGGTAAGCGTAATACTAATGAGGCTGTATTAGATGGTAAATATCCATTTTTTGTTCGTTCTCAAATACCTAGAGCAATAGATACTTATGAATTTGATGAAACAGCTATAATAACAGCTGGTGATGGTGTAGGTGTAGGAAAAGTTTTTCATTTTGTTGATGGTAAATATTCATTGCACCAAAGAGCTTATAGAATCGTTGTGAAAGATGAAAATATTATAAAATCTAAATTTTTATATTATTTTTTTAAAAACAATTTTAATAGATATATAGAAAAAATATCTGTTAATGCATCGGTAACATCCTTGAGAAAATCCATGTTTGAAAATTATATTATAACTATTCCCCCACTTGATATTCAAAACAAAGTTGTAAAGGTTTTGGATAAGTTTCAAGATTTACTGTCTGATACTGAAGGACTTCTTCCAGAAGAGATAAATCAAAGACAAAAACAATATGAATATTACCGTGAAAAGCTGTTGACTTTTGACCAAGAATGTGTTAAACACACACACACACACACACACACAATCTAATTTCTAAAAAATATTTAGAACTGCTTAAAGACGCAGCAGAGCTTGTAGGTGTTAAGCTATGTGAAAAAGTGGAGTGGAAGAAGTTAGGGGATATTTTTGATATAATAGCAGGTGGAGATGTACCTAAAAATGCTTTGTCAAAAGATAAAATTGAAAATTTCGAAATTCCTGTTTTATCTAACGGAATAGGGGAAAGGTCTTTATATGGTTGGACTAATAAGGCTAAAATAAATAAACCAAGTTTAACTATTTCTGCAAGGGGTACAATTGGTTGGACTAGTTATCAAAAAAATCCTTTTTATCCTATAGTGAGGCTATTAGTTTTAACGCCTATTGTTAAACTAGAGTTAAAATATGTTTATTATTTTATGAAAAAAATTGAAAATAATTATAATATACCTACAAGTGGTATTCCACAATTAACAAAACCTATGATAAAAAAAATAAAAATACCTATTCCTTCACTCAAAGTACAAAAGCATATTGTAGCTATATTAGATAAGTTTGATGCACTTGTAAATGATATTGAAATAGGACTGCCAAAAGAAATAGAGCAAAGACAAAAACAATATGAGTATTATAGAGAAAGGTTATTTGAGTTTAAGAAATAAAGTAATTTTAAATAGCAGAATTTATGGATAATAAGGGAGAAAGAACGACCATAAAGTTAGATATGACTGAATAGGGTTTGAGTAAGATGAATATTATAAAAATTTAATATTGTTAGTATTTAATAAGGAGATATTATGTCAGGAGATAAAACCAAATATGAAGTTTCTACAATTGCAGAGATGACGGGTGGGATTATTTTAGCAAATTTTGAAAAGTCAGATTTTGTAAGAGAAACAAGTTATCAAAGTGAAGCTGAATTAGAGCAAAGTATGCTAAATAATTTAGAGCTGCAAGGTTATGAAAGATTTTTTGCAAAATCTAATGATGATTTATTGGCTAATTTAAAGGTTCAAATTGAGAAGTTAAATAGTGTAAGTTTTTCAAAGGATGAATGGAAAAGGTTTTTACTTGAATATTTAGACTCTCCAAATGATGGTATGATAGAAAAAACTCGTAAAATTCAAGATAACCATATATATGATTTTAAATTTGATGATGGAACTTTAAAAAATATAAAAATAATAGATAAACAAAATATTCATAATAATGCTCTTCAAGTTACAAGTCAAATAGAACAAAAGGGGATACATAAAAATAGATATGATGTTACGATTTTGATAAATGGTCTACCGCTTGTTCATATTGAGCTAAAAAAAAGGGGAGTAAATCTTCACGAAGCTTTTAATCAAATTCATAGGTACAGTAAAGAAAGTTTTAATAGTGAAAATTCTTTGTATAAGTATGTACAAATTTTTGTAATTTCAAATGGTACTTATACTAGATATTTTGCAAATACAACTGCGAAAAATAAAAATAATTATGAATTTACTTGTGAATGGGCAGATGCGAAAAATAAAGTAATTAAAGATTTAGAAGATTTTACAAAGACTTTTTTTGAAAAGCGTGTGCTGCTTGAAGTTATTACCAAATATTGTATATTTGATGTAAATAACACGCTACTTGTTATGAGACCTTATCAAATTGCTGCTACCGAAAGGATACTTTGGAAGATAAAATCTAGTTATGAATCTAAAAAGGCGGGAAGAGCTGAAGCGGGTGGTTTTATTTGGCATACGACGGGTTCGGGTAAGACTCTTACATCTTTTAAAACCGCAAGGCTTGCTACAGCACTTGATTTTATTGATAAGGTGTTTTTTGTCGTTGATAGAAAAGATCTTGATTATCAAACTATGAAAGAATATCAAAAGTTTAGTAAAGATAGTGTAAATGGAAGTAAGGATACTAAAGAACTTAAAAAATCAATAGAAAAAAATGATAATAAGATTGTAGTTACTACAATTCAAAAGCTTAATGAATTTGTAAAGAAGAACACCGCTCATGAAATTTATGACAAGCACTGTGTTTTTATATTTGATGAATGTCATCGTTCTCAATTTGGAGATGCTCAAAAGAATATAAGAAAAGCATTTAAAAAATATTATCAATTTGGATTTACAGGAACGCCGATTTTTGCTGAAAATTCTTTAAAGGGTGATACTACTTCTGGCACTTTTGGTGCGCAGCTCCATAGTTATGTAATTACTGATGCTATAAGGGATGGTAAGGTTTTAAAATTTAAGGTCGACTATAACAATATAACTCCAAAGTTTAAAAGTGCTGAAAAAGAAACTGACGATAAAAAGTTAGAAAAGTTAGAAAATAAAATGTTACTTCATCCAGAACGTATTACAGAAATTACAAGACATATTTTAAAGGTGTTTGATGCAAAAACGCATAGAAATGAATTTTACGATGTAAAGAAAAGAAGATTAAATGGTTTTAATGCTATGTTTGCGGTTCAAAGTGTTGATGCTGCAAAGCTTTATTATGAAGAGTTTAAAAAACAACAAGAACATTTGCCTAAGGAAAAAAGACTTAAAGTAGCTACAATTTATAGTTTTGTAGCAAATGAAGAACAGTCAGCTATAGGGGAAATTTTGGAAGAAAACTTTGATGCGTCAGCTATGGATTTTACTGCAAAGGAGTTTTTAGATAGGGTAATTTCTGATTATAATGGACATTTTAATTGCAATTATAGTACAGAGGGAAATGATTTCCAAAATTATTACAAGGATTTATCTTTTAGGGTTAAAGATAAAGAAGTTGATTTACTTATAGTTGTAGGAATGTTTTTAACAGGTTTTGATGCGCCTACGCTTAATACTCTTTTTGTAGATAAAAATTTAAGATATCACGGACTTATTCAAGCTTTTTCAAGAACGAATAGAATACTTAATAGGGTGAAAACTTTTGGGAATATTGTATGTTTTAGAAATTTGGAAAAAGCTACTCAAGATGCTATTAGAACTTTTGGGGATGAAAATAGTGTTAATATTATTTTAGAAAAAAGTTATGATGAATATATTAATGGTTTTAAAGATGAAGATACAGGTAAAGTAATAAAAGGCTATAAAGAAATTTGTAATGAAATCATAAGTAAGTTTCCTGAACCTACAGAAATTGTGCTTGAAGCAGATAAAAAAGAATTTGTTCAGCTTTTTGGTGAACTTTTAAAGTCTGAAAATATTCTTAAAAACTTTGATGAATTTGAAAACTCTGAAAGAATTATCACTGAAAGACAAATGCAAGATATGAGAAGTGTATATGTTGATATTAGGGAAAGTATTATAACCTCTAATCGTAGCGGAAAAAAAGAAGACCAAATTGATTTTTCTGATGTGGAGTTTCAAGTTGATTTACTTAAAACTGATGAAATAAATTTAGATTATATTTTGGCGCTTATTTTGGAAAAATCAAAAGAACATAAAGATATTGAAATCTTGAAAAATGAAATACGAAGAACTATAAGAAGTAGTTTAGATGTAAGGGCGAAAGAAGAATTAGTTATTGACTTTATAAATGAAATTAGATTATTTGAATTAAAAAATACAGATGATATAATGACTACTTTTTATAGTTTTGCTAGAAAGAAAAAAGATTTAGAAATAGATAAATTGATTAAAAATGAAGATCTTAAAGATGATTCTATAAGGTTTATCAAAAAGTCTATTGAAAAAGGATATGCAGATGACGGGGGCGATGAAATAGATAGGATTTTACCAAATATATCGCGTAGAGGTGGTAAAAGAAGAGAAAAGAAACAAAAAGTTTTAGATAAAATTAGAAAGATAGTGGAAGTTTTTGTTGGTATTTAATTTTATCTAAATTTATAAGATGTTTTTTATAAAAACAAAACAACCCCAATTTTAATATAAAAATTAAAATTGGGGTTTTGTTATTTTTTGTTAAGTAAAAAGGGTCTAAAGGCTTATTAAAAAAATGTAATTTTATAAATTTATATTTTTTTAAAAGGTATGATTGTTGAAATTAAGCGTTCTGTAAATTTATAGATAAACAATAGCGTTAAATTAACATCAAAAATGACATTTGTGTAACTTATGATAAAATAATATTTATATAATATTAATTGACGATAAGTCGTACCTAAGGAGGATTTTATGAAAAAATTATTGGCAGTGGTTTTATCACTAGCATTAGTATTTTCTTTGACTGCTTGTGGAGCAAAAAAAGGAAAAGTAGAATCTAAGCAAGGTGATAAAAAAACAGAAAAAAAAGTAGGCGGAAAAGAAATTACGGGTAAAAAACTCATAAAGAACGTACACGCTCGTAAAGCTATTGCTTATGCTATTGAAAAGGGTTATATAGTTGATACTATAATTGCTACTGGTTCACTACCTGTGGACTATTTTATACCTAAACAGTTTACAAAACTTAAAGGTAAAGACTTTAGAGATTTTGCTCCAGATGGATGGATACACGCAGATAAAGATAAGGCTCAAAAAGAGTGGGAGCTTGCAAAAAAAGATTTAGGTTTTGAAACAGCAACTTTAGAGCTTTTAATGTACGATAAAGATACTTCTAAAAAAATTGCAGAGTATGTGCAAAATCAATTAGAAACTAAACTTAAAGGCTTAAAAGTTAAAGTAAATCAACAACCATTTAAAAATAAAATTAAGCTTGCTAGAGATGGTAAGTTTGAGATGGAATATGCTGGTTGGGTTCCTGACTATCCAGACCCTATGACTTTCCTTGATATGTGGCAGTTTGGAAATGGTCAAAATACTATGGGCTTTAATAATAAAGAGTATAACAAAATTATTGATGATACAAAATCAGGTTCTTTAGCGGCTAAAACTGATGAAAGATGGAAGGCTTTACAAAGAGCGGAAGAAATTTTGGTTAAAGATGAAACTGTTTTAGTTCCTGTAATGCAAAGGGGATTGAGTTTCTTACAAAAACCTTATATTAAAGGTATAGCTAGACATACATTTGGCGCGCCTTCTATATATAAAGCTGCAACAACAAAAGAAATTAATGGTAAAAAACTTATTAGATTAACAACTATGGAAGATGTACCTACTTTTGACTCAACTAAGTCAAGTAATATACTTTCATTTGAAGTTATTTCAAATACTCAAGAAAATTTAGTTATGCTTGATGAAAAAGATAATGTTATCCCAGGCGTAGCTGAAAAGTGGGAAGTTTCAAAAGATGGTAAAAAATATACTTTCCATTTAAGAGATTCTAAATGGTCAAATGGAGAGCCTGTAACTGCTAATGATTTTGTATATGCTTTCCAAAGACTTGCAGATCCAAATACTAGATCTCAATATCAATTTATGATCGAAACAGTACAAGTTAAAAATTATAAAGATGTTATGGCGGGTAAGAAGAAACCGACAGAACTTGGAATATCTGCTTTAAATCCTAAAACTGTTGTAATTGAGCTTGAGCAACCTGTACCTTACTTCTTAAAAACTATAACACTTGCAAACTTTGCGCCTTTAAACAAAAAATTTGTTGAATCTAAAGGCGAAAATTATAGTATAGGAGCTGAAAATTTATTATATAACGGTGCATATACAATTAAAAATATAAAAAATGGCTACGGTTATGAGTTTGTAAAAAATCCTAAATATTGGGATGTTAAAAACGTTAAAAATGATGGAGTAACATATAGAATAATCAAGGATGTTTCTGCGGGTGTAAACCTTTATAATGCTGGAACAGTTGATTTAACAGGATTGAGTGGAGAGTACAAAGAAGAGTATCAAGATTCTAAAGAATACGTTACTCATCCTACTGCTGCAGCTTTCTATTTCATTTTCAATGTTGGAAACGAAGGAAAAAAAGCTAATAAATAGTTATGTTTAAAAATAAACCGACCTTTCAAGATATGTAAAGGTTGGTTTATTTTTTTATAAATTTCAAGTATAATATTTTTTATTAAAACAATATTAATTTAATTGTAGCATATTATAATATATGTTATAATGAGCATAGATTTTCAGGTTATTATTTTATATAAATTTTTATATAAAAATAATGTTTATTTAGTAGAAAGGATATAAGTATGGTTACATTACAGGATTTGAGAGAGCTTACTGTTAATATTTTTGAAGATCCTATTATAGATAACCAAAACGCCTATATACCGTTTGCTTTTACTGAATATTTTCTGATGGATATTAATAAAAATCCCAATAATATTTTACTATATTTTTGGCCAATGGAAAAAACTGTTATTCTGGGAATGATGGATAAAAGAGTTCCTTATTTAGATAATGCCAAAGGTGTTATTGAAAATTACGGTTATACGCCTTTTGTTAGAAATATTGGTGGTCTTGCAGTTGTTGCTGATTTGGGTGTTTTAAATTTTTCGATTTTAATTCCCGATAGGTTTGAAAATAAACTTACCATTAACGACGGATATTTGATAATGGTAAATTTGATAAGAAATGTATTTAATAGTTATAATAAAAATATTGAACATTTTGAAATTGTAAATTCTTATTGTCCCGGTAAATTTGACCTTAGTATAGGGGGTAAAAAATTTGCAGGAATGGCGCAAAGGCGTGTAAAAAAAGGAATTGTTGTTTCTATATATATAAGTGTTTGCGGAGATCAAAATTTTAGGGGAAATATTGTTTCTGATTTTTATAAAGCAGGGTTTAAAGGTCAGACAATTAGTGAAAAATATCCAAATGTTGACCCAACTTGTATGGCTAATATTTCAGATTTACTTAAAACAAAATTTACTGTAAATGAAGTTATTTTTTTAATAAAATCTACATTTGAAAAAATGGGTTTTGTTGTTAATGAAAATATTTTAGGTAGTAGGGAAGATATTTTAAAAAAGTTAGAGAAAAATAAAAATTCTTAAAAGGAGAATTAATACAAATGGAAAAAGAAAAATTGTTTACACCTTTAAAACTTCCTAATGGTGTATGTCTTGAAAATAGGTTTGTGTTATCGCCTATGATAACAAATTCTTCAACAGAGAATGGGCTTGTTACAAAGGATGACATTGATTACGCTTATAGAAGGGCGGAATCTGCACCTTTTCAAATTACGGGCGCAGCTTATGTTGACCCTTACGGTCAGTTATTTGAATTTGGTTTCAGTTCTGCAAAAGATGATGATATTAGCGGACTTAAAAAGTTAGCTGTTGCTATGAAATCAAAGGGTGCAAAGGCTATTTTGCAACTTACTCACGCTGGACGTTTTGCAAGTCATACATTAACTAAATATGGTTTTGTATATGGCCCAAGTGAAATGAAGCTTAATTCGCCTAAACCGCATAAGGTTAAATCGCTTACTGTAGATGAATTAGCTGATTTAGTTAAGGCTTATGCGGTGTCTACAAGGCGCGCAATAAAAGCGGGGTTTGACGGTGTAGAAATTTCATCTGCGCAAAGACTTTTAATTCAAGCATTCTTTTCTACTTTTTCTAATAAGAGAAAAGATGAGTACGGATGCGAAACTTTGGAAAATCGTTCAAGGTTCGGTTTAGAGGTTTTAAAGGCTGTTCAAGATGTCATTTCAAATGAGGCGCCAAAAGATTTTATTTTAGGTTTTAGAGCTACTCCGGAAGAAACTCGTGGAATTGAAATTGGATATTCAGTAGAAGAATTTATAGATTTTATGGAAATGGCTTTAAAGGTTGCAAGTATTGACTATTTGGCTATTGCAAGTTGGGGGCACGATGTATTTAGAAACAGAGTAAGGGCAAAGGGGTATTTTCATAATAAACTTGTAAATGAAGTTGTTTGGAATCATTTTAAAGGTAGACTTCCAATTATGGCTACGGGTGGAATTAATACTCCTGAAAAAGTGAGAGAAGCTATAGCATGTTCTGATTTTGTTGGTTCTTCTACTCCGCTTGTAGTAGACCCAGAGTTTCTACAAAAAATAAGAGACGGAAAAGAAGATGAAATTAATTTTAAAATTAAACTATCAGACCTTAAAGCGTTAGCTATACCGGAGGCATCATTTAAGGATATTGTTCCCTTAATGGATTATGGCGAATCTTTGCCTAAAGAATCTAGGGAATTATTTAGAGAGTTAGCAAAAAATTACAAATAGGAGCTATTATGAAACTTGGTGTTTTAGATTACGGACTTGTCGATTATGGAAAAACCGATAGAGATGCTTTAGGTGAAAGTGTAAAACTTGCCCAAAAAGCCGAAGAACTAGGATTTTCACGCTTTTGGGTTGCAGAACATCACAATATAACAGCTTTTTCTACTAGTAGTCCGGAATTGTGGATGTCTTATTTAGCGTCTAAGACTAAATCTATAAGGATTGGTTCGGGCGGTATTATGGCGTTGCATTATAGTTCTTATAAGATTGCAGAACTTATTAATAACCTTGAACTAATGTATCCAAACCGAATTGACCTTGGTATTGGTAATTCTCAAGGTACGACACTTGTTCATAGAGCTATGAAAAGTATTCATCAAAAGGCAGATTATGATGAGATTTTAGAAAGTCTTAAAAATTATTTATATGAAAGTGATGACGTTAAACTTCCCGTTAGACCTAAAATGGATACAAAACCCGAAATATTTGTACTTAGTAATAGCGAAAGTACGGCTAAAAAAGCGGGAGAGTTGGGTATAGGATATACTTTTGGCGTTTTTCCTTATATGAATAAAAATCTTATAGAGTCCGCTAAAATAGTATCAGAAGTTTATAAAAAAAGTTTCAAGCCTTCAAAATATTTGTCTAAACCTTATCTTGTTTTTGCTGCTTTTATAATTATTGCAGATACTAATGAAGAGGCGGAAAATTTGGCTAAATGTCTTGATGTTTGGATGCTTGGCAAAAATGATTTTAATGAATTTGATACCTATCCTACTGCCAAAATTGCAGAAAATTATCCTTTGACTGATAGAGAAAAGGGTATAATTTCAGCTAATCGTAAAAGGTTTATTGTGGGAGATCCTAAAAAAGTAAAAAAAGAGTTAGATAATCTTTGTGATATTAGCGGCGCGCAGGAAGTTTTGGCTATTCCTTTGATGCCTGATATAAAAAATAGATGTAGAGCTCTTGAATTGTTGGCAAAGTTATATTTATAAGACGGACTATTTAAAATAGTCAGAAAGGATTTAGTTATGAAAAAAATTGCGAATTTTCTTATAGTCGAAAAAGAAAATGATATATATACAATAAGAATGTCTGCGGAGCTTCAAGATGATGTTGGAACAATAGGCTTTATAGAGTTCACAGAAGAGGAAGTTTTAAAGGTTGATGATATTATCTTAAATTTGGAGGCATCAAAAACTGTAATGGGTGTTACTACTCCTTTAGCGGGTAGAATTGTTGAAAAGAATAATGCAGCATCATTGACTCCAACTTTATTAAATTCTGAAAAGCCTGAAGAAAATTGGTTGGTAAAACTTACAGATGTTAATCAGGATGAATTTGACGCTTTAGAAAATGAATAATATGTATGGCTTGTTAGGTCGTATGATTGATTTTTTAGCCAAAGAAAATAATGACTGCGAGTTAAAAAGCTTACCAAATTCAATAGATGAGAGACTTATATATTGGAGAGAACTTATTAATAAACGAAATGCAAAGCCTATTGCTGATAGCTATTTAGCTTTGGAAGATGAGTTTTTGAGTGAGTATATGTCTAGTCAAAAAATTATAGGAATTGAAGATTTAGTTAAAACTTCGTTTTCAAAAATAATGCTTTATGATGGAAATATTATTAATTTAAAGGTTGATGCTATTGTAAATGCTGCAAATAGTGAGATGTTGGGGTGTTTTATACCTAATCATAACTGTATTGATAATGTTATACATACTTTTGCGGGGTATCGCCTTAAATTGAAATGCTTGGATATAATGACAAATCAAGGGGTTAAAGAGCCTATTGGTAGGGCAAAAATAACACCTGCTTATCATTTGCCTGCTAGTTATGTTATACATACAGTGGGACCAAAAATCAATGAAAATCAAAAAGTATCGAGGATTAGAATTGATTTATTAAAGAAATCTTATCTTGCTTGTTTAAATTTAGCAAAAGAAAAAGGTATTGAAACATTGGCGTTTTGCTGTATTTCTACGGGTCAGTTTGGGTTTCCTAAAAAAATGGCGTCTGAAATAGCTGTAAATACAGTTAAAAATTGGTTAATTGAAAATGATGATGCACCTATAATTGTTTTTAACACTTATACAAAAGAGGATAAACTACATTATAAAAATTTATTGTTAGGGGGATTTAGTGAATAAATGGACTTCATTTAATAAAAGTGATTTAAATGGCGCTGATAAATTTGCTGCTTTATTTGAAGAGGCAGATGCTATTGTTGTAGGAATTGGCGCTGGTATGTCTTCAGCGGACGGGTTTACATATATTGGAGATAGATTTGAAAATGCCTTTCCTGACTTTATTGAAAAATATAAATTTTTAGATATGTTGCAAGCAAGTTTATTTGATTTTGAAAGTGTTGAAGAGTATTGGGCTTTTCAAAGTAGATTTGTAGCACTTAACTATTTAGATCAGCCTGTTGGGAAAACTTATGTGAATTTACTTGAAATGCTTAAAGGTAAAAAATATCACATTATAACAACTAATGCAGATAATGCATTTTTGGTAGCAAATTATGATATGGATAAAGTTTTTCATATTCAAGGGGAATATGGACTTTGGCAGTGTAGTAAGTATTGTCATCAACAGACTTATAAAGATGATGAACTTATTAGAAAAATGATAATAGAGCAAAAAGATATGAAAATTCCTAGCTATTTAATTCCTTATTGTCCTAAATGCAACGCGCCTTTTGAGATTAATAAGCGAAATGAAAAAAAAGGAATGGTTGAAGATGCAGACTTTTACGCTCAAAAAGAAAGGTATGATTTATTTTTGAGTGAAAATGAAACGGGTAAAGTTATGTATCTTGAAATAGGTGTAGGACATACTACTCCACAATTTATAAAGCACCCGTTTTGGAAAAGGGTTGCTAATAATCCAAATTCAATTTTGGTTACATTAAATCATAAAAATTACAGGTTACCTGTTGAAATTAGATCTAGGAGTATTACATTTGGTCAAGATATTTCATCGCTTATTGCTGAAAGTAAAATTAAACTATAGTTATTAATATATAAAGGAGGTTTATATGTACCTTATAGAAATGATAAAGGACGGCAAACGTGTTACAGATGGAGCGATAGCTCTTGCCATGCAGGTTTATGTGCAACAAAATATTTTCTTGGATGATGATATTATTTTTCCTTATTACTGCGATCCGAAGGTTGAGATTGGTAAATATCAAAATGCTGTAGTAGAAACAAATCAAGATTATTTAAAAGAACATAATATTCCCGTTGTAAGAAGAGATACTGGCGGTGGAGCTATTTATGTTGATTCGGGTGCGGTCAATGTATGCTACCTAATAAATGATAATGGAGTATTTGGAGATTTTAAACGTCCTTATAAGCCCGCTATAGAGGCGCTTCATAAATTAGGCGCTACAGGAGTTGCGATGACCGGAAGAAACGATTTGACTATTGACGGAAAAAAAGTTTCTGGCGCGGCTATGACTATTGTAAACAATAGGGTTTATGGTGGATATTCTCTTTTACTTGACGTAAATTATGAAGCTATGGAAAAAGTTTTAAGCCCAAATAGAAAGAAAATCGAATCTAAAGGTATAAAATCTGTTAGAAGTAGAGTGGGAAATATTAGGGAGCATTTATCAGATGAGTATAAAAATGTAACTATTGATGAGTTTAAAGATTTAGTTGTTTGTCATCTATTGGGGATTGATTCTATCGATCAGGCAAAACGTTATGAACTTACAGAAGAAGACTGGAAAGGTATAGAGGCTTTAGCTGATGCTAAATACAAAAATTGGGAATGGACTTATGGAAATTCTCCACAATATAGTTATCACAGGGATGCACGTTTTGCAGGCGGAACAATTGACATACATTTAGAAATTGAAAAGAGTAGGATTGCTGCTTGTCGTATTTATGGAGATTACTTTGGTAAAGCAGACGTTGCGGATATAGAAAATGCCTTAATAGGAACAAAAATGGAGAGGGAAGATATCTCTGAAAAATTAAAAGAATTTGATTTTGCTTTGTACTTTGGTGCAGTTAGTCAGCAGGAATTAATAGATTTAATTTTTTCATAAAATAGTTTATTAAAAATAAATTTACAATGTTAATTTAAAGTTAGATAAAAAATAACTAAAGTTAGCTTGCAAAATTATTTGTTATTATGATATAATCTAGTAAAAGGAGGCAATTATGAAAAGTAAAATTTCTAGAGCGGTAGTAAAAAGACTACCTAAATATCAAGAGTGTTTGACTAGACTTTTAGAAGACGGAGTAGAACGTACATCTTCTTCTGAATTAGGAGAAATACTTAATGCAACAGCTTCGCAGGTAAGACAAGATTTTAATAATTTTGGTGGGTTTGGTCAACAAGGATATGGTTATAATGTAAAAACTTTGTTGCTTGAAATCGAAAAAATACTTGGCTTAAATAAAGATTATAAAGTTGTTATATTAGGTTGTGGTAATTTAGGTAAAGCCTTAGCTAATTATCCGGGCTTTAAGCAATATGGTTATAATACAGTAGCACTTTTTGATGTTGATAAAAATGTTATTGGAACAGAGATAAACGGATTGAAAGTAAAGGATATTGCGGAATTAGAAAGTTATTTAGATAATAATAAAGTTGATATTGTTTATTTAAGTTGTACAGAAGATGCTGCACAAGATTTAGCAAATACTGTAGCTGATAAGGGTGTAAAAGCTATATGGAATTTTAGTCATTACAGACTAAATGTTCCTGAAGATGTTCATGTAGAGAGTGTACATCTTGTAGAAGAATTATTCAGATTATCTTTTTATCTAAATGAAAATTAAAAAGTAGTGTAATCTAAATCTATTATATTAATAGATTTAGATTTACATTTGTATATTTAAGCGGGTGAAAAATGAATAATGAAAAAAAATTCGCAGTTCTAATTGATGCAGACAATATTTCTCCAAAATATGTTGAACATATTTTTGAAGAAATGAGTAATTATGGACTTGTAACTTATAGACGTATATATGGAGATTGGACAAAACACGGTAGTAAGTGGAAAAATGTTCTTTTGGATAATTCTGTTTTGCCGATGCAACAATATGCCTATACAACGGGTAAAAATGCAACTGATTCAGCTATGATAATAGATGCGATGGATATTTTGTATTCGCAAAATGTAGATGGGTTTTGTTTAGTGTCTAGTGATAGTGATTTTACAAAATTAGCTGCTAGACTTAAAGAGTCTGGAATGCAAGTTATAGGTATGGGAGAAAAGAAAACACCTAAACCTTTTACAAAGGCTTGTTCTGTATTTAAATATTTGGACGTTTTATATGAAAGTGATAGTTTAGATGGAAGCGAAAATCAAGATAATTTACTTGCTATTACTACAGTTGAAGAAACTCTTAAAAAGATTATATCAGAGTATGGAGATGATAATTCTGGTATAAATATAGGAGAACTTGGTTCTAGGCTTGTTAAAAGACACCCTGATTTTGATGTAAGGAACTTTGGATACACCAAACTTTCAAGGTTTTTGAGCCATTTTGATTCTATACATTTAAGTAAAACTGATACGTCTATGACTGTTAGTTTACGTGAAGGCGAATGTATAATTAATATAGAAGAATATTTATATTCTATTGTAAATTCATCTAAAAATAAGCAAATAAATTTAGGGCAGTTAAATAAAGAAATTATTGACAAATTCCCGAATTTTGATATAAGAACTAGCGGATATTCTAAGTTTATAAAATATATAAATGATATACCATCTCTTAAAGTTATATCTAGTGGAAAAAATGGTTGTGTAAAAACAGTAACATTGAGTAAGTAAATCATATATAAAATAAACTGAAAATAAGTAATATAAGTTACAAAACTATACTTTAAAATTTGTGAAATAAGTTAAAATTAGAGTTAATAAGTTAGAAACTTTTAAATAAAATATATTACCTATATTGTATATTGTAATAATGTATGATATAGGTAATATGTGTTATATGTGTAAAAGGAGATAGAGATGACAAAAGGAAATTTAAAAATATCTAGTGAAAACATATTCCCAATAATTAAGAAATGGTTGTATTCAGAGCATGATATATTTTTAAGGGAGCTTGTATCTAATGCGTCAGATGCTATAACTAAATTGAAAAGATTGAGCACTGTAGCTGATAATGAAATAGAAATTTCAGATGAGTTAAAAATTGTTGTAAAATATGATGATGAAAATAAGACTATATCAATTGAAGATAATGGAATAGGTATGACTTATGATGAAGTTAATACTTTTATAAATGAAATAGCTTTTTCAGGTGCAGAAAGTTTTGTTAATACTTTTAAAGATTCTAGTGACAAAGATCAAATAATTGGACATTTTGGACTTGGTTTTTATTCTGCTTTTATGGTTGCTAGCAAAGTTACTATCGATACTTTGAGTTATAAGAGTGGAGAAAAACCTGTAAAATGGGAGTCTAATGGAGATGCTAGCTTTGAAATGGGAGAAGGTAGTAGAGCTACTAGAGGAACTCTTATTACACTTTATTTATCAGATGAAGGCGAAGAGTTTAAAAATGAATACAAAATAAAAAATATTTTAAATAAATATTGTAGCTTTATGCCGCATAACATTTATTTTGAAGGTAAAGAAGATGAATCTAATAAAGATGAAGAAGTAAAACCTATAAATACAACTACGCCTTTATATGCTAAAAATCCTAGTGAAATAACTGAAGAAGAATATAAAGAGTTTTATAGAAATACTTTTGTAGACTTTAAGGAACCTTTATTTAATATTCATTTGAATATGGAATATCCATTTAACTTAAAGGGAATACTTTATTTTCCTAAAATAACTGCAGATATGGAAACTTTAGATGGCAGAATTAAACTTTATAATTCTCAAGTTTTTGTTGCAGACAATATAAAAGAAGTAATACCAGAGTATTTATTACTACTTAAAGGTGTAATAGATTGTCCTGATTTACCTTTAAATGTTTCAAGAAGTTTCTTGCAAACTGATGGTTTTGTAAAGAAAATTTCTGATTATATAAGTAAAAAAGTGTCTGATAAATTAACAGGTTTATTTAAAACTGATAGAGAAAACTATGAAAAGTATTGGAGAGATATAAATATTTTTGTAAAGTATGGTTGTTTAAAAGATGATAAATTTTTTGAAAAAGTTAAAAATGCAATTATATTTGAAAATATTGACGGAAAATTTGAGAGTTTAGACGAAATAAAAGAAGGTAGTGATTCTGAAATTACAATATATTATGCTGATGATAAGAACAAGCAATCTTCATATATAAAACTTCTTACTGACGAAAATAAAAAAGTAGTTATTTTGGAAGAAAGAATAGATTCTGCATTTATAAACTTATTGGAGTCAAGAGATGACAAGATTAAGTTTAAAAGAGTTGACGCGTCTGTTGATAGTTTAAAGAGCGAAGAGTTTATTTTAAATGATGAAGATAAAGAAAAAATTACAGAGAAATTTAAAAAGGCTTTGAAATTAGATACGTTAAATATAGAAATAAACAGACTTAAATCAAAGTCAATTTCTAGCCTTATTGTAGAATCAGAAGAATCAAGACGTATGAGCAAAATGATGAAAATGTATTCTATGGGAAGTGGTGCTGACCTTCCAAAAAATGATGTCGTAGTTCTTAATGAAAATAACGAACTTATAAAAAATATTATGGAAAATAAATATGATAACGATAAGGAAGAAATAATAATAAATCAAATATATGATTTAGCTAGGCTTTCTGCAGGAACTCTTACGGCAAATGATATGGATGAGTTTGTAAAGAGAACAAATGAAATTTTAAAACAGAATTTTTAAGTGAAATATAGTTAGTAAGGAGGTTATATGAATATCAAGGCTTTTACAAAAATAGGGGTGGAAAACATTTTTTCGCTTTCGGTTGCGTTATTTTCTTTTTTGATACCTTTATATCAAACGTCTGACGGCGGGGTAGCTAGAGTTTTTTGTATAGCCTCTTTATTTGTGCTTGTAATGAGATGGGGTATATTTGCATTTCCATCTATACTTGTTAGTATAGGATTATTTGCACTTTTTGGAGAAGTTTTAAATTTTTGGGAGTTAGTATTTTCTATACTAATACCTTATTCTAGTGTTTTAATAGTTATTTTTTATAAAGACCACGCTGTTATACCTGTAAAAAGTTTAATTATCTGTTATATAGAAATTTATGGAATAGTGTTTATAAGTAGGTTTATAGGAACACTTATATTATATAAGAAATTTTTTAAGTCTATCAATTTACAAAAAGTTTTTTTTATGAATTTTAATTATTTAGCTATTGAATTTATTATTAGTTTGTCTGTGATATTAGTTATATATTATATAAATGCAAATATGTATAGGTATAAAAAATAAATTTACAAATTTTAAGATTTAATTAATAATGTGTACATATTTTTGTTGTATAATTATATAAATATTTAAATTTGGAGGAATTAGTATGAATAAGGAAAATTTCGATAATAACGAAGTAAAAGATGTAAAAAAAGAAAGTTATAAAACTAATTATTGGTATGATGATAGCTTTGGTAAAAATGAGTTTATAGATAGTAAAGATGAAACAGATAAAGAAGATTTTATTGAACAAAAAGACAATTTAGATGATAATTTGGATATAGATGTTCAAGATGTATCTAAATTTGACAGTAGAATTTTTGAAGAACTTATGGAAAAACAAAGAGAACATTTTCAGTATAAAATTGATAAACTTAGTTCAAAATTAGAAACAGTTAGTATATTAAAGTACACAATAATATTATGTATTTTGTCTATACTAATTGTTGGGGGTGTAATAATTCACGAAAATGCGGAAAAATTTTTCCCGCAAAAAGTAACTGTATCTTACAACGAAAATACAGCTATTTCTGAAAAACAGGAAGGAAATGTTGCTAGTATAGCCAAAAAATATATGCCTGCAGTCGTAAAAATAGATGGGGAAGGTATTTATGATAAAGGCTTTTTTCCTACTAAAGGACATTTTTCAGGTACAGGCGTAGTATTTAGTATAGATAATGATTTTATTTATATAGTTACAAATAATCACGTTGTAGAGCAAATGAAAACTAAACCTCAAATTAGTTTTGACGATAATGAAATTGTAAAGTCTGAAATAGTTGGCACAGATAAGTTTTCGGATTTATCGGTTTTAAAAGTAAAAAAATCAGATGTAAGTGAGAAGTTTTTAGAAATTTTAGTTCCTGTAACTTTGGCAAATTCTGACAATGTAAATGTAGGCGATAAGGCAGTTGCTATAGGTAATCCACTGGGTTATGTAGATACTTTAACTGTAGGTTATATAAGTGGAGTAAATAGAGAAATTGTAAGAGAAGAAAACTTTTTAAATTTAATACAAACTGATGCGGCTATAAATAGTGGTAATAGTGGTGGTGCTTTATTTAATATGAAGGGCGAACTTATAGGTATTAATACTATAAAGATTGCTCAATCAGGTGTTGAAGGGTTAGGTTTTGCAATACCTTCAAATACTGTTAAAAAAATAATTTCGGATTTATTAAAACATGGAAAAGCGTTAAGACCTTATATAGGGATAGGTTACACGCCTTTGAGAAGTGATTATAAAAAAGATTTTAATTTACCTGATGGAATGTTTATTTCTCAAGTTGAAAAAAATTCTCCCGCTTATAAATCGGGTTTAAAGAGAGGCGATATAATTATTAAGATAGACAATAAAGATGTAACAAAGATGGGAAGTATTTCTAAAGTAGTGTTAAATAAAAATATTGGCGACTTAATAGTTATAAAAATTTATAGAGTGAATGAAGGTTATAAAGATATTGAAGTTAAGTTAGGCACTAGATAATAATTTTGGTAATTAGGGAGAATTAAAATGAATAATGAAGATAAGCTAACTTATAAAGTTTTAGTTCTATATGCGTTTGATAGATTAGGTAAATCTGCTGCAAAATTTGAAATTTCGGATGTTTTCACTAAACTTGGACTTATGAATATATTTGAGTTGACAGAAGTTATTGAAGAAGTAGTAGATAATGAACTTGTAAAAGCGCCTGAAAATGGGAGTATATATTATACTCTTACAAAGTTGGGTTTAGAATCGCTTGATGCACTTAAAGATAATATGAATACTACTCATAAAAGGCAGATAGACATAGAAACGTCTTTGATTAATCAAAACAAAAACAAAAGTTTATATGTTAATGCTATGTATCATAAAAAGCCTAATGATAATACAGATATAGAACTTTTTTATAGAAAAGATGATAAGCTTATAAAAATAAATTTAAATGCAGATTCAAATACAGAGGCGGAATTAATTTGTAGAAATTGGAATAATTTTTCTGAAGAAATTAAAACCAAACTTTTAAATATGCTTACTCTTAAATTTGAGGAGGATTAGGTGTCTATTGAAGAGAAAAAGGGATTTAAGATTTTAATAAATAGTATTTTATTGAGTTTATTTATGAAATTTATAATTTTTCGTCTATTTATGATAGATGATTTTGGATATGCTACTTTAATTATATTGTGTTTATTTTTTATAGGTGTTTTTACTTTTTATTATAATAAATATTCTATAGGGTTAAATATATATTTGTGTGGTGCAATTGTAGGTCTTTTAATACCAATGCAAGAGATAGATATAAGGTTGAGACTAATAATAGGACTTCCTTTTGCTATTTATATTTTACTGTATATGTTAGCTTGTTTTTTTGCTATTGAGAAAAAAACTTATATGAACACAAGGTTTCAAATATATGACGATTTAAGTAAAAAGATGAACCTATTAGAAACTGATGGGGAAAAGTTTTTAATAAACAAAGTTAATTATCAAACTATTAGCACTATGCAGAAAAATGCATTTTTACAAAATATAATGATAAAGTATAAGTATAAAAAATGTGAAATTAAAGTAAATATAGATATATCACTTTCAAGTAGTGTAATTACAGGTAAAGAACATGCAGATTTAATATATTGTAGAGCAGTATCGGATTCTGAAAGAATTAATATAAATAGTATTTATGAGGATAAAGATTATGTAGTATTTAATTTGGCTATAAATATACCTTCACCTAGATTTAGGGCAACTTTAAAACTTATAGAGATTTTGTCAAAAATAGGCATAGAAGATAATATTTTAAGTGCAAACTATAAATATGAAACTTTATATAAAATAGAAACAGTTAAGTTTCCTAAAACTATACTCATATAATAAACTTTGTTTAAAGTGATATTTTTAGAAAAGGAGAATATAATGAATGATGATAAGATAAGACAAGATGTAGATGATTTTTATACAAAAGTTAGTGTTGGTGATATAAATACAGAAATTTCCCCTTTAGAAATATTTAAGTCATTGGGTTATAATGAAAAAGAACTTAAAGATTTACCTGAAGGCGTAAATTTAGGACTATCTTGTGGTAATCCTTTGGAAAAACTTATAGTTAAGGACGGCGAAACCTTGCTTGATTTGGGTTCTGGTAGCGGGCTTGATATTTTTATTGCGAGAAAAAGATTTCCAAATGGCGCTACATTTTACGGAATTGACAGACTTGAAAAAATGATTGAGAGAGCTAACAAAATTAAAATTGCTAAAGGGTTTAAAGATGTAGAATTTAAAAAAGCAACGCTTACAAATTTACCTTTTGATGATAATTTAATCGATCATATTATAAGTAACTGTGTTATAAATTTAGAACCTAATAAAGAAAAGGCTTATTCTGAAATTTATAGGGTTTTAAATAAAGGTGGAAATATTTTAATTTCAGACATACTTCTTAAAAAAGATTTGAGTGAAGAACTTAAAAATTCGCCTAATTTATATGGAACTTGAGTGGGTGGAGCAATTAAAACTTCACAGTTAGTGAGTATACTTAAAAATATAGGTTTTCAAAACATACACGTTATTGAAGATGAAGTTACAGATGAATATAGTAAAAAATGGGGTTTTGGACTTATGATAAAAGATTACATACAACGCGGTCTTATTATGGCTAGTAAGTAAGTTTATAAAAAAACATTTCATAGAATTATGAAATGTTTTTTTGTTTATTAAATGTGATAAAAAGCTATGGATTTACTCATAGTTAAAATTTAGATTAAACTATTTTATTTTTGTGGGAAAGCCTAATTAATATTGTACCTAAAAATGGGAATAGTACTATAATTCCCCAAATTATAATGTAGTTTGTTTTAAATGTTTGACTTAAAATTCCGCCTAGTAAAATACCAAGCATTTGACCTACTTTCCTCATTATAGGGTTAAATGATAAAATTTGTCCCTTATGTGAAACGGGCGAATTTTCTGCTATGTAAACTTCAAATTCTATTGCCCCTGCAATTTCTCCAAGCGTCCATATAGCAGTAGCTATATAAAATACATATTGATTTTTTGTAAGTGAATACATAAAAAATCCTACTATGTATAAAAATCCGTTTAGTATTAACATATTTTTACTGCTTATCTTTTTCAGATATACGCTTATAAATGGTGGTATTATCATACACATTATACCGTTTATGCTGAGCATTATAGCGAAGATTTCGGCATAATTATTTTTAAAAATTTCGCTAGTTTGAAATGGTAGCACTGCTTTTATTTGACTAAAAGCTATAAAATATAAAGAAATAGTTATTTGTGTTAGAAGTATAGTTTTATTTTCCTTAAATATTTTTATTATAGATTGTTTTACTTTTTTTGTTTCTTTTTTCTCTTTTAATTCTTTATTTGGTAGCGTAAATATTAGCGCTGCGGAAATTAGTGTAGTGATACCGTCTATGAAAAATAGCATAAAAAATCCCAAAGTTTTATATACATAAGCTGCTATTATTGGCGAAATTGCCGCCGCTACATTTATAGCTACATATACTAGAGAAAAAGCATTTTTGCGGTCTTCTTTTTTAGCGTGTATTAGTATTAGTAAGCTATTTGTGGCACCTGCAAATCCTATTATAAAACTTGATATTATGAGTAGCGGAACTATTTCTATTTTTGCCCCTATAAATGCTATTATTATATTCATAATGCCAAAGCTGGTTGTGGATATAAGTTTGATTTTTTTTGGATTATATTTATCGGTAAGTTTTCCACCTATTAAGGTTCCTAGCATAGCTGCTGCTAGTGTTATTGAAACTATTACCGATACATATACATTGCTTATATTTAAATCGTTTTTAAGGATTAAAGTTATGAATTGGTTTATTAGACCGCCTATACCGTTTACTATAACTGATAGTAATATAATATATACAGCCTTTGTCTGCTTAAAATATTTAAAAAAATTATTCATTAATATCTCCTTTTTATTTTTACATTATAACATAAATTTAGGTTAATAATTATAAATTTTTAGGGGTTTGAAATTTTTTTAAATTTATGATATTATTTAGGTTGTGGTGGTTAAAAATGGAGAAAATATGCTTGATAAATTTAAGTGGATAATTACAAATGAATGTAGATTAAAAAAGGGCGATAGAATTTTGCTAGCACTGAGTGGTGGAGTGGATTCTATGCTTATGATGAAGTTATTTTTATCTGTAAAAAAAGAACTTGGTATAGAACTTGATGCATTCCATTTAGACCATATGTATAGGGGTAAAGAGTCTTTTCAAGATTTTAAATTTGTAAAAAAATATGCAAAAGAAAACGATTTTACTCTATACGCATATAGAAGAGATATAAATAAAATTAGTTTAAATTCTGCTAAAGGTTTTGAGCTTACTGCTAGACAAGTAAGATATGATTTATTAAATGTTATTAAAAAGATATACCATTATGATTTTATAGCAACTGCGCACCATAAGGATGATAACGCTGAAAGTATATTAATGCACTTTGTTAGGGGTTCAGGTTTAAAGGGCTTATCGGGAATGTCTTATAGAGATAAAAATTATATAAGACCGCTATTAGATTTTGATAAGACTGATATTGTAAATTTTGCTGAAAAGTTAAATTTAAGTTATAGAGTAGACAGTACAAATTCTAACGATAAATTTACTAGAAATAAATTTAGGCTAAATATAATTCCTATGATAGAAGAAATAAATCCTGCTTTTGCAAATAATATTACTACTTCTAGTAGTTTCATAAGAAAAGAAGATGCCTTTATAAATGCGTATATTGAAAAAAACAATTTTTTAAAAGTAAAAGAAGATGCTGTACTTATTGATTTAAATGAGTTAAACTCTTTGGATAAATTAATTTTAGGTAGACTTATAATAAAACAGTTTAATCATTTTGGAATATATAAAGATGTTCACAATTATATGGTTGAAGATATAGAGAAGTTGGCTTTTAACAAAAAGAATGGAAAGAAAAAAATATTTCATAATATAAGTTTTGAGTATCAAAATGGACTAATTTTAGCTGAAAAATGTGTAGATGAAAATATATTTTTAAAATTGCAAGATGAGTTAAAGGTTTTAGGTAGTAAGTTTTTAGTTGAATATGTAAATGAAGATAATTATAAGACTTTACATAATAAGAATGTTATTATTTTGGATGCTAAAGTTTTAGATAAACTTGTAGTTAGGACAAGGGTTAGTGGAGATTTTATAATTCAAAAAAATCTAAATGGTTCAAAAAAAATCAAAAAGTTGTTTAGTGAACTTAAATTCACATCAGAAAAGAGAAAAAAACAGTTGTTACTCTGTTTAGAAAATGAAGTTTTGTGGGTTATAAATGAACGTAAAAGTAAAAAACATTATGACGCAATTGACGAATTTGAAAAAAATATAAGAAATCAAAAAAAATTTACAAAAAGTTTTATTATAATTAAAGTTATACCGTTGTTATAGTTATATATTTGTGTTATTATATATAATATTGTTGTTAATAAAGGGAGGACAGTGAATGAACAAAATAGTTAAGAACTTAAGCATTTATATTGCATTAATATTAGGTTTAGTGCTTGTGTATATGTTCTTATGGGATAATAATGGAAATAAAGAAAAGTGGGAAATATCTAAAGTTATAAAAGCTGTTGATTCTAATAAGGTTCAAGCGCTTACTTTAGAACATAATAAATTAAGTGGTAAAACGGTTGAAAATACAATGTTTGAATCGTATCTGCCGGGTTCTCTAAGAGAAACTTTTGGGGACGTTCTTTATAAAAAAATAATAGAAAATAAAATTTTAGTGAAATCAATTCCGCCGCAGAGCAGGTCGATTTTATCTGAAATGTTACCTATGATATTTACTATAATTATATTTATAGTGATATGGTTTGTATTTATGCAAAATGCAGGCGGTGGCGGAAAAGCTATGAGTTTTGGTAAATCTAAAGCTAAACTTCATAAAGCTGATAAATCTAAAAAGATTACATTTAAAGATGTTGCTGGTCTTAAAGAAGAGAAAGAAGAACTTGCGGAAATTGTAGATTTCTTGAAGTTTCCAAACAAATATAAGAAATTAGGTGCTAGAATACCTAAAGGCGTTTTAATGGTAGGTCGTCCTGGTACAGGTAAAACTTATTTGACAAGAGCTGTTGCTGGTGAAGCTGGAGTTCCGTTTTTCAGCATAAGTGGTTCAGATTTTGTTGAAATGTTTGTAGGTGTTGGTGCATCTAGGGTTAGAGATATGTTTGAAACTGCTAAAAAGAACAGTCCTTGTATTGTATTTATAGATGAAATTGATGCTGTAGGTAGAAAAAGAGGAGCTGGACTTGGTGGCGGACACGATGAGAGAGAGCAAACTTTAAACCAACTTTTAGTTGAGATGGATGGTTTTGCAGAAAATGAAGGCATAATAATAATTGCTGCTACTAATAGACCCGATATACTTGACCCTGCTCTTTTAAGACCGGGTAGATTTGATAGACAAATAATGGTAGGACTTCCTGATATTGAGGCTAGAAAAGCAATACTTGAAGTTCATTCTAAAAATAAACCTATGAGTCCAACTGTAGATTTTAAGGTTGTTGCAAGGGGAACTCCAGGGTTTACTCCTGCAGATTTAGAAAATGTGTTGAATGAGGCAGCTATACTTGCGGCTAGAAAATCAGAACTTCAAATTACTATGAAAACTATTGAAGAGGCTACTACTAAAGTAATAGCAGGTGTAGAGAAAAAGAGTGAAGTTATTTCTGAAAAAGAAAGAAAAATTACAGCTTACCACGAAGGTGGGCACGCAGTACTTGGTAGATTGGTATCTCCGGAAGACCCTGTTCATCAGGTTACTATAATACCTAGAGGAAGAGCGGGCGGATTTACTTTACAGTTACCTAAAGAAGATAGAATGTATAAGACTAAATCTCAATTAGAGGCTGAAATAATGGTTCTTTTGGGTGGTAGACTTGCTGAAAAAGTGATATTTGAAGATATATCTACAGGCGCGTCTAATGACCTTGAAAAAGTAACTATGATAGCTAGAGATATGGTTATTAAATACGCTATGAGTGAAAACATTACCGTTATGAGTTATAAATCTGAAGATGATGAAGTATTCCTAGGTAGAAGTATGGGGCATGCTAAACATTATTCAGAATCTGTGCAGACTGAAATTGATAAAGAAGTAAGCAGTATAGTAGATAGATTATATGTAAAAGCTGAAAAACTTTTAAGGGATAATGTTGATAAACTTCACAATGTAGCTAGCGCTTTGCTTGAATATGAAACGATTTATAATGAAGAGTTTGAGGCTGCTTTTGAAGGTGGAGTTGAGGCTGTTAAAGTAGTTAAAGAAAAAAATAAAAAGACAGATGAAGATTCTATGAAAGAATTTGCTGAATCTAAGAAAAAAGAACGTGAAGAAGAAATTGCTAGAATAAAAAGAGAGGCTTTAGCTGAAAATGAATCTTCAAACGAAAAATCATTAGATGATAAAGAAGAAATTGTTGCCGAAGAGTTAAACGAAGACGAAGAAAAGAAAGCGTAAATTTTATGGCTAATATTTTAGATTATTTAAATCAAATAGGTGTTGAATATAAACTTACAGAACACAATGCTGTATCTACTATTGCTGAAATGAGTGAACTTATAGAAAATATAGAGGGAAGTCATTATAAAAATTTATTTGTTAGAAACCAAAAGGGTACAGAAATGTTTTTGGTGGTTTTATCTCATGATAGAAAAGTAGATATGAAACAAATGGGGCAAGATTTAGGATGTGGTAAATTATCATTTTGTTCAGAAAAAAGACTTAAGGAAAATTTGGGAATTACTGCGGGAGCAGTTAGTCCATTTTCTCTTATAAATAATACTCAAAAAAATATAAAGGTAGTATTAGATAAAAGTATTGCTACTGCAGATAAGGTTAATTTTCATCCGAATAGAAATACTGCAATGTTGACGCTAGATGCGGTAGATTTAATAAAATTTTTAGAATCTTTAGATTATAATTATGCATTTTATTAAAAATATTAAAAAAAGTATATCTTTTTATAGGTATACTTTTTTTATATTATGAATTTTTATTTGAAAAATACAAAAAAATAATTTTTGTGTTTTTAGTTAAATACATTATGTTAATTCGTAAATATCGAAAAATAGTTTTGTTTATAGAATTTTTACGAACCTAAAACCAAATGTTAACAAAATGTTTTAATTGTTAATATTTAGTTTTTTCTTGATTTATTATTAAAAAAATATTACAATTAAGTTAATAGATTTTAAATATACTTTGTTAATATGTATATTTAAAGGTTTATAAGGTATTGAAAGGTTTATTTATTAACTTTTTAATTTGTTATTATTTATAAAGGAAGGTGTACTATGCAAGGAAAGAGAAATAGCAATTTTGATGCATTAATAGTTGGATTTGCTTTATTCGCTATGTTTTTTGGCGCTGGTAATTTAGTATTTCCACCGTCACTTGGTTTAAATTCAGGTAGTTCTTGGGTTTTAGGGTTTTTCAGTTACTTTATAGCTGATGTAGGACTTGCTACAATGGGTGTTTTTGCGCTTATGAAGTGTGATGGAGATTTAGAGATACTTACAAAGCCTTTGGGCGTATTACCGGGAAGAATACTTATAACAGCAGTTATATTATGTATAGGACCATTTTTGGCTATACCGAGAACGGCTGCTACAACATTTGAAATTGGTATTGCTCCACTTCTAGGATTAGATGGTGGCGCAAAAGTTGCTTTAGCTATTTTTTCAGTAATATACTTTGTAGTTGTTTTAGCGCTATGTTTGAAACCGTCTAAAGTTGTAGATATTATAGGTAAGTTTTTAACACCTGTATTGGTTGTATTTTTACTTATACTTATTGGAATAGGTGTTGTGGCTCCTAAAGGAGAAATCGCTGCTCCTGTAGTTAAAAATGTTGTAAAAAGTGGTATTTTAGATGGATATAATACTATGGACGCTATGGGTTCTGTTCTTCTTGCAGGTATAGTAATAGCGGCTATATATGGAAAAGGATACAAAAAAGGTAAAGTTGCTAATATTGTTGTAGCTAAATCAGCTATCGTATCAGGTGTAATGCTTTGTGTTATATATGGTGGATTGACTTATCTTGGAGCTACAACTGGGGCTAATTTTGCAGATAAAGTTGGAAACAAAGGTGAGTTTTTAGTATTAATAGTTAGAGAACTTATGGGTTATGCAGGCGTTGTAGTAATTGCAGTAGCTGTATTAATGGCTTGTTTGACAACTGCTATCGGTCTTACAACTATAGCGGGAGATTATTTCTCTGATATATCAGAAGGCAAACTTAAATATCAAACAGTAGTTATAGCTGTTGCGGCGTTTTCTGCAGTAGCAACTAATTTAGGTCTTGCAAAAATAATTAATTTGGCAGTTCCTATACTAGTTTTAGTTTACCCTATAATTATATTTATAATAATAGCTGCATTTTTACAAGGTACAATCAAAAATGCCAATGCTTATAGATTTACAGCGTTTGTAGTACTTGTGGTAAGTATAATGACAATATTGGCTGACGGTTTACTTGGTGCATTTTGGTTTAAAGGATATGAGTTTGCAGATATGTTTACTATAAAGGGACTTGCTTTTGTACATCAGTTACCATTTGATTCTTATGGATTTAACTGGTTACTTCCTGCTATAGTAGCTATGATAATAGGTTTGTTTATACCTGGACCAAGTTTAGACAGTATAGTTATAGAACCAAAACCTATGCCAAAGGTAGAAGAATAAAAAGTATTAAAAAGATATTTTAATTAGTAATTTATAATTAAATAACTTAAATAAAGTAGACTTATGAGTATTAACTCGTAGGTCTATTTTTTTTTAAAATGAAAAATGTTTAAATACATGAAAAGTATATATTTGTGATAAAATATGTTATTTAATAATAGTTGAAGAATAAAACATATAACTATGCTCCTTTTGATAAAATGCAAAATCAAAAGAAATCATAGATAGTATGAAAAAAAATATTGTATTTAAATAGATATTATTTTAAGTTTTGTGTATAAGAATTCTATTGACTAAGATGTAATAAACTTATTTAGAAATATTTTTCCATGAAAAGAAAAATGTCTGGAAACAATAATAGGCAGCGTGGTACGGTACTTATAGAATAATAAAATTAGAATTGTTAGAAGATATTTATGATTCTTTAAAGAGTCTATTTGGTACAAATATGGAAGATATCTTAAAAGCAGGGTTAGATGAAATTCTAGACTATGAATATAGAGAAACACCATTAGAATTAAATACTAGGAATGGTAGAAGAAAGAAAATTGTAAAATCAAGTGCTAGAGCTATGGAATTAAATATACTAAGAGATATGAAGTAGACATTTAGCCTAAAGTAGTTAAGAAATACGAAAAAGATATTTCGCATATTGAAGGTCGAATAATATCTATTATGCTAAAGGGGTGATGACACGTGATATAGGAAGTCATATCAAGAAAATATATGTATTTTATATATTAATAATCTAGCGTTTTTTTATAAGTTATGTAAGTAGTAGCCTGAAAAGCAAAGATATAAAAGTGTATAATATATAAAATAAGGAACTTTATAAAATATGTTCATATAAAGTTAGAAAAAAATGATTAAAACATCCAGTATGTTTAGATAGTCGAAAACGAAACAAGGGGGGGGGCAGAACTATAAACATTTTTAAAATATTTGGCAGAAATTAAAAAAATGATATACACTACAAATGCTATAGAAAATTTTAATATGCAATTTAGGAAAGTCGCTAGAAATAAGATTATATTTTTTTATATAATATTATTGTTGTAGTTTTTTAGTTATGAACTTCTAAATATGAAATTATTTATAGTTCATTTAAAATATTTAATTGTTTTTTTAGTTCATTATACATGTAATCATTGTTATTTAATATAAAAGCATTTTTATTATTTTTTAATAATATTTTTGTGCTTTCAATATTTTTAAGTTGGGAATATTTTTTTAAATTTATTAGGTCACACCAAATTTTATAAATTATTTCAGCGGTTATATGTAATGGTTTTTTGGGATTTGTTAATTTTGATAATTCGATGTATTTAAATAATAATTGCAATTTTATTTGTAATTTATCTGTGCAAGTTGATTCCATTTTTTTTATTAATTTTATTTTTTCATCTAATTCTTTTTTGTTATTAAATAAAGTGTATGACATATTTGATTTGCTAACAAAAAAATTAATATCTGACATACAATAATGTAATATTACATGATATACTTTATAAATTCTTGTAATTTTTGAATCATACATTTTAATAACTGCATTTTCATAGCATTCTATTATTATATTATATTTTTTGAACGGTGTATTCATATATTTATCATAAGTTTCAAGTGCACAACCTAAATTTCTGTAAACAAATTCTTCAATTTTATTATTATTTATATGTTTAAATTTTACATAATATGCTAACCATAAATACTTAACTGCTTTATCTGCTGTGTTTTCTTCCTCTGAAATTTTATTTTTAATAGCTTTATTAGCAAGTTCTCGGTAACATTCCCCCATAAAATTAAATAATGCACTAATAATTTCAAAGTTATTATTAATTTTAGAATTGAATATAGATTCAATATTAGATTCAATATTAGAATTATTTTTTAATAACATATCTTTTTCTATATTTTTTTCAGCTATAAAATATTTATATGTATTGTTTATATCATCTTCATATATATGTAGGTAATTTAAAACTTTTTTAAAGTTCGAAATGGCATCGTTACAATTTTTATAATTATATTCATCAGAGCAATACATTTTATAAAAATAACACATTCCTTCTCTCAATTTTAAACAAATAGTAAGGGTTTCAAATCTATCTGAGTATATTTTATTGTTTAATTTCTTAATTTCGCTATATGTATTTTTAAAAATTGTTAATATTTCTTCAGTTTTTTCTTTAATTTCTTTTGTGCTATTAGATAAACAATGTAATTTATCTATTTGGTTTATATATTCCTCTATAGTAATAAACTTACTATAATCATAGGGGATATTGTTGATTTTTTTAATTTCATTACATATAAATCTAGAACTTACAGATTCATATTTCAACATTAATAGATTTATTAGTATAGATCTGTTAATGTTGGTATTAAATTCTTTTATTTCTTGGTTTATTTTTTCATCTAAATTATTAATGTTTTTATTATCAATTGAAATTGATATGTTAAGCGCAGCCCATGTGGAGATTGTAAGTGCTATTATACTTAAACCAGCGCTTAATAATAATTTAATATCATAATTAATTTTTCCCATGTTATTAATGCAAACAGGTGTATAATAATCTTTATAGATATTATTAAGAATAAAAATAGATATTATTACTCCAGTAATGCTAGGTATGTATATAGGTAGTAGTTTGAAAAAGCTTTTATGTTTACAGTCTTTCATGGTATATTTACTCCTTATTATTTATTTTAATCATCCTATACATTTTATCATATAATATATATATATTGTAAAGTTGGGCGCTTGAACCATAATAGTGATTGAAAAGGGTTTAAATAGTAAGTGTAAATATTAAATATTATAATTATATGGCTTTCAATTAAAAATTTTATTTGGGTATTTAATAATAAGTATTTTTATCGTTATAATTCTTTGATATAAATAATAACTTGTGTATATAAGTGTTTTAGTTTAATTTATTATATTGTATAGGTTTAGAATTAATAAATTTTGCTGCGTTATTACTATTTATGATTTTAATTTTTAATATTAATCTATTTTATTAAAACTAAAAGATATATTTTATTTTTTTCATCTATAGTTGAATTTATTTTTTAGTGGTAATTTATTTTTTTATGTAATATATGTTTGATTAGTTAATAATAAAATAGTGTTTTAAAAGTTTTACTAGTTGACAAGTAAAATAGAATGTAGTATAATCATAAATTATGATAGTTAGTATGGTAAATTGGCGGAGTTTAGCTTTTTATAAAACTGAATTTGCTATTTTTGTCTAAAACTAAGTAAAATCAAAGGGTGTAGCTAAATATTATTTTTTAGTAATATTTTGAAGTAAAGTGAGGTAATGATGCCAAAAGAGATTAACCTTGGTAAGCGAAAAAGAAGGACTTTCGCTAGTGTTGATGAAGTTGTACAGATACCTAATCTTATAGATGTACAAGTTGAGTCTTACGATTGGTTTATAAAAGAGGGTTTATTAGAAGCATTTAAAAGCATTTCTCCTATAAAAGATCATAGTGAAGAATTATTGTTAGAATTTGTAGACTGTGAACTTGGTACTAAACCTAAATATAGTGTAGAAGAGTGTAAGGCAAGAGATGAAAATTACGCCGTTCCTTTAAAAGTGCTTTTAAGATTTATTAACAAGGCTACAGGCGAAGTTAAAGAGCAAACAGTCTTTATGGGCGATTTCCCGCTTATGACAAAAAAGGGAACTTTTATAATAAATGGTGCAGAAAGAGTTGTTGTGTCACAATTAGTTAGATCTCCTGGCTCTTATTATAATTCTACATTTGATAAGTCTGGAACAGAACTTTTTTCTACTACGGTTATTCCGTCTAGGGGCGCTTGGCTTGAGTATGAAACTGACTCAAATGAAATTTTATACGCTAGAATAGATAGAACTAGAAAATTACCACTTACTGTATTACTTAGAGCTTTAGGTTTTGAAAGTGAAGAGGATATAATTGAGGCTTTTGGTCAAGATGATAGACTTTTAAAAACGCTTGAAAAAGATAGTACAAGTTCTCAAAAAGAAGCTTTGCTTGAGATTTACAAAAAACTTAGACCGGGAGAACCGCTTGCCGTTAAAAGCGCTGCATCTCTTATAACTTCTTTCTTCTTTGAAGATAGAAGATATGACCTTGCAAAAGTTGGTAGATACAAGTTTGGTAAAAAATTAGAATTAAAACATAGAATAAAGGGCAGAATTACAACTGAAGATGTAATTTCACCTTTTGGAGAGCTTTTAGCTAAAAAAGATGAGCTTATAACTGAAGAAATTGCGGAACAAATTAACGATAGTGGTGTTAATGAAGTTTTTGTAATGGGCGACAAAGGTCAACCTGTTAAGGTTATAAGTAATAATTTTGTAAAATTAAGTAAATTCATAAACACTGACGGTATGAAAATAGCGGACAGGGTTTATTTTCCTGTGCTTAAATCAATACTTGATGAATATGAAGATTATGATGATATTAAAAGTAGCGAAGAAGAGATTAAACTTCGAATTTTAAAAGAAAATTATACAAGGGCAATTCATAGATGGAAAGACTCACTTTACGAAAAAGAAAGCAAAATTCATTTAGATAAAAAGCCTAAAAACGGTGTTTGTAAGGTTGACGGATATAAAATTGAATATTCTCCAAATACTGATTTTGTTGGTAGTGATTATATAAAATATAAATACGAAGAAGAAACTAAACGTTCTGAAAAAGAAAAAGTTGAAGCTGAAAGAATTATAAAAGTTGTTGGCGATATTAAAGAAATAAAAGAAAATATGGACTTAAAGGTTCTTGCCAATGAAACTGTTGTAGGCGAAGAAGTTGTTGCTATTAAGTTTACTAAAAAACCTAAATTTGGTAGTTTGGTATTAAATGGTGAAGTTGTAGAAACTTATCCTTCAACACACGATGTGGACGGAGCGGTTATTTCTTATAAGGCAAATGACTTCTTTATAGGTGTTGATAAGGCTGAATGTACTCTTGTCTATAAAAATGGAATAGAAAATTCGGAAGTATTTGAAATAAATATAAATGGTTTAAGGGCTTACACAGCTGTAAACAACAATGTAGATTTACCTATAAAAGGTAGTTTTGTAAATATATCAAAACAGGCTAAAAATGGAGAGGCTATAAGTACTGTAAGGGGAGTTAGATACACTCCTGACGCTGACTTTGTGGGTGTAGATACTTTTGATGTTGAGTATAAAAACGAAAAGGGAAAAACAGTTGTAAAAAGTGTTGTTGTAGAAGTAGAAGGACACGCAATTGAAACTAACGTCAACGTTATTAGTGTTGTTGAAAATGATATATTTAATGGTGCTAAAATTAAGTGCAAACCTGATTTTGGTAAAATAAAGTTAGAAGAAAATAAAATTTCATACACTCCTAATTTACACTTTGTAGGTAATGATGTATTCGTTATAGAAAAAGACGGAGAAGAAGTTAAGTATGTAGTAATAGTAAGAGACGATAGCCTAGTAACTACAATAGGCGAACCACTTGTTATAAGAGAAAAAGCAGAAAACATAAAATACAAGGTAACTGGAAAATCTAAAAATGGTACGGCTAGAGTTAAAGACGGCGACCTTATATTTACACCTAAAGACAATTTTACTGGCAAAGATATTGTAAAATATAGTGTAGAAGAGGAAGGCAAAGAAAAAGAACTTATATCTGTAACTGTTACTATAAGAGATAATAGTGTTGACACTGCTGTAAATGAAAGTGTTGACTATGAAATTAAAAATATAGACCCGTCAAGATTAAAATTAGTAGGTAAACCTAAAAATGGTACTTCTAAATTAGAGGGCGGGGTAATAAGATATACTCCAAAAGCTAATTACATAGGTAAAGACAAAATAAAATATTCTGTAATGAATAATGACGGTAAAAAAGTTAATAAGTTTTTCACTGCAAACGTTATAGGTAGTGTAATACCTCTTGCTATGGACGAATCTTTAGAAATTAAAGTTAGCGGAGAAAAAGTTAAGTTTAGTAAAAAGCCTCGAATGGGTAATGTTGTATTTGAAAATGGATTTATAGTATATACTCCAAATGAAGGCTTTGTAGGAAATGATTCAATAGAATTCTTTGTTGAATCTAGTGGTAAAAATATATACAAAAAATACATAATCAGCGTTGGTGGAGAAAGTTTAACTACTAATATAAATGAAGATGTTGTATTTATGAGTACTGACTTAGATAAAATCAAGCTAGAAGTAAAACCTGAAAATGGAAAAATTAAAATCGTAGAAGGCGCAGTTTACTATGTACCCGATGAAGATTTTAGTGGAAGAGATGTATTTTCTTATAAAGAGTCTGATGACGTTGTCAAAACTTATGTAGTTGAAGTTATTGATGACCATTTGTACTTATCATCTAATGAGAAAATTGTAATTGATAGTGAAAAGATAGAAAAATTAGCGCAAGAACCAATGCACGGTAAAGCGGAACTTAAAAATTCTTATATAGTATATACTCCTGATAAAAACTATATTGGAGAAGATACTATAGAGTATGAATTTATTGATATTGAAGGTAAAAAACACCATAAACAAGTAAAACTTTACGTTAAAGCATCGCTAAAAACTGGTAATGTTGGCAATGTTATAAAGCTTATGGCAAATAATTCTAGCGTAAATGTAGAAATTTTAAATGCTTCATTAAATGGTACTGCAAATATTGTAAAAGAAGAAGTTGACGGTAAAAATCAATTCTATATTACTTATAAACCTAATAAAGGTTTCGTGGGTGAAGACTATGTATTATACTCTGTAGGTAGAGCTGATGGCAAAAAAATTAACAGAGCAATTTCTATAACAGTTAATAAAGATGAAAAATATACTGTAAAAGGAAAGCCTGTAAATATATTTGTTGGAACAAATGTTAAAGTTAAGTTTGATACAGATGTTGTTGGTGCTGATGTAGAATTTGAAGATGGCAAAATTAGAGTAAGACCTAATAGTAATTTTATTGGAGAAATTCCGATTAAATACACTGTTTTAAGTAGTGATAACAAAAAGATAAAGAAAGAAACTACAGTAGTTGTAGTTGATGAAGTTATAAAAACTAATGTTAATAAGTCTTACGACATACTTGTAAATAATGCTAAAAAAGAAGATATAGTTATAACTAGAAAGCCTTTATTCTCTGAAGTTGAAGTTTTAGATGGTATAATTAGAGTTACTCCTAATGATAACTATGTTGGATTTGACGTTATTATATACACAAACAAAGAAAATACTGACTTAAAAGTTTTAGGCTTAAGATATGATTGTGAAGTTATATATGTAGACTTAAATAAGAGTTTAGTATTCGGCGGAAGAAATAGAGTTGTTAATTCTGAATCTTATCCAATAGTTCCAACTTATATAACAGAAGATGATATTATAGCATCTGTAAGTTATCTAATAGGTTTACCACACGGTATAGGACATACTGATGATATCGACCATTTAGGAAATAGAAGAATTAGGTCTGTTGGGGAACTTTTACAAAATCAGTTGAGGATTGGTTTAACAAGGCTTGAAAGAACTGCTAAAGAAAAGATGACAACTAGCGGAACTGAAGCGGTTACTCCGCAAAGTTTGATAAATATAAGACCTGTAAATGCTGCTATTAAAGAGTTCTTTGGATCATCTCAATTATCTCAATTTATGGATCAAACAAACCCTATTGCAGAATTAACTAATAAGAGAAGACTTTCTGCACTTGGGCCTGGTGGTTTATCTAGGGAAAGAGCGGGCTTTGAAGTTAGGGACGTTCACCATTCTCATTATGGTAGAATGTGTCCTATTGAAACACCTGAAGGACCAAACATAGGTCTTATAGGATATTTAAGTATATTTGGTAGAGTAAATGAGTATGGATTTATTGAAACTCCTTATAGAGTTGTAGATAAAGAAAATAAGAGAGTTACAGATGAGGTTGTATATATTACTGCCGATAAGGAAGACCAAGCGACAGTAGTACCTGCAACTGAACCTTTAAATGAAGATGGAACTTTCAAAAATGAAAAAATTATAGGTAGAAGATTATCAGAAATAGCAGAATTCCCTGCTAATGAAATTGATTATATGGAAGTTGCAGCACAACAAATGGTATCTGTTGCCACTTCTATGATACCGTTCTTAGAAAATGATGACGCAACTAGAGCGCTTATGGGTTCTAACATGCAAAGACAGGCTGTGCCTTTGGTTAGAACGCAAGCACCTGTTGTTGGTACAGGTATGGAGTATCATGCAGGTATATATTCAGGCGTTGTTGTAAGCGCTGAAAATTCAGGTATAGTTAAGTATGTAAGTGCAGATGTTATAAAGATTGAAAATGAAAACGGCGAAATTGATGAATACCAACTTTTAAACTTTGCTAGAAGTAACCAGGGTACTTGTGTAGGTCATAGACCTATAGTATCTTTAGGCGATAAAGTTAAAAAAGGCGAAGTAATAGCAGACGGTCAGTCAACAGAGCTTGGAGAAATAGCACTTGGAGCCAACTTATTAATAGCGTTTATGACTTGGGAAGGCTATAATTATGAGGATGCTATCCTACTTAGTGAAGAGCTTGTAAAGTGGGATGTATTATCATCTATACATATAGAAAAATACGAAATAGAGGCAAGAAAATTAAAACTTGGCGATGAAGAAATAACTTGTGAAATACCAAATGTATCTGCAGACGCTTTAAGAAATTTAGATGAAAATGGTATTATAAGAATAGGTGCTGAAGTTTCATCGGGAGATATTTTAGTAGGTAAAGTTACTCCTAAAGGAGAAACAGACCCAACTCCTGAAGATAAACTTTTAAAGGCAATATTTGGAGAAAAATCAAAAGATGTAAAAGATATGTCGCTTAGAGTTCCACACGGAGAAAGCGGTATTATAATAGACGTTAAAGAATTTGATAGAACAAAGGGCGATGAATTAGCTCCTGGCGTAAATAAAGTAATAAGAGTATATATAGCCAAGAAGAGAAAAATTAGAGTCGGCGATAAAATGGCGGGTAGACACGGAAATAAGGGTGTTATATCAAGAATACTACCTAGAGAAGATATGCCGTATTTAGATGACGGTACTCCGGTTGATGTAGTTTTAAATCCGCTTGGCGTTCCATCTCGTATGAATATAGGTCAGGTTTTAGAGGTTCACCTTGGTTTAGCAGCTAAAACTTTAGGTTGGCACGTAGCAACTCCTGTATTTGACGGGGCTAATGAGTTTGATATTATGAACTTACTTGAAAAAGCAGGACATCCAAGAGATGGTAAATTACCTATTAGAGATGGTAGAACGGGAGAATACTTCAACAATAGACCTACTGTCGGTTATATGTATATGCTTAAACTTCACCACCTTGTAGATGATAAACTTCACGCAAGAAGTGTTGGACCTTATTCACTTGTTACTCAACAGCCATTAGGCGGTAAAGCGCAATTTGGTGGACAAAGGTTTGGAGAAATGGAAGTGTGGGCGCTTGAGGCTTATGGAGCAGCGCATACTCTTCAAGAAATTTTAACTATAAAATCTGACGATACTATGGGTAGAGTAAAAGCCTATGAACAAATAACAAAAGGCGAAGGAGTTCCTGAACCGGGAATGCCAGAATCATTTAAAGTATTAGTGAAAGAACTTAAATCGTTAGCACTAGACATAGAACTTATAAAAGATGATGAGGCTATGGCTGGAAGTGAAATTACTAGCGAAGATACTAAAGAACTTTCTGAACATATTATTGTACCTGAAATAACAGAAGAATATGACGAAACGGAAGATATATTAGAGTTAAGAGATGATTTATGTGAAATGGATGATTTGGACGAAGTAGACATTTATGAAGACTAATCTATTTTATATAGCTTTATGTATAAGCTAATAGTAAATTAATGAGTAATGATAATATTTGAATTTTAAAATGAAAGGAGCATATCATCTATGGAAAATATAAACAATTTTGATGCTATCAAAATTGGTTTAGCATCTCCCGAAAAGATTAGAGAATGGTCTTATGGAGCTGTAACTAAACCTGAAACAATAAATTATAGAACTCTAAAACCTGAAAAGAATGGACTATTTTGTGAAGTAATATTTGGACCACAAAAAGATTGGGAATGTTACTGTGGAAAGTTTAAAAGGGTAAGATATAAAGGCATAGTTTGTGATAGCTGTGGAGTAGAGGTAACTAAATCAAAAGTAAGACGTGATAGAATGGGGCATATAGAACTTGCTGCGCCAGTGTCACATATTTGGTATTTCAAGGGTATTCCGTCTAAAATGGGAATACTTCTTGGAGTATCTCCAAGAGATTTAGAAAAAGTACTTTATTTTTCATCTTATATGGTTATAAAGGTTAATAATCCTGAATTACCATTTAGTCCTTTAGATTTATTAGAAGAAAAAGAATATCTAGATTATAAAATGAAGTATGGAAGTGATTTTGAAGCGGGAATGGGCGCTGAAACTGTCAAACAAATATTGCAAAATATAGATTTAGAGGCAATGTCTGTAGAACTTAGAGAAGTTATAGAAAATTCTACTGGACAGAAAAAACAAAAGGCAATTAGACAACTTGACGTTGTAGAGTCGTTTATAATATCTAAAAATAAACCAGAGTGGATGATACTAGATGTAGTACCTGTAATTCCGCCTGATTTAAGACCTATGGTGCAGTTAGATGGTGGTAGATTTGCTGCATCTGACTTAAATGACCTTTATAGAAGACTTATAAATAGAAATAAAAGATTAGAAAAATTAAAACAGCTAAAAGCACCTGACATAATTTGTAGAAATGAAAAGAGAATGCTTCAAGAGGCTGTAGACTCACTTATAGATAATGGTAGAAGGGGTCGTTCAGTTAAGGGCCCGGGAAATAGAGATCTTAAATCATTGTCTGATATGTTAAAGGGAAAACACGGTAGATTTAGACAAAACTTACTTGGTAAGAGGGTAGACTATTCTGGTCGTTCTGTTATCGTCGTTGGTCCAGAACTTAAATTCTATCAATGCGGACTTCCTAAAAAAATGGCTCTTGAACTATTTAAACCATTTGTAATACATAGACTTGAAAAAGAGGGTTATGCTGCTACAAATAGAAGTGCTAAAGCTATGGTTGATAGAATGGAACCTGTAGTTTGGGATGTGGTAGAAGACGTTATAAAAGAGCATCCTGTACTATTAAACCGTGCGCCGACTCTACATAGACTTGGAATACAAGCGTTTGAGCCTGTACTTATAGAGGGTAAAGCTATAAGACTTCATCCATTAGTATGTACTGCGTATAACGCCGACTTTGACGGGGACCAAATGGCGGTTCACGTTCCGCTTTCAGTGGCTGCACAAGCAGAGGCTAGATTTTTGATGCTTTCTATAAATAATATTCTAACACCTAAAGATGGTTCGCCTATAACAAAACCGTCACAGGATATGGTTTTAGGTTCTTATTATCTAACTATGGAAGATGAAGATTTAGTACAGAAAGATGAAAATAGCATAACTGTATTTAGAGACTATGATGAAATGATGCACGCTTATTCTATACATAAGATTAAACTTCACGAAGAAGTTATGGTTAGAATTAACTTAGAAGATGGTAGAAGTGGTTATGCTAAAGGAACTGTAGGAAGATTTATATTTAACGAAAAAATACCACAAGATTTAGGATTTATAGATAGAAACGAAGATCCATTTGGTCTTGAAGTGAACTTTGAGTGTACAAAGAAAAAGTTAGAAGAAATTATTTCAAAATGTTATTTAATACACGGAAATACAGTAACTGCGGATATGTTAGATCATATAAAAACTATGGGATTCCATTATTCTACAAAGGCTGCTATTTCAGTATCTGTATCTGATATGGTAGTTCCTAAAGAAAAAGAAAAAATGATAACAGATGCTAAACAAGAAGTTGAAAAAATTCAAAGAGCATCTAAACGTGGTTTATTTAGTGAAATGCAAAGACACGAAAAAATAGTTGGAGTATGGAAACAAACTACTGAAAATGTTGCCGACGTTCTTATGGAGAATTTAAGCAAGAAAAATAATATCAATATTATGGCTTATTCTGGTGCAAGGGGTAGTAAAAAGCAGATACAACAGCTTGCAGGTATGCGTGGACTTATGGCGAATACTAGGGGTGAAGCGGTTGAAATTCCTATTATATCTAACTTTAGAGAAGGCTTAACTGTGCTAGAATACTTTATTTCAACTACAGGTGCTAGAAAAGGTAACGCAGATACAGCGCTTAGAACAGCGGACTCTGGTTATTTGACAAGAAGACTTGTAGACGTATCGCAAGATATGATAGTTAGAGAACACGATTGCGGTACAAGTAATACAATTGAAATAATGAAATATATGGACGTAGATGCTAGTAATATAAGTACAGAGGACGATAAGTTTTTAAAAAATCCTGATAGATATTTCTTTGGAGAAACTGTGGTCGACCCTAAAACGGGTGAAGTTATTGCAAATGAAGACGATATTGTAACAACAGAACTTGCGGCTATTGTAAAAAATGCTGGAATAAAATCAGTATTTGTATATAGAGAGCTTACAGTTATAGAACCGTTTATAGATAGAATAAAAGGTAGACACGTTGGCGAAAATATTATTCATCCTGAAAACGGAGAAGTAATAGTTTATAAAAATCAATTAGTTGATGATAAACTAGCCAAACTTATTGATAATGCAGGTATAAAACGTGCTAAAGTTAGGTCAGTACTTAGCTGTGAGGCTAGACTTGGCGTTTGTGCTAGATGTTATGGTGTGAATTTAGCTAATATGCAACCTGTAGATGTTGGAGAGGCTGTTGGAACAATAGCAGCACAATCTATAGGAGAGCCGGGTACGCAGCTTACTATGAGAACGTTCCATACAGGTGGTATTGCCGGTGGAGATATTATACAGGGTCTACCTAGGGTTGAAGAGCTTTTTGAGGCGAGAAATCCAAAAGGTGTAGCGATAATAGCTGAAATTTCAGGTGTGGTTTCATTTAAGAAAACTGAAAAGAAAGAAGAACTTGTGATTACTTCGCCTGAAGGAGAAGAAGTTGCTACTCAAATAGTTTATGGTTCTAGTTTAATGGTTAAAGAGGGCGATAAAGTTAAGGCAGGTCAAATATTAACTAGGGGTTCTGTAAATCCACACGATATACTTAGAATAAGTGGTGTAGAGGGAGTACAAAACTACATAACTAAAGAGATTCAAAGAGTTTATAGACTCCAAGGAGAAAATATATCTGATAAGCATATTGAAATTATAATTAGACAGATGTTGAGTAAAGTTAAAATTATTGAGTCAGGAGATAGTCAATTTGTACCTGGAACAACTGTTGATATAAATTCATTTAATATTGCAAATAGAGAACTTATAGAGCAAGGCAAAGAGCCTGCGACTATGCAATACCAACTTTTAGGTATTACAAAAGCATCGCTTGCTACTGAATCATTCTTATCTGCTGCATCATTCCAAGAAACTACTAGAGTTCTTACGGAGGCTGCTATAAAAGGTAAGGAAGATAGACTTGTAGGTTTGAAGGAAAATGTAATTATAGGTAAATTAATACCTGCGGGAACGGGTATGAAAACTTATGCTAATGTAGATATAAAAAAAGTAGATAATAAAAGTACTTTAGATACTACAGTAGCTTAACATAAAATGGGGTTGTCATAATAATTTGGCAATCCTATTTTTTATTTAATAAAAAAGTACTATTTATATAAGTTATTATTGTAAAAAAATTTATTATTTGCTATAATTAGTAATACAAGCAAAGCAAGAATTACCTATATAAAAATGGGGGGGGTAGTATGTCTAATTTAAAAGATGTTAAATCTAAAATAGAGGCGGTAAATAGATCACTTGCAGTTATAGAATTTGATATAGACGGAAACATTATAAATGTTAATGATAATTTCTTAAAAATGCATAGATATAAAAAATCTGAAGTTATAAACAAGCACCACAATATGTTTTTAGATGATGTAAGTGTAAAATCACAAGCTAATGTAGAATTTTGGGGAGAGCTTAGAAAGGGAATTAGTAAAAAAGGAGCTTTTAAACGTATAGATAAATACGGAAAAACTCTTTATGTATCAGCTTTATATACACCTATTATAGAAGATGATAAAGTTGTAAAAATTATAAAGTTAGCACAAGATATAACTGCTGATAAAGAGTTAAGCATTTATTATTCGGAGCAAATAGAGGCTATAAATTCGTCTAATTTAGTTGCAGAATTTAATAAAGAAGGCATACTTATAAAGGCGAATAATTTATTTTTAGAAACTTTTGGATATTCTTTAGATGAAGTTGTAGGAAAGCCATACAGTATATTTTTAAATGAAACTGATGCAAATTCTATGGCTTACAAAGAATTTTGGGCAGATTTAAAGCAAGGGAAATATAAAAATAGTCAATATAAACTTGTAACAAAAACTGGTACAAATGTTTATATTCAGGCATCATATAACCCTATACAGGGAATAGATGGTAAAATTGAAAATGTAGTTTTATATGCAACAAATATAACTACTGAAAAAGAAAAAGACCAATATTATAAAGGCTTAAATAATGCTATTATAAATAGTCAAGCGGTTATAGAGTTTAATAAAAATGGTGTTGTATTAGATGCTAATGATAAGTTTTTGGAAACATTTGATTATCATTTAAAGGATATAAGGGGTAAGCATCATAGTTTATTTTGTACTGAAGAATTTGTAGATTCTAATGAATATAAAAAGTTTTGGAATGACCTTAAAAAGGGTAAAGTTATCACTGGCGAATTTAAAAGGTTAGATAGAAATGGAAATATAAAGTATTTATTTGCATCTTATAATCCTATATATGGGCTCGATGATGAAATTGTAAAAATAATAAAGTTTGCTAAAGATATAACTGAAGAAAAACGTGATTCTATTAATTGTAAAGGTCAAATAGATGCTATATGTAGAAGTCAATTAGTTATAGAGTTTGATATAAATGGCGTTATATTAAATGCCAATAATTCATTTTTAGATACATTCCACTACACTTTAGAAGATGTACTTGGTAGACATCATAGTATGTTTGTGGATGATCATTTTGCAGGTTCTGAAGAGTATAGAACATTTTTTGATAAACTTAAAAGTGGTAGCCCTAATAATGGTTTGTTTAAGAGAAAAGATAAATTTGGAAATATACTATTTTTACAAGCAAGTTATAATCCTATATATGGTCTAGACGGTAAGGTTGCTAGGATTATAAAATATGCTTATGATATGACAGCGATTGAAAATCAAAACTTATTTAATAAGTTATCTCTTGAATCTATTTATAAATCACAAGCATATATAGAATTCGATGTAGAAGGTAAAGTTCTTACTGCGAATGATAATTTTTTGTCTACATTTGGATATACTTCTTTAGATGAAATAAAGGGTAAACATCATAGAGTGTTTTGTGAAGAAGAGCTTTATACTTCTGATGCTTATGCTAAGGCTTGGCGTGATTTAAAACATGGTAAAATAGTTAAAGGTACATTTAAAAGAGTAGATAGATATGGTAATATAGTTTGGATAAATGCATCTTATAATCCTATATATGGTGTTGACGATAAGATAACTAAAATAGTAAAATTTGCAATAGATATAACTGCTAAAAAAGAAGAAGAACTTATTTTAGAAGGTTGGAGAAACGCTATACATAGAAGTCAATTAGTTATAGAATTTGACGTAAATGGTATAGTGTTAGCTGTAAATGAAAACTTTACAAATGTATTTGGATTTAAGCAAGAAGAACTTCTTGGAAAACATCATAGTTTATTAGTTGACAAGTCTTATAGACTTACTAATGAATATAAAAACTTTTGGAAATTTTTGAAAAAAGGCGAATTTCAAAAAGGTGAATATAAAAGATTTAAAAAAGATGGTTCCGCTGTATTTTTGGCTGCAAGTTATAATCCTATATACGATACAAATGGAAAAGTTACAAAAATAGTAAAACTTGCGCTCGATATAACTGAGCAAAAAGAAAAAGGTCTTTATTATAGGGGGCAAATAAAAGCGATAAGTAAGAGTCAAGCTATTATTGAGTTTGATCCTTATGGAAATATAATAACTGCAAATGATAACTTTTTAGATACTATGCATTATAATTTAGACGAACTTTCAGGAAAGCATCATAAAATCTTTTGTGAAGATAAGCTAGTGGCATCTCCTGAATATGAAAAGGTGTGGGCTAGTTTTAGAGAAGGAAAGTTTTACGAAGGGCAGTTTAAAAGACTTGATAAGTATGGAAGAACTGTATGGATACAAGGTACATACAATCCTATATATGGAATTAATGGCGAAATAATAAAAGTTATAAAATTTGCGCACAATATAACAAAAGATAAAGAATTTAGTTTGTATCACAAGGGACAGATAGAAGCAATCCGTAGAAGTCAAGCTGTGGTTGAGTTTGATGTAAACGGCGTTGTATTAGATGCTAATGATAACTTCTTGCAAACATTTAATTATAGTTTAGAAGAAGTTGTCGGAAAGCACCATAGTATGTTTGTAGATGATAGCTACAAGGTATCTAAAGAATATAAAGAGTTTTGGGATAATTTAAAAGCAGGGCAGTATTATGCTACTAGTTTTAAGAGAATTAATAAACAAGGTAAGTTAGTTTGGATAAGGGCAAGTTACAATCCTATTAAAGATATAGATGGTAAGGTGCATAGAATAGTTAAATTTGCACACGATATTACAAAAGATACAGAAACTAATTTATATACTAAATCTCAAGTTGATGCTATAAATAGAGCACAGGCTGTCATTGAGTTTGATATGAACGGAACTATACTTAGTGCAAATCAAAACTTTTTAGAGGCTATGGGTTATGGTTTAAATGAGATAGTAGGAAAACACCATAGTATGTTTTGTGAAAAAGAATTTATAACATCTACAAAGTACAATGACTTTTGGGACAAACTTCAAGGCGGAGAGCACGATTCAGGCAAGTATTTACGTATAGGAAAAGACGGAAAGAAAGTTTGGATAAGGGCTACATATACGCCTATATTAAATATAGAAGGAAAGCCTGTTAGAATACTTAAATATGCGCAAGATATAACTGAATTAGAAACTATAAAATTAGATAGACTTACGGGTTTATACAATAATGGTAAACTTGTAACTGATATTAAAAAAGGTGAAATTAATAATTTAGCCATTTTAGATACTAATGAGTTTGATTCTATAAGTGATTTTTATGGTTTTATTGCGGGAGATTCTTTGATTATACAGTTTAGTAAAATTTTGAAAAATGCTGTACCTAAAGATTTTATTCTATATAGATTGCATGATGATAGATTTGCTATATTAAATAATACACTATCTATGGATGATTTTGAAAGTGAAATTCAAATTTTAATAAACAAGGTTAGTTCTATAAGTGTAGATACTAGAGTTAATAATTTAAGTCTTACTTTAACTTGCGGTATAAGTTATGGAGATAGCGACGAAATAATTAATTTTGCTAGAACTGCACATAATCATGCAAAAAATACTAAAGAAACAATAGTGGCTTATTCTAGGGAATTAAATATTGAAGAACAGTTTGAAAATAAGATATTTTGGTCTAAAAAAATAAAATCTGCATTAGATGAAGATAGAGTAATTACTCATTATCAGGCTATATATAATAATCATATAGATAAAATAGAAAAGCACGAAGTTTTAGTAAGGCTTATGGATAAGGATAGGACTTTAATATATCCTAATAACTTTTTGGATATAGCTAAAACTTCTAGACAGTATTTAAGTATAACTAGAGCTGTTATAGAAAAATCTTTTAACACTTTTAAAGATTCAGAGTTTTCTTTTTCTATTAATATGACTATGGAAGATATACTTGATATGGGCATGCAAGAGTTTTTATTTGCTAATATTAGAAAGTATAAAGTAGGAAATAGACTTATAATAGAAATAGTAGAGTCAGAGCAAATCAAAGATTATAAGCCGGTAATGGATTTTGTAAATAGACTTAGAGAGTATGGAGTTAAAATTGCTATAGATGATTTTGGTAGTGGTTATAGTAATTTCAACTATTTATTAGAAATAAAAGCTGATTTTGTTAAAATAGATGGTTCTATAGTTAAAAAAGTTCTTGAAAATGAACACTCATCACAAATAATAAAATCTATAGTATCATTTGCTAAAAGTATGGGGATTGAGACAATAGCAGAATTTGTTTCTAGTGAAGAAATATTAGAAAAAGTTAAATCTTTAGGAGTAGACTATTCACAAGGTTATTATATAAATGTACCATCAGAATATATGGCTACTGAAATGGGAGATGTAAAGTAGAATACTAGTTATTTATTAGTAATTTTTATATAGTTGTAAAATTAAAGCATAGTAGGGTTTTATATCTTCTATGCTTTTTTGTTGTTAATATCTTTTATAGATTATTTTATAAGAAAAGAACTATAAGTTTAATGCTTATAGTTCTTTTGACTTTAAAGATTTATTTAAAGTTGTATTTTGTTACTATTTTTTGTCTACCTGTAATTAAATCATCGTAAAATTCGTTGTAACAAATTCCTAAAAATGAACCTGAAATATTATATACATTTTCATAGCCTATATTTTTAAGAGCTTTAACTACATTGTAACTTCTTTGTCCTGAACGGCAGTGAATATATACAGGCTTATCTTTTGGTATTTCGTTTAGCCTATTTCTAAATTCCGAAATAGGTATATTTATAGAATTAATTAGATGACCGTTATCCCATTCATTTTTTTCTCTTACATCTATTATAAAAGCTTTTTTTTCTACAAGTTCTCTAACTTTAGTTACGGGAACTTGTTTGTATTCTTCTGAAAGTATGTTTGATGCGACAAGCCCTGCAATGTTTAAAACATCTTTTGCGGATGAATAATATGGAGAATAGCAAAGTTCAAGGTTTGCTAAATCCTCTATTGTTCCGTTCATAGAGATTAAAGACGCTATTACATCTATTCTCTTATCTGTATTTCCCTTTCCTATTGCTTGAGCGCCTAAAATTTTACCTGTTGGCTTTTCAAAAATAAGTTTTAAAAATATAGGGCTTTTTTGCGGCATAACAGGAACTTTATCGTTAGTTAGAGTGTATGTAAAGTCGTAGTTTATATTTTTTTCTATACAAGTCTTTTCATTCAACCCTGTGTTTGCAACGTTTAGGTCAAATATATGTATAGAACTAGTTCCTATAACTCCTGTAGCTTTGTCTATTCTGCCGTTCATATGATTTGCTGCAATTCTAGCTTGCTTGTGAGCAGGACCTGCTAGTCCTATTATTGTTTTATCTCCCGTTAGTTTGTGGCTAACTTCTATAACATCCCCCACTGCGTATATATCGGGGAAATTAGTTTGATAGTTTTTGTTTACTTTTATAGCGCCCGTTTTTCCAATTTCTATTCCGCACTCTTTTGCTAAAGTTGTTTCGGGTCTTACTCCAATTGACATTACAACTACATCTGCAGTTACAGTTTTACCTGACGCTAGTTTAATGTTGTTTTCTTCAATTTTTTCTAGTCTTTCATTTAAAAGTAGATTTACGTTGTTATCGTGTAGTTCTTTGTGAAGTATTGACGCCATATCTTTATCTAGTGGGTTCATTATTTGGTTTGTGCCTTGTATTAGACTGACATTTTTGCCCGCTTTAATTAAGTTTTCAGCAACTTCAACACCTATAAAACCTGCCCCTATAACGGCGATTTCTTTTGCATTTTTATTTTCTATATAATTTTTAAGATTTACTATGTCGTCTACAGTTTTTACTACAAATACATTTTTATTGTTTATTCCTTCAATTGATTGTGGAAGAATTGCTGTTGCGCCTGTTGATATTGCTAATTTATCATAAGTTTCTTCATAGATTTCTTTTGTAATATTATTTTTTACCTTTACTTTTTTATTTTTTGGGTCAATAGATATTACTTCACTATTAGTTCTAGCGTCTATGTTATAGTTGTTATTGAATTTTTTAGGATTCATTAGGATTAAATTTTCACTTTTTTCTACTATACCGCTTAGATAAAAAGGTAGACAACAGTTTGAAAATGATACATTATTGCCCTTTTCAAACATAATGATTTCAGCATTTTCATTCAATCGTCTTGCTCTTGTTGCTATACCTGCACCGCCTGCGACTCCACCGATTATTAAGATTTTCATAAAACCTCCTTTATAATAAACACATTTTTGATTATAATATAAAAAATTTTTAATATCAACTATTTGTATAAAGTAGTTAATATCACAAAGTTATGGTTTAAAGAAAAAAAGTTATTCTATCAAAATGTAGAATAACTCTTTTTTGTTAAATTAATTTATGATTTTTTAACAGTTTCTCTATATCTGTACCTTTTATTTTCTTTAAAACAGTATTTAATGCAATTTTTTCTATAAAACTCATTTTCATATCAGTTATTTTTTTCTTATCTCTTAAATGATATGATGAATTTAATAAATCTCTTACATCATAAGTACTTGCCCAAACTTCTGGAACTGCTCTATCAATATCTAGTAATGTGTAGACTGCTTCCATACCTGTACGCATAGAGTATTCTGTAGTAAATATTGTATCTCTAGCTGTTTCTGCAAATTGTCCTAGAAATGCAAAGTTTACAGCACCTTTTGGTACAACGTCTGGTCTATCTTTTGTTTGTCTTGGCATAAAGAATGCTGTAATATAAGGCATCATAACAGGTACTGTATTAGCACTATTTGTAGCAAGTTCTTCAATTTGGTCTACTGGAACGCCCATATGATATAGCCATTCCATACAAATTTCTTTACCTGTACATTCTTTCATTGTTTTCTTTACATAATTACCTTTTTTATCGCTAAATAACCCGTAAATCCAACCAACTAATTGTCCATTTGGTTGAGTTCTAAATTGTGGTTGACGGTTAAATGTCCAGCTAAGTAGCCAGTTAGAATCTTTTACGGTTACAATGCCTCCTGTTACCACTTTTCCGCTAAATGGATCTCTTTTACAAATATTTTGTATATATGGTACTATTTTATCGTCAAGCGTGGTAACTGTTGCGCTCATCCAATTAGTTTTTTCAGGATTTGAACAGAATTTTTCTGGGTTACCGAATGATTTATCTTTGCTTGCTATTCTCTTCCACATATCCCAGCCGCCACCAGCTTTTAATTCAGGTTTATACTCTGCTTTTTTATCTTGTGAACCGTATGTAGAGTTTTCTACGCATCCGCCATTTGTAATGAATACTAAATCATTTTCTGTAAGTTTTATTACTTCTTCTTTTCCATTCTTTTCAATTGTAATACTTTTTGCCTTCTTTTTATCATTTGTAATATCAAAGTCAACATCTATGACTTTTGTATTAAATACAAAGTTTACATTGTGACTTTCTAAATATTTAATTAGTGGCAAGATCATTGATTCATATTGGTTGTATTTTGTAAATCTTAATGCTTTAAAGTCAGGTAGCCCGCCAACGTGGTGTATATATCTTTTAATGTATAACTTCATTTCTAAAGCGCTATGCCAATTTTGGAAAGCAAACATTGTTCTCCAATATAGCCAAAAATTACTATTTAGAACTTCGTCGCTAAAGTAATCTGTTATAGGTTTATTATATAGTTCTTCATCTGGAGTGAAAAATAATTTCATTATTTCTTTAGCACCATCATCAGATAATCCAAATTCTCCATTTGTTTCGCCGTCTTCTCCAAGATTTTTTGTTGCCCTCATAAGAGAATAGTTTGGATCCTCTTTATTTAGCCAGTAATATTCGTCTAAAACGCTAACGCCTTCTGTTTCAATTGATGGAATATCTCTATATAAGTCCCACATAACTTCAAAGTGATTATCCATTTCTCTTCCGCCACGCATTATATAGCCGACTTCTGGATATAAATAACCGTCACACGCACCGCCTGCAATAGGGTCCTTTTCAAAAATTGTAATTTTATCGCCTTTCATTTGTCCATCTCTAACTAGATAAGATGCTGCAGTAAGTGCTGCAAGACCTGTACCAATTATATAGGCTTTCTTATTATCAACATTTTTAGGTTTTTTAGGGTGAGCAAATGCCTCATAGTTTCCACTTCCGTAATACATATAAATCTCCTTTCGTTTCTAATCATTTTTAATATTATGACCATCGGTCAATTTCGTAAATATATAATATCACAAAACTGACCGTTAGTCAATATGTTTTTTATAATATTTTTAAATTTTTAAAAATAAACCGTATAGCAGAAACTTATTATGTATAAAGTACAATTTTTTTGAGGTAAACTTACTATGCTTAAATCAAATAAATTAATAATTTATTTTCAACTTTAAAATTCAATTTTAGGTATTTGAGAAAATTTTTAAATTATGCTATACTTATTTGTGAATTTGTAAAATTAATAGTATGGAGATGTTATGAGTATATTAACTGTAAAAAATTTAAGTCACGGTTTTGGCAATAGGGCGATTTTTGAAGATGTATCCTTTAGAATGCTTAAAGGAGAGCATATTGGACTTATCGGAGCAAATGGAGAAGGTAAGTCTACTTTTATGAGTATAATTACGGATAAACTTATGCCAGACGAAGGAAGTATAGAGTGGGCAAAAAACACGAGAGTTGGATATCTTGACCAACACGCAGAGCTTAAAGACGGTACTAGCGTAAGAGAGGCGTTAAAGGGTGCTTTTTCATTTTTGTTTGATATGGAAAAAACTATGAATGAAATATGTGATAAAATGGCCACTGCTAGTGAAAGCGAGATGAATGAGCTTTTGGAAGAGCTTGGGACGATACAAGATTTATTGACTGCACACGATTTTTATATAATAGATGCCAAAGTTGATGAAGTTGCTAAAGCGCTTGGTATAGATGGAATAGGTATGGATAAAGATGTCAGCCAGCTTTCGGGAGGTCAGAGAACTAAAATTCTTTTGGCGAAATTGTTACTTGAAAAGCCTGATATTTTACTTCTTGACGAGCCTACAAACTATTTAGATACTCCGCACATAGAGTGGTTAAAAAGGTATCTTCAAGAATATGAAAACGCTTTTATTTTGATTTCGCACGATATACCTTTTCTAAATAGTGTAGTTAATATTATTTATCATATGGAGAGTTTAAGGTTAGATAGGTATGTTGGCGATTATGAAAAATTTATGGAAGTTTATGAAATGAAAAAGAGTCAGCTTGAAGCGGCATATAAGAGGCAGCAACAAGAAAAAGCCAAACTTGAAGATTTTATAGCTAGAAATAAGGCGAGAGTATCTACTAGAAATATGGCTATGTCTAGGCAGAAAAAATTAGACAAAATGGAAGACATAGTTTTAAAAGCTGAAAAGCCCAAACCTACTTTTAATTTTAAAGAAGCTAGAACTTCTGGTAAACTAATATTTGAAACAAAAGATTTAATTATAGGATACGATAGTCCACTCTCAAGACCAATTAATTTAACTATGGAAAGGGGCGAAAAACTTGTTTTAAAGGGTGCTAATGGTATAGGTAAAACTACCCTTTTAAAAAGCATACTTGGGCTTATACCGTCTATTGACGGAGAAGTTAAAAAAGGTCAGTACCTTGAAATAGGTTATTTTGAGCAAGAAATAAAAGATATAAATAAAAACACTTGTATAGATGAAATTTGGAATGAATTTTCTTCTTTATCTCAATATGAAGTTAGGGCGGCGCTTGCAAAATGTGGACTTACAACTGAACACATAGAAAGTCAGGTAAGAGTTTTAAGTGGTGGAGAGCAGGCAAAAGTTAGACTTTGTAAACTTATAAATAGAGAAAGTAATGTTCTTTTACTAGATGAACCGACTAATCATTTAGACCAAGATGCTAAAAATGAGTTAAAGAGAGCTTTAAAAGAATATAAGGGTTCTATTTTACTTATTTGCCACGAACCTTATTTTTATGAAGATATAGCGACAAGGGTTGTAGAATGTTCTGAATGGGCGTTAAAGGGTTAATAATTAAAATTCAATTAAAATTTAGGTATTTATATTGGAAAATTTAGTTATTTATTATAATATCTCTTTAAAAGGGGTGATAAAATGAAGAGAAAAAATAGTGTTCTTATAATTGAAGATGAAGAAAAGATTGCTAGATTTTTAGAACTTGAATTAAAGCACGAAGGGTATGTTGTAGACATAGCTTATGACGGAAAAGAAGGAATAGAAAGTTTTAAAAATTTGGGTTCTGATATAATTTTATTGGACCTTATGTTACCAAAAATGAATGGGTTTGAAGTTTTGGAAGAGATAAGAAAGATAAGCTTGGTACCTGTAATAATGCTTACAGCTAGAGATGATGTAAAAGATAAGGTTAAGGGTTTAGATTTAGGTGCAAATGATTATGTAACAAAACCCTTTGTTATAGAAGAGCTTTTGGCTAGAATGAGATCGAAGTTAAATAGTTTAAATGATGCTAAAAATCTAAATTATATTGTATTTAAAAATATTAAAATGGACGATTCAATAAGGGAAGTTAAATATAAAAATGATATAATAGACCTTACACCTAAAGAATATGAATTATTAAAGTATTTGATAGAAAATAAAAACAATGTAGTTTCTAGGATTGATATAGTAAAAAAAGTTTGGGGTTACGACTATATAGGCGACACAAATGTAGTAGATGTGTATGTAAGTTATTTAAGACAAAAATTTGATTTAAAATATAACACAAAGCTGATACATACTGTAAGGGGAGTTGGTTATTGTGTTAAAGACTGATAAAAAGAGTAAATTAAGAATATTATTCTATACTCCTATAAAAGTAGTTAAAGATTTTTATAAAACTTTAATAAATCATTATAAAAATTCTTTAGCCTTTGAAATAACTATAAATTTTGTGGCTATGGTTATTGGAAATTTATTAGTTTTGTTGTCAATAGTTTACTTTATAGCTTATAAAAATAATGATTATAATTTATTTACTTATGTATTGATTATATGTATAAATACAATTGTGTTTATGTTGACTACAGGTTTTTATCTTTGTAAAAAAGTTTTAAAACAGATAAATGAAGTTACAAACGAAATGAAACACATATCTTCAAATAACTTGCAGTATAGATTAAGTCCTAAAAAAGCGAAAGTCGAATTAAAAGAACTTATAAATCATTTTAACGATATGATAGATGAAATCGAATTATCTTACGAAAAAAAGACGCAATTTGTATCGGACGCATCTCACGAATTAAGAACGCCAATAAGCGTGATAATCGGATATATGAATATGTTAAAGCGTTGGGCAAGTAGTGATAAAGAGATATTAGAAGAGTCGATTGAAGCGGTTTCTGAAGAAGCTGAACAAATGAAACACCTTGTAGAAAAACTTTTGTTTTTAGCTAGAAGTGATAAAAATAAAATAGAAATAGAGAGAACACCTGTAGATATAAATTCTATTCTCTCAGAAATGCAAAAAGAATGTAGTATAATGGATTTAAATAGAAATATAGAATTTAAGCATAATATACAAGGTAGCGTTTATATACTTGGTAGCAAGGAAATGCTAAAACAGATGTTAAGGGTATTTTTAGAAAATTCTTTAAAATTCACAAAGGAAAATGGAAACATAATTTTGTTTTCTCAGACAAAGGCAAGTTTTGTTGAGTTTGGAATTGAAGATGACGGGATTGGTATTGCTGAAAAAGATTTACCACATATTTTTGAGAGATTTTATAAGGCAGATAAGTCTAGGACAAATAAAGCTATAGGTAGCGGTTTAGGTCTTTCAATAGCAAAACTTATAATTGTAGCACACGGTGCAGAAGTTCACGTTGCATCAAAGGAAAATAAAGGCACTAAAATAACTATAAAAATGCCACTTTTATAAGATTTTAATAAAAGAAGTAATTATAATTATTATAGTTACTTCTTTTTTTGGAAATTTGTAAATGTAATTGTTTTATAGAGTGGATATATTATTTATATAAAATTTTAACAAACGTGTTGACTTTAATAAAAAAATATCGTATAATTATTATAGCTTGTTAAATGTCAAGCAATATTATTTTTTATAGGAGGATATTATTATGAAAACTCAAGCGTGGGTATGCTCAACAAAGGGAGCGAAATTAGAGCTTAAAGAGATTGAATTAGCTGAACTTCAACCTCACGAAGTAAGGGTAGAGATAAGCCATTGTGGATTATGTCATACTGATATACATATGCGTGATAATGATTGGGGCGTTTCAGATTATCCACTTGTTGCAGGACACGAAGGTATTGGTAAAATAGTTTCTGTGGGAGATAGAGTAAAAAATCTTAAAGTAGGAGATAGAGTTGGTATCGGTTGGTTAAGAGATTCTTGCGGTTCTTGCTCTAGTTGTCTCGAAGGATTTGATAACCTATGTAAGAATGGTTCTCAAGGAACTTATCTATCTGAAAGTGCTGGAATGTGGGGTAAAGAAGACCACAGATTGCACGGCTGTTTTGCAAAACACGTAAATGTTGCTGAAAAATTTGCGTTTAAAATTCCTGATAATATTGAAGATGCTAAAGCTGCACCACTTTTATGTGCAGGTACTACAATTTGGGAACCTATAGCTAAATATGTAAAGCCTAATACTAAAGTTGGTATAGTTGCTCTTGGCGGACTTGGACACTTAGCTGTTATGTTTGCATTATCTGTTGGCGCAGAAGTATGGGCGTTGAGTTCATCAGAAGATAAAAAAGAAAGAGCAAAAGAGCTTGGAGCACAACACTTTGTAAATACAAGAAATGAAGAAGAATTCAAAAAAATTGCAGGTCAATTAGATGTTATTATAGATACTTGTCCAGTTGCTTTAGATATTAACGCATATATGGATGCTTTAACAATTGGCGGTACATATTGTAAGATAGGTATTCCTGCAGAAGAATTTACTTATGGTTATATTCCTCTAATATTCACTGCTAAAAGAATTGCAGGTTCTATAGTTAGTGGTAGCAGAAGAACTAATGAAATGCTAGGTTTGGCATCTCATCATAATATAAGATGTGATGTTGAAGAATTACCATTTGATAAGATAAATGAAGCTATGGATACTTTACAAGAAGGTAAAAATAAAACATTCCGTATGGTTCTTAAATGGTAATATAAAATTGAATGACATAGAAAGGGGCGTAGTCTTTGTACTGCGCCTTTTTATTTTAAATTTATTTTAAAATTAAGTATAAATTGTATTAAAAAATGGGGGGGGTATGGTAATATATCTGTATTAGATTAAAAAATTATTAAAATAATTTGAAAGGAATTGAAAAAAAATAAATAATTTTTTAAAATATTATTATAGGATTTTTATATATCATAATATACTAGGAGATTAGTTTATGAGTAAAAAAGATTTAATACAAATGACAAATATAATGTCAAGTATTTTGGGAATTATTTCTTCGGGTTTTGGTTTTGCTTTTGCGTCTAATTTATTATCTAAAACTGAAAATATATGGATAAGATTATTATCTGCTAGCCTTCTTACATTATCTGGTTTTATATTTGTTTATTTTATAAAACAAATGTATAATTTAGTTAAAAGAGCAAGAATAGAAAATCGTAACGATTAAGTGTAGGAGAAGTTATATGAATAAATTAATAAATAAATTATTGTTTTTAGTATTGGTATTTACTTGTACTCTTTTCTTAACATCTTGTTATAATAATGGGGATGTAAGCGATAAAATAGATAAAAATCATAATGTAACTAGGCTGATTAATGGTAAAGCCACGACAAAAGCACCTTCTGTAAAAAAAGCAAATGGTAAGTTAGCGGTTTATTATGGATATATTAAAGAACCAAAA
>PDWI01000539.1_pt1 | contig 61504 bp, 53 predicted proteins | sample 1430891 | NCBI WGS metagenome assembly PDWI01 (sample SAMN01162508, study PRJNA174530) | Oral metagenome, whole genome shotgun sequencing project. | biome: Marine environment; feature: Marine mammal; material: Swab sample of the gingival sulcus; isolation source: swab sample of gingival sulcus... | reverse complement strand
CTTTCACTTTGGTGGGTAAAAGCAACTTATGTTGCAGCCACACTGACAGATTTTGCAAATCTTTCAAACGGTTAGAGTCTTAAGTTGGCGCTTATGAGGGATAACGGTGTCTTGGTGGGCATTGTGACCCTAAATATTGGTGGGGCTGACATGGAAAAATCGAGACAATCAACATGAATTTTCTGACAACTATCTTGAAAAACACCGGTTTCTACGAGTTAATATGACTATGTTTAAAACTAAGACTCTCCTTATTTCAGGCGGTACAGGTTCTTTCGGTAACGCTGTCCTCCAACGCTTCCTCCTAACTGACATCACCGAAATCCGCATCTTCAGTCGTGATGAGAAAAAGCAAGACGACATGAGGAAAAAATATTCTAATCCCAAACTCAAATTTTACATCGGCGATGTACGCGACTACCAAAGCATCCTGAGTGCCAGCCGTGGCGTTGATTACATATTCCACGCCGCAGCCCTAAAACAAGTCCCCTCTTGCGAATTTCACCCCATAGAAGCCGTCAAAACTAACGTCATGGGAACTGAGAATGTCTTGGAAGCCGCCATTCAAAACCAAGTCAAACGGGTGGTTTGCCTCAGTACTGATAAAGCGGTTTATCCCATCAACGCCATGGGTATTTCCAAAGCAATGATGGAAAAGGTAACCGTGGCGAAATCACGTAACCTTAATGACACACAAACTATGATTTGTAGCACTCGTTATGGCAATGTCATGGCTTCACGTGGTTCAGTTATTCCGCTGTTCTTTAACCAAGTTCTCGCAGGCAAGCCCATCACCATCACCGATCCCAATATGACTCGCTTTATGATGACTTTGGAGGATGCCGTAGACCTAGTGCTACACGCCTTTGAACATGGGCAAAATGGTGACATATTTGTACGAAAAGCTCCTGCCGCCACCATTGAAGTTCTCGTCCGGGCACTACTGGGGATCATGGGTAGGCCTGATCACGAAGTGCGTGTGATCGGCACACGCCACGGTGAAAAGTTGTATGAAGCTTTGCTTAGTCGTGAGGAGGTGTTCGCTGCCGAAGATATGGGTGACTACTACCGCATCCCACCCGATTTACGCGATCTCAATTACAGCAAGTATGTGGAAGAAGGCGAGTCTAGGATCACCACTATTGAAGATTACAACTCTCACAACGCTACTCGTTTGGATGTTGATGGTATGAAAACATTGCTACGTCAGCTACCATTTATTACAGCCATAGAGGCCGGTGAATACATATCTCTAGAGGAATAGAGCATGAGAATATTAGTCTTAGGTATAACGGGAATGCTTGGCAATGCTATTTTTCGTTTTTTATCTGAAGATAAGCAGCATCAGGTTTATGGGACCGCACGAAATAACAGTAACTTGTTGACTTGTTTCCACGAAAAAAATAAACAGAAAATTATTAAAAACGTAGATGTTTTAAATTATGATTTATTAACTGATATACTTGCCCAAGTGAACCCCGATGTGGTAATAAATTGCGTAGGGATTGTTAAACAATTATCGATATCCAACAATCCACTGTATACAGTGCCAATAAATACGCTATTGCCTCATAGGCTGGCTATTTTATGTCAAGTCTCTCGGGCTCGATTAGTTCATATTAGTACTGATTGTGTTTTCTCAGGTAAACAAGGAGGATATACAGAAGATGACTTTCCTGATGCTGCAGATTTGTATGGCAGATCTAAACTGTTAGGTGAGGTTGATTATTTAAATGCGATTACTTTACGAACGTCAATTATTGGACATGAGATTGTTGGAAATAAAAGTTTAGTAAACTGGTTTTTACATCAAAACCAAGCAGTCAATGGTTTTCGCAGGGCTATTTTCTCTGGGTTGCCTGCCGTAGAGTTGGCTCGAGTTATTAATAAACATGTTTTGCCAAATGATGACTTACATGGTCTCTATCATGTAGCCAGCGAACCAATTAGTAAATATTCATTGCTCTGCTTGATTTCAGAAGTTTATAAAAAAAATATTAATATTACTCCTAGTGATGAATTTGTAATTGATCGATCACTCAATTCTGATAAATTCAAAAATGCTACAAATTATGCACCACCAAAATGGATTGACTTGGTAAAATCAATGCATTATTTTAAATAATAGAGTGCTGAATAATGAAGAAAATGAAAGTTGCAACTATTATCGGGACTCGCCCAGAGATAATTAGGCTATCTAGAATAATAGTAAAGCTAGATTATACCTGTGAACACATATTGATACATACCGGTCAAAATTATGATTATGAGCTTAATCAAATATTTTTTGAAGATCTTGAAATAAGGAGGCCTGATTATTTTTTAAATGCTGCAGGGAAAAACAGTTCCGAGAGTATAGGAAGAATTATTATCGCAGCAGATAATGTGTTAAGTAAAATACAGCCCGATGCGTTATTAATTCTAGGTGATACTAATAGTTCAATGTCAGTGGTAGCTGCAAAAAGACGAAAAATACCCATATTTCATATGGAAGCTGGTAATCGCAGTTTTGATCAAAGAGTACCTGAAGAAATACTGCGGAGAATTGTCGATCACACCGCTGACATCAACTTAACTTATAGTAGCATTGCACGTGAATACTTATTGCGTGAAGGTGTGCCACCCGATATGGTAATCAAAACTGGTAGTCCGATGTTTGAGGTGCTGAGTCACTACCGTACAGGCATCGAAGCTTCCGAGGCACTCAGCCACCTAGAGCTTAGTGAGGGTCAGTTTTTTGTAGTCAGTTCGCACCGTGAGGAAAACATTGACCCTGACAAGAATTTTCTGAAACTGGTCAACATCCTTAATACCGTGGCAGAATATTACGGTTATCCGGTGATTGTATCGACTCATCCGCGCACCCAAAAGCGTGTTGATGCCATGAATATCAACTTCCATCCGTTAGTGCGCTTACTGAAACCTCTAGGTTTCAAGGATTACAATAAACTGCAAATGACTGCTAAAGCAGTGTTATCTGACAGCGGCACGATTACAGAAGAGTCCTCAATTTTAAACTTCCCTGCTCTTAATATCCGCGAAGCTCACGAGCGCCCTGAAGGTATGGAGGAAGCCTCTGTCATGATGGTGGGCTTGGAGAAGGAACGGGTCATGCAGGCTTTGTTTGTGCTGGAGTCGCAGAGCCGCCTAGGTAATAACACACCCACATTGCGCCTTGTAGATGACTACAATATACCCAATGTTGCGGAAAAGGTTGCGCGGATTATCCATAGCTATACGGATTATGTGAACCGTGTTATTTGGAAAAAATACTAACATGAATTTATTGATTTTAACTCAATACTTTTGGCCGGAAAACTTTAAAATAAACGATTTGGTTTCTGAGTTAGTACAGCGTGGACATCAGGTGACTGTTTTGACTGCAAAACCTAACTACCCTGATGGTTTTGTCTTTAAAGATTTTGTTGATAATCCAGAAAAGTTTTCAACTTATCAAGGGGCGAAGGTTATTCGTGTTCCCTTAGTTACAAGGGGGAAAGGTGGCTGGCGGCTGATACTAAACTATTTTTCGTTTGCAGGCAGTGCAACTGCAATAGGCTTGTGGAAGCTTAGGGACGAGAGTTTTCATGCTATTCTATCCTTTGGGCCGTCGCCTATTACTGTGGCATTGCCAGCTATTGCTATAAGAAAACAGAAGAGAATACCTTTATTTTTTTGGGTTCAAGACTTGTGGCCTGACACATTACAGGCTTTAGGGGTAGTTCGTAACGAACATATATTAAATATAATTGGTAAATTAGTTGCATTTGTTTATAATCGTTGCGATTTAATTCTTGCACAGTCTCACAGCTTCATACCTCAAATAAGAAGATATACACAAAAAACTACTAGAGTTCAATATTATCCAAATTGGTCAGAAAAGCTTCCTGATTTAGAATATGTAACAGCCGCCCCCGAGGTTATTGCAGATAACAATAAATTTAATATTGTCTTTGCTGGGAATATCGGAGAAGCACAGGATTTTCCTGCCATTTTGACAGCTGCCGAATACCTGAAACACAACGACTCCATTCGTTGGCTAATCATAGGTAGCGGCAGGCAAGCTGGATGGGTAGCCAGTGAGATCATTAAACGTGGTTTAGAAAAGAGGGTTGTCATGTTGGGTCGCCATCCACCTGAGAGAATGCCATCTTTCTTCAAGCATGCTGACGCACTGTTAGTGAGTCTGAGGGATACCCCTATTTTTAGCATGACTATACCAGGAAAAGTACAAACCTATTTAGCAATGGGCATACCGATCATTGCTATGCTGAATGGAGAAGGTGCCGATATCATTGAAAAATCACAGGCTGGTTTGACGTGTCCTGCGGGTAACTCTCAGCAACTGGCAGAGGTGGTGCTAAATCTGTTTCACATGTCACTTGATGAACGTCAACGTATGGGGGATAACGGAAAAATACTTAATGAGACGATATTCAACCGTGAGAATCTTATTAGTAGACTGGAGGAATGGTTGAGCAACACAAAATTAAATGAGAGAAACGTATGATTCTTATCACAGGTGCAACCGGCTTCATTGGCTTCTCTCTCACCCAAAATCTATACCGACAAGATCATACCCTTACCGCCGCGGTGCGTTACATCTCTGATAACCTCCCCCCCAACATCCGGCAAGCCCCCATAGGTGGCTTGCTCCCCGACACCGACTGGACACCCGTCCTTGGTGAGGTGAGTACCATAATCCACCTCGCCGCACGCGTTCATGTTATGAACGATACCGCAATCGACTCCCTAACCGAATTCCGCCGCATCAATACTGCTGCGACCCTCAACCTAGCCCAACAAGCTGCCGCAGCCGGGGTACGCCGGCTCATTTACTTAAGCTCCATCAAAGTCAACGGCGAGATAAGTGTATCCGGTCAACCCTTCACAGCAGAAGAGGTTCCTTCAAGTGGTGCGATACCAGATCCCTATGGGCAATCTAAACAAGAAGCCGAACAAGGCTTAAGACTAATCGCCCAACAAGCTGGTTTAGAAGTTGTTATCATTCGCCCTCCGTTAGTCTACGGTGTGGGCGTAAAAGGCAACTTCCAAAGTATGATGAACTGGCTTCATAAAGGCATACCACTGCCACTCGGCAACATCCACAACCAACGTAGCTTGGTTGCTTTGCCCAATCTAATTGATCTGATCACTACCTGCATTGATCACCCCGCCGCTGCCAACCAAACCTTCCTTGTCAGCGATGGCGAAGACCTTTCCACCACCGAACTTCTGCAGTGCCTTAGCTACGCCCTAGGCAAACCTGCCCGCTTACTTCCCATTCCACAAAGCTGGCTGGAAGCCACACTGACATTGGTAGGCAAACAAGCTATCGCCCAACGCCTCTGCGGCAACCTGCAAGTTGATATGAGTCACACCTGTGAAACACTTGGCTGGAAACCTCCCGTTAGCGTTGACGAAGCACTACAACAAACCGCCCAAGCTTGGCTAAAACAACAGAAAAAGTCATTATGATGCGCTTGTTCGATATACTATTTTCTTGTCTCGGCTTAATATTGGGTTTTCCAATATTGCTACTGCTTTTTATTCTAGGTTGGTTAGATACACGTTCACCTTTATTTATGCAAGAGCGCGTTGGACTGAATCAGCAACTATTCACTTTAGTAAAGTTCCGCACTATGAAACCCGGCACAGCCTCTGTAGCAACCCATCTGGCAGATGTGTCAACCATAACGCCCTTTGGTCATTTTCTGCGTCGTACCAAACTGGACGAGCTTCCTCAGTTGTGGAACGTGTTTAAAGGCGAAATGAGCTTGGTTGGGCCACGCCCCTGTTTACCCACACAAGAAGAGCTGATTCGTAAAAGAGCGCAGCAGGGTGTCTTTAATGCACGCCCGGGCATCACGGGTCTCGCTCAAATACAAGATATCGATATGTCCACACCCAGTAAACTTGCAGTCACCGATGCGAAAATGCTCTCAACACTCAACTTAGAGAATTACTTCTCTTATATTATCCAAACTGTGTTGGGTAAGGGGAGTGGTGATAAAGTTAAACAAGAAGCTCCTAAATCCTGACTGTTCTCGGTCACCACCAAAGGGATTTTAGTTGATTGAGCTGTAACAGCTAGTGGAATGTTAGCGATGAATATTAGTCAAGCAAAAAAGAAATTATTTGTTCTTTCACGCTGGCAAAAAAGAATGATTATGATATGTGCCGACCTTATCATGATCCCCTTCGCTCTATGGGCCAGCTTTGCCATGCGTCATGGCTCATGGACACCACCATTGCAGGATGGGGTGTGGTTATTACTAGTTGCCCCACTACTCAGTATCCCTGTATTTATTCGCTTGGGCCTCTATCGCGCAGTTGTCCGTTTCTTAGGCAATGAAGCACTCGTCGCGGTCGTTACCGGAATCAGCGTATCCGTTATTGCGTTACTACTAACGACCATTCTCTTCGATTTACAAGGCATCCCTAGATCTGTTTATATTATCTACTGGGGAACCGCTTTGTTACTGGTTGGCGGTAGCCGCCATTTCGTCCGTCGTCTATATCATCATGCTAATAACAACAATCGCCGTACCAATGTTGCTATCTACGGTGCGGGTCACTCTGGTGCTGAACTTGCACAAGCCTTAATCAGTAGCTCCAAATACCGCCCGGTACTTTTTGTGGATGATGATTTGGCCCTGCAAAAATCCTTTATTCATGGCTTAAAAATCCACTCACCATCAGAGCTGAGTGACTTAATCGAACGCTATCAGCTCAAGCAGTTATTATTAGCTATGCCGTCCGTTGAATTAAGACAGCGTCGGGAAGTCCTGCATAGACTTGAGCACCTGCCCATTCATGTGCGTACTATTCCCGCAATGGCTGACTTGGTTGCGGGCAGCTCCGTTGAAGAAATTCAAGAAATTGAGATTGACGATTTGCTAGGTCGCACGCCAGTTGCGCCAGATTCCACACTAATTTCAAAGTGTATTACCGATAAAAGCGTCATGGTCACCGGTGCAGGTGGCTCTATCGGTTCTGAGCTGTGTCGGCAAATTGTCCGTCAAGCCCCCAAGAAATTGATACTGTTCGAGGTTTCAGAGTTTTCCCTGTATCAAATTGAGCGCGAGCTCATTGAACTGTGTCGTCATGAAAGTTGTTTTGTTGAAATCATTCCGGTATTAGGTTCGGTACAGCATCAAGTACGTGTTTCAGAAACAATAAAGCAGTATACGGTTCAGACCTTATATCATGCCGCTGCCTATAAACATGTTCCCTTGGTTGAACAAAATCCTGTTGAGGGGTTACAAAACAATGCACTAGGTACCTATCGTACTGCCTATGCCGCTTACAAATCCAAAGTCGAATATTTTGTATTAATCTCCACGGATAAAGCAGTGCGCCCTACCAACGTTATGGGTGCTAGTAAGCGTATGGCAGAATTATCCCTGCAGGCACTGGCGCAGCTAGAGGGTGATACTGTATTCACCATGGTGCGCTTTGGTAATGTGTTGGGTTCTTCCGGTTCGGTAGTACCGTTATTTCGTCAACAGATTAAAGCAGGTGGCCCGATCACCATTACTCATCCTGACATCATTCGTTATTTTATGACCATTCCTGAAGCGGCTCAGCTCGTGATACAGGCTGGTGCGATGGCCAAAGGGGGGGAGGTTTTCTTATTAGATATGGGTAAGCCGGTGAAGATTGTTGATTTAGCTAAGCGGATGATTCGCTTGAGCGGTTTAAAAGAACGCAATGATCAGTATCCAGAGGGGGATATCGCCCTTGAATATACAGGTTTACGCCCTGGTGAGAAGCTGTATGAGGAATTATTAATTGATGGTGACGCGTCGAGCACGTTGCATCCACGGATTTTTCATGCGCATGAGGAAAAGGTCAGTTGGGACGAGTATCAGGAGATTTTGGACAACCTGACGACCGCCTGTAATCGCCGAGACGTGGAGTATATTTACGGTATGTTAAGAACCTATGTCAGTGGATTTAAGCCGGATAAGAAAAACTCCGGTGAGCTTATCAAGCTGCCATTGGCTGTATCCCGGCCACATTAATGCATGGCTATTCTGTTCGCCTATGATAACATGCAGCGCAAAATAAACAGGGGTATGAGTATCGTGAATGTAAGCTGTAAAACTATTCTGCGTCTAGGTGTGATTTTTCTGGCGGGGCTACTGGGTGCTTGTTCGACAGGTGGGGGAGGCGCTTTTGGTACGCCTGCTCCCAATACACAGTATCAAGCCTTATCCAGTGCCCCGATACCGGCTGCGGTTCGTCGGAGTGAAGAGGGCGGTAGAAGCATTGATCCGCGCGTACTGGCTGATATGCGTGAATTGGCCAGCTATCGGGGCCACAGTGTTTACCAAATCGGTCCCTCCGATCTGCTGGCCATCAAAGTATTTCAGGCGAAAGAGTTGTCCGGCGAGGTTCGAGTCGATCAACGTGGTAGTATCACCTTGCCCTTGATTGGCAATGTACGCCTAGCAGGGCTGACGCAAGTGCAGGCTGAGCAACGCCTTGCCGAGCTGTTGGGCGCAAATTACCTAAGGAACCCACAGGTCAGTGTGTTCATTAAAGAATTTACCAATCAGCGCGTTACTGTAGAAGGTGAGGTGAATAAGCAGGGTGTGTATCCATTAAATGGTCAGGTCACGGTGTTACAAGCGATTGCACTGGCCGGTGGGCTGGGTAAAAAAGCAGACACCAATACGGTGGCCTTATTTCGTAAGCAGGGTAGTGGTCATCGAGTATTTTATTTGGACTTGGCTCTGATTCGTGAAGGACGTGCCAACGACCCCTTCGTGGTCAACGATGACCGCATTGTGGTGCAGCGTTTGAAAGAACAGCGTGTCACTGTGGAAGGTGAGGTGAAGAAACCTGGTGTGTTCACATTCGATGAACCCACCACAGTGTTACAAGCAATTGCGTTGAGTCATGGTCTTACCGGTTTGGGGGCGCCGGATAAAGTGATTTTGTTCCGTCGTGAAGGTAATGGTGAAAAGGTTTATGGCGTAAATCTTAGCGATATCCGCCAAGGAAAGGTGCAAGACCCTTATGTACAGGGCGGTGATCGTATTGTGGTGCATCGCTCCAATAGCCGGTACTGGTTGGAGCAAGCAGCGCGTTTTGCAGCTCCTCTGAGTATATTTAGGGGATGGGTTAACTGATGAGTAATGCGTTTCCAGTATCAGATGATTCAAAACAAATAGCCTCAAGACAGGAGCAAGTCATTTCACCTCAGGTGTATGAAGGTAAGGACGATGATAGTGATGATGAGATTGATCTGCGAGAATTATTTGCGGTGCTTATGCGCCGCAAGGGTACGATTATCCTGATCGCCTTACTCACCTTTGTGGCCGCATTGGTATCTACGTTGATGATGAAGCCGGTATATCGAGCCACCGCCACCTTGCAGATTCAACCAGAAACCACCAAGGTATTGGAGTTTGATGTTGAAGCTGAGGGGCAGCAGGTTAATACACGCGATTTTTATCAAACCCAGTTTGAGATTTTAAAAAGTCGGGCACTGGCCAAAATGACCATGGAGCAGATGCAGCTTGAGTCCTTATTTCGAGGGGATCAATTTTCCAAGCCGTTTTTTGCTGAAGCGATGGAGGGTCTTAAGTATTTGTTTTTTGCAGATGATGCGACGACTGAAGAAGGTTTGGAGCTGGATGAAGAAGGCGATTTGGCTGAGGCGATTGAAGAAGATACGGGGTCTCGTGTTGGACAACGACCGCTGGAGGATGGGTTAATTGCTGGACTTACAGTGTCGCCGGTTAAAAATTCACAGATTGTTAAGTTGAGCTACGACAGTACAGATCCTCAGTTGGCTGCTAATGTGGTGAATACAATGGCGGAGAATTACATTGCGATGAATATTCAACGCCGAGTTGATGCAACGCGTTCAGCCAAGGACTTTTTAGATGTTCAGGTGGCTGAAGCGAAAAGCCGTTTGCAGAAGGCACAATTCCACTTAAATGAATACCTGAAAGAGAAAAAGATTTTTAAGTTGGGCGATGAGGATGGTAAGGCACCGGGCTTGACTGCAAAACGTATTACGCAATTAGCGGCGGCTTTAAGTAAGGCAGAAACCAAACGCATTGAAGCCCAGGCAAAGTACGAACAGGCACGACAAGCACGTGGCGGGGCGAAGGTGTTGGATAGTCCGACGGTACAGGCGCTAAAGAAAAATTTGATTTCACTGGAGTCCAAATACCAACAGCAGTTGCAAGTGTATAAGCCGGGGTATCCGTTGATGGTGCAGTTGCGCCGACAAATGGAGAAGGTTAAAAATGAAATTGCTGTTGAGACCCTTGCGATTCGTGCCACCGTCGAAGGTTCACTGGAAGCGGATTTTTTGGCCGCTAAAGAAAACGAAGACATGTTGAATGCTGAGCTGGAACGTCAGAAGGCTTTTTATATTCAGGTTCGGGATAATGATGTTGAGTACAACACTTTATTTAGGGATGTTGAAAGTAGTAATAGTTCTTATCAGGGGCTGTTGAAGCGCTTAAAAGAAGTCAAAATTGCCGGTGGTGTTGAGAATAATAATATTTCGGTGTTGGATCCGGCAGTTGTGCCTTTTGCCAAGCATAAGCCGAATACGTCATTGAATCTGGCTCTGGGACTGGTGTTAGGGGTGTTTCTGGGTGCGGTAGTCGCGTTTTTGCTGGAGTTTCTTGATGACCGGGTTAAGAGTACCGATGAATTAGAGCGTTTGCTGGGGATACCTCTGCTGGGAATTACACCTGCATCAAAAGCCGATGACCCAACGGCACATGCGATGATGACTCATGATAACCCCACCTCGCATACTGCGGAATCCTTCCGGTCTTTGCGCACAAACTTGTTATTTGCCAGTAAGGAAGGAAGGCCGAGGGTTTTGGTGCTGACCAGTGCTATGCCATCCGAAGGGAAATCCAGTAGTTGTGTGAATCTGGCAACAGCTTTTGCTCAGACAAACAACCGCGTGTTGGTGATTGATGCAGACTTGCGTAAGCCCACTGCTCACAAACGCTTGAAACTAGATAATACGGTGGGATTGTCAAACTTTCTTACTTACCAAGCCGAAATCGCCGATGTGATTCAGGAAACAGCGATTGACGGTGTTTCTGTGATCACAGCCGGTAAGGTGCCGCCAAATCCCTCAGAGTTGCTTACAGGGGAGCGGTTAGCGGAGCTGTTTGCATTAGCGCCGGATACATTTGATTTGATTATTGTGGATGCTCCGCCTGTCATGGGGCTGGCAGATGCGCTTATCTTATCCAGCAGAGCTAGTGCGACGATTATGGTTACGGCGTTCGCACAGTCGAAAAAACGGCAAATCCAGGATGCGCATCGTCGTTTGCGTCAGGCTCACGCTAATTTGATTGGTGTCTTGTTTACCAAGGTTAAAACTGGTGGAAGTTATGGTGGTTACAATTATGATTACGATTATGACTACTACAGCTATGGTGCGGATCGACTAAGCAAGCAATCAGAGGCTTGATCGGCTATGTTTCGACGTACACTGGCGTTGGTGGCCGCAGTAGGTGTGTTTTATGTGTTATCGGTTTATGGCATAAGCGATATCAATAGTGGTTTATTGAAGGATGGTGGGGAAAGTCCCTATCTGGACTTGCAGCGAGATCAAACCTTGTTGTCATCAGATGCGTTGGTGCGACAAGCGAGTTTGCTACTGGAGCAGGATGCCGAAGATGAAGCACTTCAGGCTCGGGCTGAGTCACTGGTACTTGCTGCGTTACGTCAGAACCCTTCCAGTGGTCGGGCTGCGTCGTTTTTATTGTCACTCTATGCAACGCAAGAACGCAATCAAGAGGCGGGGGAGATTGCTGATCTTGCGGCGCAGTTGTGGCCGGCGCATACTTACACGCGCTCCCGACTGGCGGAGTATTGGCTGACACAAGGTCGACTGGATAAGCTGGTTGCTGAATGGAATGTGTTATTGATTCGAAATCCGCGCTTGCGGAGTAAGATTTACCCATTTCTAGCTCGCCTGATTCAGGATGATCGTGCTGCAGCTTTGTTACAACCCTATGCAGATAATCCACCTAACTGGTGGCCGTCTTTCTTTGCGTATTTATCGCGTGAATTACCATTGCCACAGTTACGGAAAGTCTATCAGGTACGTATGCTTTCACCTGTGGAGCTGGGGAAGGCTGAGCGTCGCTATTACATTAACCGCTTGGTTCGTGAGCACTTATGGGATGAAGCGCATCGTGTCTGGTTTGTCGGACTGACAAAAGCACAGTCCCGTTATAGCGGCTTTGTGTTTGATGGCGGCTTTGAGAGTGGTGTATTTAATCAGAGCTTTGGCTGGCGTTTGTCACGTAGTAAGAACCCAAAAATCAAAACAGATATTACTTACGGTGCCAGAGGGCGAAAGGCACTGAAGGTGGTTTTGAGGGGGCAAAAGCCACTAAAATTTAGTCATGTTTCACAGCAACTATTGCTAGAGCCAGGCCATTACCGGCTGTCTCTGCGCTATCGTGCTGATTCTTTCAAGGCCCAGCGTGGGCTGACTTGGCGTTTGCGTTGCCTTGGAGGGACAAAGAAGCTGCTCACTGAGACTAAGGCGATTGCGGTATCCAGTGCATGGAATACGCTGAAGGCTGAGTTTAGTGTACCTTCAAGGGGCTGCGATACACAGTTATTGCGGTTAGAGTCCACAAGCCGTTTTAGTCACGAACAGTCTCAGACTGGGACGCTTTGGTTCGATGATATTACAATTAGCAAAAAGCGGGAGCAACAATGAGTCGGCGTGAATCTGTGCCTTCATTAGCAGAAAAAGTTGTGTTTTTTCTATCTGCACTGCTATTGCTGTTGGTGCCCTTGCATGTGTTAGTGTTGTCGCCCCCACAGGTGATGTTGATACTGGAATGTATTGCGGTGTTGCTGCTGCTGATAATTTTTTGGTCTGGTCTATACCAAGGCAAGACCCATACCGTGCTGCTTTGGTTTGTATTCCTGTCGCTATTGTTGGCAGTGGCTTATGTTGTACCACTGACATTTTTACCTACTTTTGATATGCCTGGGCGGGACTTGTATCGTGCAGTGGGTCAATGGTTGGGGTCGCAGGGTGTTGAAGTGTCTTACTCGCAGTTGTCCTTGATCCCCTATGTGTCGGTGGTTGCGTTATTGGCTCTATTGCCGCCACTGGCCATGTTTTTTGCAGGTTTTAGTTTACCAGAGTCACAAATTCGCACCTTGATTTACCTGCTACTGGTGATTGCTGGTTTACAGGCGGCGTTGGGGTTGGTTCAGTACGCGAGCGGAAACCCAGATTTTTATTTTGGTGTTACGCCTAATGGACGGAGTGCGCAGGGCACTTATATCAATCGTGATCACTTTGCTGCACTGCTAGAAATGACCCTGCCCATTGCAATTGGTATGATGCTGTATTCGGTTGGGCGTTCACAGCTAGATCGTAATTATGACGATAAGGGTTGGGTGGTCAACCAAACCTTGCTGTTTGCATTTCTGGCGATTTTCATTTTTCTCGCGGCCGTATTTACTCGTTCCAGAATGGGCGTGTTTTTGATTATGCTGGCGGTACTATTTTCTTCCTTTGTATTTGCCAGGCATGTGGGTGGGCGACAATCAACCGGACTGACTGTAATTTTTTCTACGGTTGCAATAGGCTTGGCGACATCAATTGGTTTAATCCCGGTGTTAAATCGCTTTGTTGCTGCCAATCCCATTGAAGATGAGCGTTTTCGTATCTTCCAGCATGCCTTTGAGGGGATTCGTGCATTTTTTCCATTTGGCAGCGGGCCGGGAACATTTCCAGATGTATACCGTGCGTTCCAGCCAATAGAGCAGCTTCGTTTTATTAATAATGCCCATAGTGACTACGTTGAGCTGCTATTTGAAATGGGGCTGGCTGGCGCTTTTATTATTGTCGGTTTTATGCTGCTGTATGTATTTGGCTGGTTTAAGCTAAATAATAAGAGCTGGGGAAGGATGCGCTTTCTTCAGGTGGGTGCGGGTCTGGGAATCTTAATGCTATTACTACATTGTTCAATGGACTTTATTCTGCATGAGCCAATGAACAGCATGGTGTTTGCTTTGCTGGTGGGTGTTTTCTTTAGGAAGAGTGTGCGCTGATGGTTAATTGAAAGGTAGAGTGGTGATATGTATTCTACTTGTTAAGTTCTCGATGCCCCTATAAATAAAAGCGACCACTGAGGGTCGCTTTTATTTTTTCGGCACTACGCACGACGATGAGCGCGCGCTCTAACGCGCCACCGTACCACTAATCGCAATCACTGTCGCCTGAGGCACAATCATCATCATCTGTTGCTTCTTTAACAACCGCGACCGTTGCAACAGCCGCTGCTGTCGCGCCTAATAGACCGAGGCCACCAAATCCAGCTGCTGCCGCACCTGCGCCTGCGGCACCCGCAGCACCTGCACCCGCAGCGCCCAGAGCACCGGCTGTTCCAAGGCCAGCCTTACCCAAGCCTGCAACAGGAGCCATTGCTCCCTGAATGCCAGTAACGGCACTCGCAGCGTTAGATGCCATAACAGGGGTGATGCAACTGCTAATCTTGTATTTCGCTGCAGCTGCCTGCACCGCATTACGAATGTTTGCGTGCAGCTCAGCACCTTTCAGACCAGTCGCTGCTGTTTTCGCCGCTTTCGCAACGCGCATCGCCGCCTGATTACAAGGAATCTGTGCATCAGCATTTGCAGCACGGGTGATGCTCGCTGTTTCTTTGTTTGCAGCATTTTGTATTTTAGCAGGAACGGCAGCAACGACAGCTGTCGAGAGCAGCCCCAAGCCCACCGCAGTTGCTGTAATACCAGCTTTTATAGTTGTACTCATCTCTTAATTCTCCTGATGATATGAAATAGCAGTAAACCTGCTAGCTTATGGATCCCGCAAGACCAGCCCAGAGTATAGCAGTGTAAAGCAAGTCTTTCATCTTTTCCGATATAAACTTTAGAAATATGGCGATTTAAAGACCTTCTCCACAACTGATTTATATTGACGTTAATTGTTTTATCTTATAGTTAATGATAGTGCCCTGGAGTTGCGATCAGTATTGTAGGTAAGCTGTTTGCTGGTCGGTAGTTCGCCAAGATCCATCTCCTCAAAGCCACGCTCCTTGAACCAGTCGATGGATTGGGTGGTGAGCAGGAAAACTTTCTCCAGGCCTGCTCGACGGGCCTTGTCGATCATGTGTTCGGCAAGGTTACTGCCGCGACTTCCCGAACGGTACTTCGGGTCGATCACCAGGCAGGCCAGCTCAGCACTTGAGTGGTTTTTATGTGGGTACAGTGCGGCGCATCCGATAATCCTGCCGTCTCTTTCAATGACACTGAAGTAGTTAATTTCAGCTTCTATTTGTTCCCGACTACGCTTGGCTAAAATGCCCTGAAGCTGCCAGGGTGTAATGAGTTCAATAATGCCCTGGATATCCTGCTCATTTGCGGGTCGAGGGGTATCGTAATCGCCATTGTCGATCATGCAACTGACACCATCACGTGTGTATAGCTCAAGGATTACACCCCCGGGAAGTGAAGGCTGGATAATGTGTGCTCTATTCACGCCCGAGCTAACGGCAATGTCAATGTCGTCAAGGAGTGGGATCGCATGATGCTTGTTTAGTTGCTTGAGTGCGTTAAGATTGAGTTGCCTTGGTAGTTGCAATGAATCTCCCATGTCCTGAATGATGATTAATTTGTCGGCTTTGATCGTTGTCGCCGTGCAAGCGGCGACCTCTTCATAGCGCAGGTTATGTGTTTGCCCGATGGGTGAGTGCCCGATAGGTGACATGAGAATAATATTACTCTGTACCAATAATTGTTCCAGTAACATGGTGTTGATTTTGCGTACACGTCCCGTCAGTAGGTGGTCAACACCATCCAAGATACCGACAGGTCGGGTAGAAAGCAGGTTGCCTGAAAGAACGCCGGGGCCGTTATTGATAATGGGGGGCTTATTGAACGCTTGATTCAGATAGTTTTCGATATCAATACGTAATTGTCCAATCGCCTTTTTGGCTATCGCTAGTGTTTTGTCATCGGTAATGCGTAGGCCATTATAAATATCGCTTGGATGATTCTCTTTACTGAGTTGTTTATCAATTTGTGGGCGGGCACCGTGCACTAGAATAATGCGGGCACCCAGGGTTGACAAAAGCGCTATGTCCCCAAGAATCTCAGGGGCGTTATTACGCTCCAGTGCCTCACCGGAAATCGCTACCACAAATACTTTTCCTTGGTGCATGTGAATATACGGTGCTGCTTCGCGGAAAAAACCGACTAAACTTTGATTACTGACTGACATGCCGAACTGCCTTGATGAAAGGGGGAGTGGGGATCCTAAAAGCCGTAGAATGCCGCAGGAAACCATTGCAGTTGATTATCGCCTTCAATAGCTACCACGTCAAAACGCATATAACTCTTGGGAGCATACTTTTGCTGGTAATGTAACGCGGTGCGAATAATTCTTCGTTGTTTGCTGCGGGTAATGCTGGCAGCGGCCCCGCCGAATGTACTGTTGACTCGGTATCGCACCTCCACAAAGACCAGGTTGTTTTTCTCGGGATCGTGCATAATTAGGTCAATTTCCCCCATGCGGCAGCTGAAATTCTGGGCGATTAATTCCAGTCCTTGGGATTGCAGGTATTCACAGGCACGTTGCTCCTCAGAGTCACCCCTGATTTGGCGTTGGGTCACGGATTGGCGATGCTTTCGTGTATAGTGCGGCTTGGTCATGAGGCGGGTGCTTTTTGTTTTTGTGGGTGACTTTAGCACGAAGGGCTTGTCTTGAGCATATTTCAAAGGAGAAGCGGTATGCAGGTTGAGCCTGGGGTGTTGTACGTGGTGGCGACGCCTATCGGAAATTTGGGGGATATCACGCAGCGCGCGCTTGAGGTGCTGGCGGGTGTTGATCGGGTTTGCGCGGAAGATACCCGAAACAGTAAACGGCTGCTTACACACTTCGGTTTGCAGAAACGATTGGAGGCTTTGCATGATCACAATGAGCGCAACAAACTGATTCAGTTGACTGAGTGGCTACAATCCGGTGAAAGTCTTGCGTTGATTAGTGATGCAGGTACGCCTTTAATTAGTGACCCGGGTTATCACCTAGTACAACATCTACGTGAGCGGAATATCCCTGTTGTGCCGATCCCGGGGGCCTGTGCTATTACCGCTGCCTTATCTGTCGCTGGTTTACCGACAGACCGTTTTGTCTTCGAGGGTTTTCTTCCCGCCAAGTCTGCGGCACGTAAGCAGGCTTTTCAGCAGGCTACTCAACAAAGCTGTACACAAGTTTACTATGAGTCCAGCCACCGGATTGTTGCGAGTGTCCATGATTTGTCTACCGTTATTGAACCGGATAGGCGAGTCGTGTTGCTGCGTGAGTTGACTAAAATGTTTGAGCAGTCCTTTTCAGGTAGTGCTACGGAGCTATTAACCTGGCTGGAATCTGACCCAAATCACCAGAAGGGCGAGTTTGTACTATTGGTTCAGGGACAATTCCCCACCGAGTTACAAACGGGAATAGGTCTTGAGCCTTTGCTTAAATTGCTGATGAATGAGTTGTCAGTTAAACAAAGTGCGGCACTGGCTGCAAAAATTACTGGGGAGAATAAAAATCGTTGCTATAAAACGGCGATGGCTTTGCGTGATCTATGAATGGTGGTTGTTTTTTGCTAGAGTGCGTCATCGAGTTGGCCAGACAGTCGCGCAGCTCAGACTTCGGTCTGTGTTGGGAGGAAAGTCCGGGCTCCATAGGGTAGAACGCCAGATAACTTCTGGGCAGCGTGAGCTGACGGCAAGTGCAGCAGAGAGAAGACCGCCATGCAAGTGGTAAGGGTGAAAGGGTGCGGTAAGAGCGCACCGCACGGCTGGTAACAGTTCGTGGCAAGGTAAACCCCGTTCGGAGCAAGACCAAATAGGGATACGATGGTGCGACCCGTACCGTATCCGGGTAGGTTGCTTGAGGTATGCGGTGACGTATATCCAGATGAATGACTGTTCAAGACAGAACCCGGCTTATCGGCCAACTCGATTTCCCAATTACTGATTATTTATTGTTCTTTTCTGTAGTTTTTATAATCTAATCCGCAACTTAGAGTGCGTCGCTTATGTCCTGTATTAGGTTGCAGGGGCAGCGTTTTGTATTTTAAAAATAAACTTCGTCTTTTTGGTTTGAATTACCCTTTGTTCGCCTAAGTATTTGTCTTTTCTATAAGTTTTTCCTTGTTCCGTGTTGACCTGTGGTTGGGTGGGCGCTATATTGGCGGAAAGTGGAGTGATGTGGGGAATCGTGGGATACTCGCTAAACCCCTCCTTTTGCTGAATCGGAAAAAACACATGTTTCGCGGAATATCCAATCTCAATGTAGACGCAAAGGGGCGCATCGCTATCCCCGCGCGCTACCGTGAAGCGATTCAGCAGAATGCCTCAGGCCAGATGGTTGTGACGGTGGATCATACGGATCATTGTCTGCTGATTTATGCAATGGACGAATGGATCAACGTAGAAAGAACACTAATGCGTTTGCCCAACATGAATCGTAGCGTGAGAAATATGCAGCGTTTGGTGCTCGGTCACGCCTCAGAGGTTGAGCTGGACACACAAGGCCGGATTCGCCTGTCACCGCCACTGCGGGAATATGCAGGTATAGAAAAGGCTTCAGTGTTAGTGGGTCAGGCTAATAAATTTGAATTATGGGATGAGGGGACATGGTTAGCACAACGTGATTCATGGATCGCAGAAGCACAGGCTAACTTGGAAACTGACGCAGCTTTAAGTCAGGTGTCTCTCTAAAATCAGGATGCAGCTTAAATGGCTGAAAACTATCAACATGTTACCGTATTGTTGGATGAGGCGGTTGATGCTCTGTCGGTCAAGCCAGACGGCTTGTACGTGGACGGGACATTCGGTCGAGGTGGTCACTCCCAAAAAATAATGGCTCGACTGAATGCAACGGGGCGCTTGTTGGTGGTCGATAAGGATCCGCAGGCTATTGAGGTTGCTAACAAGGCCTTTAAGGATGACCAGCGGGTAACGGTTTTTCATGGCTCCTTTGCCGATTTTGAAGAAGCACTGGATGGCGTGAATGGTGATCATAGTGTTGATGGCTTTTTGCTGGATTTAGGTGTGTCTTCACCGCAAATTGATGATGCTGGTCGGGGTTTTAGTTTTCAGCGCGATGGCGCGTTGGATATGCGAATGAACCCTGAGGTAGGGGTGTCTGCAGCAGAATGGTTGGCGGATGCGGCAGATACCGAAATTATGGATGTGCTGTGGAAATACGGTGATGAGCGCTTTGCTCGTCGCATTGCACAACGCATCGTGGAGCGGCGCGAAACAAAACCGCTGCAAACGACGTTGCAGTTAGCAAACTTGATTTCTGATGCCATTCCACGAAAGTTTCATGGAAAGAAGCATCCGGCGACAAAGAGTTTTCAGGCAATCAGGATTCACATCAATCAGGAATTGGTTGATCTGGAGCGTTGCTTGGAGTCTGCTGCCGCGCGGTTGGCAGTACATGGACGATTGGTCGTGATTAGCTTTCATTCTTTAGAAGACCGAATGGTGAAACGGTATTTTAGGGAGCTGTCAACGCCTAAGCCTGTACCCAAAGGCTTGCCGGTTATGGAAGCCGATATAACTTTGCCATTTAAGACGGTTGGTAAAGCACTTAAACCGGATATCAAGGAAGTTGCCGAGAACGTGCGTGCGCGTAGCTCGGTAATGAGGGTACTGGAGCGAGTGGCATGAAACACTGGAAGTTGATGTTGTTGATCGGGCTTTATTTGGGTGTGATGTTTGCGGCGATACAGGTCGTCACGCAGCGCAATTATACGCGTACATTGTTTGTAGAGGCGCAGAAAGCCCAGAAGGAACACGATTTGTTGATGGCTGAGTGGAGCCAGCTCAAGTTGCAGCAGGGAGCGGATTTAAATGAAGTGCGTGTTGAAGCGCAAGCGCGCCGTGAGTTGGGTATGCACATCCCTCGCGCAGTGGATATTAGGGTGATCAGAGAGTGACTCGTCGAGCAAAACAATCAGCATTGATGTCGCCGGTCTATCGTGGGAGGCGCTTGGTGCTTCTTATGCTACTACTGGCTGGCATGGTGGTGCTGTTGGGGCGTGCGGGTTATTTGGAGATTTTTCAGCAATCTTGGTTGCAACAGGAGGCGGACAAGCGTCAAATCCGCAAAATGATCATTCCACCCTACCGAGGGATGATTGTGGATCGCAATGATGATGCGTTGGCGATTAGCTCCCCGGTGGAGACGATTTGGATAGACCCTAGCAAGTTTTGGCGTGTCCGCAATGAGTTGCGTAAAACAATTGCTGCTAAGAACGAGAACTCATCTGAGGCACAGAATAAATTAGACGATTTGGATGTGAACTTGCAGCAGCTTGAAACCCTGCTGGGTATGTCCGAGGGTCAACTGTTTGAGCTACTCAAGAAAAACAAGAACAAGCGCTTTGTACGACTAGCGCCGCAAGCGCCACCGGCGTTGGCACAAGAGGTTGCGGAGCTAAGGGTTCCAGGCACTGGTTCGAACTCTGAGTATCGCCGCTTTTATCCGATGGCAGAATCGGTTGCCCATGTGGTTGGTTTTACCAATATTGCGGATAAAGGCGTGGAAGGGATTGAGCGTGCCATGAATAAGCAACTGGCGGGGCAAGCCGGTGAAAAGCTGGTGATTCGGGATGGTGCGTCTCGCCTGATTGAAAATGTGGAGCAGATCAGGCCGATGGTGCCTGGCCAGAATGTTCAGCTCAGCATCGACCGTCGTATTCAGTATCAGGCTTATAAGGTTCTGAAAGAGCAGGTACACCAATTGAGTGCCAAGGCCGGCTCGGTAGTGGTGCTGGATGCGCGTACTGGCGAAGTGTTGGCGATGGCGAATATACCGGGGTTTAACCCGAATGCACGTGGTTCATTAAAAGCAAAGAACTACCGTAATCGCGCTGTGATGGATGCTTATGAGCCGGGCTCTACGATTAAACCGCTGACGCTTGCTGCGGCACTGGAGTCACGGGTGATTGGCCCTGATGTCTGGATTGATACCAGCCCGGGGAAGTTAAAGTTGGGTAAGACAACCATTAAGGATCCACGCAATTATGGCTCTCTGACGCTGGATATGATTTTGGCAAAATCCAGTAATGTGGGTGCAAGTAAAATATCTCTACTGATGGATGCAAAAGAGCATTGGAAGTTTTTGGATCGTGTCGGCTTTGGCTTGCGTCCTGACTCTGGGGCACCTGCCGAGACAGATGGTAAATTGAGCTATTACGAAAACTGGGGTGAGGTTGATCGCGCCTCGCATGGCTACGGTTATGGGCTTTCCGTGAGTCTGTTGCAGTTGGCTCAGGCGTACACCGTTTTTGCCAACAAAGGTGTGATGTATCCCGCCAAGTTATTAAAGTTGACGGAGCCGCCTAGTGGTCGCCGTATTATGAAAGCGGAAAATGCTGATGCAGTGCTGCGCATGATGACAAAGGTGGTGCAAAAGAATGCGACGGGATACCGGGCGGCAATTGATGGTTACACCGTCGCGGGTAAGACTGGAACGGCATTCAAATATATTAACAAGAAGTATCGCAGAGATCGTCGTGTGGTGAGTTTCATTGGCTTGGCGCCTGCGAGTGACCCGCGTTTGATAGTGGCGATTATGATGGATGAGCCGAAGGTTGAGCGTGCAACGGGGGGGCGTTTGGTGGCGCCAATGTTCTCGAAAATTATGTCGAATAGTTTGCGGGTGCTCGATATTTCTCCAGATAACCTGCCTGAGCGACATGTTGCGGTAGAAGCTGCTGGAGGAATCTCCTGATGTCCCAAGCACTGAGTTATTTATTGGATGGCATCGCTGGTGTTCGGTCTGCATTCACTGATCAACAAATTTCAGAAATGACCCTGGATAGCCGCGAAGTTAGTTCGGGGTGCCTGTTTGTGGCGATGAATGGCTTGCAAGAGCATGGCCTGAAGTATGCGCAAGCAGCCGCGCAGTCTGGGGCAGTGGCAATTATCTGGGATTATGTTGATGGTATGGATGTGCCTGATGTAGATATTCCAGTGATTGCGATTGATGGCTTGTCGGCGAGCCTCGGCGAAATTGCGGCGCGCCTTTATGATCACTCAGCTCAACCATTGCAGTGCGTTGGAATTACTGGCACTGACGGGAAGACTTCTGTTAGTCACTTTTTAGCACAGGTAATGAATGCAAGTGGTGGCTCGTGTGCGGTGATTGGTACGCTTGGAGTTGGTCAGCCTAAGGCTTTGGAAAAGGCAACCCAGACGACGCCCGATGTGATTTCCGTTCACAAGTATCTCCAGTGCCTTAGCCAGCAAGGAAGTCGTTGTGTGGCGATGGAGGTGTCTTCTCACGCACTAGACCAGCAGCGGGTCGCTGGCGTTCATTTTGATGTGGCGGTGCTGACCAATCTGACTCGTGACCATCTTGATTATCATGGCACTGTTGAAGCATATGCGGCGGCAAAGGCGAAACTGTTTCTGAAACATCAGCCTGTAAACGCGGTTCTGAATCTGAATGATGAATTTGGTGTGCATCTGGCTAACGAAATAGATCCAAGTGTTACTACCGTTTATGGCTATGTGGTTGGTAATGTCACAGATTATCCGGAAACAAACTTGGTGGCGTCCGACGCGCATTATGACCACACAGGGTTGTCTGCAACGGTACATTACCAGTCTCGGCAATATCGACTTAAAGCCTCGGTTTTGGGTAGCTTTAATCTGAGTAATTTATTGGCAGTACTGGCTTCACTGGTCGCCTTGGGTTACTCAATGGCGGCAGCAATTGCTGCTGTTGGTGCTGTTCAGACGGTATCGGGGCGTATTGAGCGGGTATCAGTAAATGACGCTCAGGATTTCTTGGCGGTGGTGGATTATGCCCACACGCCGGGAGCGCTAGGATCTGTGCTTTCTGCGCTGCGTGTTCATTGTTCTGCAAGGCTGATTTGCGTATTTGGTTGTGGGGGTGATCGCGATGCGGGTAAGCGTCCATTAATGGCAGCGACCGCTGAGCGTTTGGCGGATAGTGTGATTGTGACAGATGACAATTCACGTAACGAAGACCCTGAACGTATCGTAGCCGATATTATGGCTGGATTTGAGCAGCCAGAGAGAGTGACGGTGGAGCATGATCGCGCATCGGCCATTCGTTTGGCTGTGCAACAGGCCAAGGCTGGTGATGTGGTATTAGTTGCTGGCAAAGGGCATGAACAAACGCAGCTGATTAAAGGCGTTGAGTATTCATTCGATGATCGCGAGCAAATTCGTCTGGTATTGGCGGCAATGGCAGAGGAGGTCATGGTATGACCTGGATGCTATCTGATATTGCGACTATGACGAATGGTCGATTGCAAGGTGCAGACCGCCGCGTTGAATCCGTTGCGACAGACTCGCGCAGTGTTGGTGGTGATCAGTTGTTCATTGCCATTAAAGGCGAGCGCTTTGACGCACATGATTTTGTGGAAGATCTACAAGGTGTAGCCGGTGCTGCCTTGGTTGATCGTGTCATTGATTGCGAGCTCCCGCAAATTGTTGTGAAAGATACTCGGCAGGCATTAGCTGCATTTGCGGCAGCGTGGCGGCAGCAGTTTAAAAAGCCGCTGATTGGCTTGACGGGCAGTAATGGCAAGACCACCGTTAAGGAAATGCTGAGTGCGATTCTGGCAGAAAAGGGCACGGTGCTGGCAACGATTGGTAACTTGAATAATGACTTGGGTGTTCCACTGACGTTGCTGCGGCTTCGTGAGTCTCATGACTATGCTGTCATCGAAATGGGTGCCAACCACTTTGGTGAGATCGAATTTTTAACCCGCATTGCCAAGCCCGATGTGGCCATCCTCAATAATGCGGGAGCTGCGCACTTGGAGGGTTTTGGTGACGTTGAGGGCGTTTCACGTGCCAAGGCGGAGATTTTTCAGGGTCTGAGCGAGTCGGGTATCGCAGTGATTAATGCGGATGACCAATACGCAGATTACTGGAAGGGCTGCAATGAGGGTCGTGAAATAATCAGTTTCGGCATCGAACATGCCGCAACCGTACAAGGAAAGGTCTTGCCGACAGGGATGTTGGTTCTTGCTACTGGTCAGGCATCCGTAGAAATTACCCTGTCATTATTGGGCAGACATAATGTGCGCAATGCGTTGGCGGCAGCCAGTGCTGCGCTGGCCGTTGGGGTGGATTTACAGGCGATCAAAACAGGGCTTGAGTCGCTGAGGCCCGTGAAAGGGCGTTTGGCGCCGCTTTCGGGTCAACATGATACGCGTGTAATTGATGACACTTATAACGCGAACCCAACTTCTGCCAATGCGGCTATTGATGTGCTGGCTGATTTCACGGCGGGAGAGCGGGTGTTGGTGTTGGGCGACATGGCTGAACTAGGGGATGATGCTAATGGTATGCACCATGCCATTGGGGAATATGCACGTCAGAAAGGTATTAGTCGCTTGTTTTGCTTGGGTAAGCTGACAGCAGAAACAGCGCGGGCATTTGGTCATAACGCGGAGCATTTTACCGAGCTTGAGCCGTTACTTGCTTCCCTAAAACAACAACTGAAAAATAATATGACACTACTGGTAAAAGGGTCTCGTAGTATGCGGATGGAGCGAGTGGTTGAGGCATTACGCCAGCCACTGACACAGCAGAAGGGTGGCAGCGTATGCTAGTGCTCTTCTTCGATTGGTTGTCGGGCTTTTTTAGCTTTTTTGATGTATTCAAATACCTGACGCTACGTGGGATTCTTGGCGTACTGACAGCACTGGGCTTGAGTCTGATGATGGGGCCTTTGATGATTCGTCGTTTGACTGCACTAAAGATTGGTCAAAGTGTCCGAGACGATGGCCCGAAAACGCATTTAAGTAAAGCCGGGACGCCAACAATGGGTGGGGCGCTGATCCTGCTGGCGATTGGCTTGTCAACTTTACTGTGGGGAGACCTGAGTAACTACTATGTGTGGGTTACTTTATTTATCACATTAGGTTCCGGTGTGATCGGCGGGGTGGATGATTACCTCAAGCTGAAGTATCAAAACAGTAAAGGCTTGCCGGCCAAAAAGAAGTACTTGGGATTGTCTTTGGTTGCTCTTATTGGAGTGACGATTTTGTATTTGATGGCGCCATCACCAGCATCGCCGAAGTTGGCTGCTGAAACCACACTGTACATTCCAGTATTTAAGGACGTGGAGATCAGTCTGGGGTTATTGTTTATTCCGTGGGCGTATCTGGTCATTGTCGGCTCCAGTAATGCGGTGAATTTGACCGATGGTTTGGATGGGCTGGCGATTATGCCCACAATTCTGGTTGCAGCGGGCTTGGGTGTGTTCGCTTATCTCAGTGGTAACAGTGTATTTTCTGAATATCTGGGAATTCCATACATTGCTGGTGCAGGTGAAATGGTGGTGTTTTGCGGCACGATTTTTGGTGCGGGCTTAGGCTTTTTGTGGTTCAACACTTACCCCGCACAGGTATTTATGGGGGATGTGGGCGCACTGGCGCTGGGTGCTGGCTTAGGTATTGTAGCTGTTATTGTACGTCAGGAAGTCGTGCTGGCCATTATGGGTGGTGTATTTGTCATGGAAGCCATCTCCGTTATTTTGCAAGTAGCCTCTTTTAAAATGACCGGCAAGCGTATTTTTCGCATGGCACCGATTCATCATCATTTTGAGCTGAAAGGGTGGGCGGAGCCGAAGGTTATTGTGCGTTTCTGGATTATCACGATTGTATTGGTTTTGGTTGGTTTAGCGACGCTGAAGGTACGTTAGAACATGTGTATTGAGCAGGCAAATTGGCATACATTGATTGTCGGTCTTGGCAAGACTGGGCTTTCGGTTGCGCGCTATTTGTCGGCACAAGGCGTGAAATTCGCAGTAATGGATTCGCGGCAACAACCACCGGCGGCGGATGAATTAACTCAGGCGTTTCCCGATGTTCCGCAATATTTTGGCGATCTGGATGAGGATTACTTATGTGCGGCTAAACGCTTGATTGTTAGCCCAGGAATCCCAATGGCGACACCGGCGATTGAAAAAGCGCGTTCCTTAGGTATTGAAGCGATTGGTGACGTTGAGCTATTTGCCCGAGAAGCCAAAGCTCCTGTGGTGGCTGTGACAGGTTCTAATGGAAAAACTACCGTGGTGACCTTGCTGGACAAGATGGCAAAGCGTGCCGGTATTCGCGTGGCAACTGGCGGTAACATTGGCCTGCCGGTGCTGGAGTTGTTGCAGCAAAAAGATGCGGCGTTGTACGTGCTTGAGTTATCCAGCTTCCAACTGGAAACCACGTTTAGTTTGCACTGCAAAGCGGCGTGTATTCTCAATATTACTGAAGATCATCTGGATCGCTATGCCGGTCGGATTGACCTGTATGCTCGTGCAAAAGCGAAGATTTATGATCATTGTGAGTACAAGGTAGTGAATCGTGAGGATGCGCGGGTCGTAGCGATTGCAGGTGAACAGAATGTGATCAACTTTGGTGCGGATGTACCCGAAGCCGGTCAGTATGGCTTGTTGTCTGAACAGGGTAAGACTTGGTTAGCCAAGGGTGAGCAGAAGCTGCTTTGTACCGAAGAGATGAAGGTTGCTGGGCAACATAACGAAATCAATGCTTTGGCCGCGTTAGCTGTGGCCGAGGCGGCGGGTTTGCCGCTTCAGCCCTGTTTGGAAGTGTTGCGTGAGTTCACTGGACTCAAACATCGTACGCAGTGGGTTGCGGAACATAATGGCATTAACTGGTTTGATGACTCCAAGGGAACCAATGTGGGCGCAACTGTTGCTGCAATGAGCGGGCTGGGTGGCAAAATCGTATTGCTGGCCGGCGGTCAGGGCAAAGGGGCAGATTTCACACCGTTGGCCGATGCTGTTCAGAAATATGCCCGGGCAGTGGTTCTGTTTGGCGAAGATGCCGAGAAGATTGCACTGGCTTTGAAAGGGGATATTCCGATTGTTTTTGCCAGTACGATGCTTGATGCCGTAAGACAAGCCAATAAATTGGCCCAGATTGGGGATAATGTGCTGTTGTCTCCTGCCTGTGCCAGCTTTGATATGTTTGATAATTATGAACAACGGGGTGACGTGTTTACCGAAACCGTGAGGCAGGTGGTGCAATGTTAAAGCGAGTGCTGGCTGACTTTTACCCCGAATGGGAGCGCTATATTGACCGCGCCTTGCTGATCAATATTTTATTGTTGGTCAGTCTGGGCGTTGTCATGATGACTTCTGCGTCGGTTGCCATTGCCGAAAAAAATTACGGTAATGTGTACTACTACCTGAACCGTCAACTGACGTTTTTGCTGCTGGGCACAGTGGCAGCTTATGCCACGTACAAGTTCAAAATGACCTTCTGGCAAAATATGGGGCCGGCAATATTGTTGCCGATTATATTGCTGCTGGTTGCGGTGCTGCTTGTGGGTAAGGAAGTCAACGGTAGTCATCGTTGGCTGGGTGTCGGACCGCTTTCGTTTCAGGTGTCAGAGCTGACCAAGGTGAGTTTTATCTTGTATATGGCGGGGTATCTGGTGCGTCACGGCGCAGCGTTGTCGGAGTCTCGGTCTTACAAACCGCTGATCATGCCACTGCTGATTATTGTGGTTATTGACACCTTACTGATTCTGGAGCCGGATTTCGGTAGTGTGATTATCATCACTGTCACCGGTCTCGCGTTGTTGTTTCTCGGTGGGGTGAAGCTGCATCGTTTGTTGCTCTTGTGTGTGGTTGCAATTGGGGCAATGAGTGCCATGGTTCTCATGGGTGGCTATCGCATGGCGCGGGTGATCGCCTTTATGAACCCGTGGGAACATGCTCAGAATAAAGGCTATCAGACCGTTCATTCATTGATGGGTATTGGTGATGGTGGCTGGTTTGGTGCAGGCTTGGGTGCCAGTGTGCAGAAGTTGTTTTATCTGCCAGAAGCGCACAATGATTATGTGTTCGCAGTGTTGGCAGAGGAGTTCGGCTTTGTCGGTATTGTGATTACCTTGGCATTGTTTTCGTGGATGGTGCAACGTGCGTTTGTGATTGGTTTTAATGCAGACAAAGCGAAATTGCACTACGGAGCTTATGTGGCTTATGGCGTGGGCTTCTGGTTAGGCTTTCAGGTGCTATTCCACATTGGGGTCAATATGGCGATTTTGCCTCCAAAGGGGTTGACCTTGCCGTTCATTAGTTACGGTGGTAGCAGCTTGATGAGTATTTTGATTGCGATGGCACTGCTGATGCGTGTGCATCGTGATACACAAATTGCTTTATTTGGTTTGTCCGAGAAGGAGCTGGCGCGTGAAAAACAGCGTCGGCAAAAGGTTGCAAACCGTAAGGTTCCTTCTGCACGGGCAAAAGTGATGAAGAAACGTAAAGCACCCAACAAGATTGGAGGGGCTGTCCGTGGGTAGTCAGCGTCCGGTATTAATCACCGCAGGCGGTACGGGTGGGCATGTCTATCCGGGGCTTGCGGTTGCACGTGCTCTACAGGCGCAAGGTATTCCCGTGGTTTGGATGGGTACGCACAAAGGGCTTGAGGCACGGGTTATTCCTGAGGCTGGTATTGAAATGGCTTGGTTGGATGTTTCCGGCTTGCGCGGTAAAGGTGTGATGACGTTGCTTGCTGCGCCTTTTAAGCTAGTGCGAGCGTTATATCAGTCTGTGGCTATTATGCGTAAACATAAGCCATTGGCGGTGCTGGGCATGGGCGGATTTGTCGCAGGGCCGGGCGGCTTAGTGGCTTCCCTGATGGGCATTCCATTGGTTATCCATGAGCAGAATGCAGTGCCAGGCTTGACGAATCGGCTGTTGAGTAAGTTTAGCGCCAAGGTACTGGAGGGATTTCCGGGAAGTTTTGTCCAGGCAAAGAGTAAAGCGGTTCCTATTGGTAATCCGGTGCGTAAAGACATCGCAGAGCTGCCGTCACCGGCGGAGCGAATGGTATCACATAAAGGCAAACTACGCGTATTAGTTGTCGGTGGCAGCTTGGGGGCACAGGCGCTGAATGAAACCGTCCCTGCGGCACTGGCGGAGTTGGCACCGGATATGCGCCCACTGGTGCGCCATCAGGCAGGGCGTGATAAGGATCAAATGACGCGCGAGCAGTATGCGCGTTATTCAGTGGATGCACAGATTAGTCCATTTATTGAAGACATGGCGGAAGCTTATGCCTGGGCAGATGTGGTGATTTGTCGTTCCGGTGCATTGACTGTTGCCGAGTTAGCGGCGGCGGGTGTGGCATCGGTGTTGGTTCCTTACCCTTATGCAGTAGATGATCATCAGACGGCTAATGGCTTGTATCTGTCTGAAAATGGTGCAGCAGTATTGCTGTCACAGACGGAATTGACCGCATCTGCGTTGGCAGGGCATTTGGAAAACATGACACAGGCGCCGGAGCGTTTGTTACAGATGGCTGAAAAAGCTCGGGAGCTTGCCCGTCCGAACGCAACGGCAGAAGTTGCTGCGATGGTGGCAGCATTGGCAGGGTATCGATTTAATGCAGAGGTTGTGGCATGAAGCCAGCGAATGATTTAGCACGCAGACGTATCAAGCACATTCACTTTGTTGGCATTGGTGGATCGGGCATGGGCGGCATTGCTGAGATTATTTCAAATCTGGGTTACCGAGTAACTGGTTCGGATATTGCTCAGGGTGCAATGACAAATCGCCTGAAGCATCTGGGTGCTGAAATTTTTATTGGCCACGCCGCCGAGAATATAGCGGGTGCTAATGTGGTCGTGATTTCCTCCGCAGTGAGCGAGGATAACCCGGAAGTTATTGAGGCTCGTGCCAAAGGCATTCCGGTGATTGCGCGTGCAGAAATGTTGGCTGAAATCATGCGTTTTAGTAACGGGATTGCGGTTGCTGGAACTCACGGTAAAACCACCACCACGAGTCTGGTGACTAGCTTGCTGGCAGAGGGTGGCCTGGATCCGACCTTTATTATCGGTGGCCTGCTGCACAGTACCGCCAGTAATTCAAAGTTGGGTAATGGTGAGTATCTGGTGGCAGAAGCGGACGAGAGTGATGCGTCATTTTTATTGCTCAAGCCGATGATTGCGATTGTCACCAATATAGATGCGGATCATTTAAGTACTTATGACGGTGATTTTGAAAAACTAAAAGCAACTTTTGTTGAGTTTCTGCACCACCTACCATTTTATGGTTTGGCAGTGATGTGTGTTGATGATGAGCATGTGTGTGAAATTTTGCCGGAAGTTTCGCGAACTATTGTCAGCTATGGCATTCAGTACGATGCGGATGTACGTGGTACTGATGTTCGCTACGATGGCGGCAAAAGTTACTTTAACGTCGAGCGTAAAGGCAAGCCAACCTTGGCGATTGAGCTGAATATGCCAGGTGAGCACAACGTATTAAATGCTCTGGCGGCAGTTGCGGTGGCGGCGGAAGTCGGCGTCAGTGATGATGCCATTCAGCGCGGCTTGGCAAATTTTCAGGGCGTGGGTCGTCGCTTTAATTGCTATGGCGATATCGAAACAAACAACGGCAAGGTAATGCTGGTTGATGATTATGGCCACCATCCGACTGAGATGGCCGCGACTATGAATGCAGTGCGTACCGCATGGCCGACACGCCGTCTGGTGGTGTTGTTCCAGCCGCATCGCTTCACGCGCACACGTGATTTGTTTGAAGATTTTGCAACGGTACTGTCGGAGCCTGATGTACTGTTATTGCTGGATGTTTATGCGGCTAGTGAGGAGCCGATTATGGGTGCGGATGGCCGTGCTTTGTCTCGTGCGATTCGCAATCGTGGCAAGGTAGACCCGGTGTTTATCGCTGATGATGCTGATATTCTGGAAAACTTGCAGCACCAGTTACAAGACGGTGATGTATTGCTGACACTCGGTGCCGGAAGTATCGGTTCAATTTCTGCATCACTGCCTGCGCAGCTGCAGGTAGGAGGGGAAGGCTGATGGCTGATTTCGGTAAGGTTGCAGTGCTGTACGGTGGCTGGAATGCAGAACGTGAAGTCTCGTTGCAGAGTGGTGCAGCCGTGTTGGAGGGTCTGCGATCTCAGGGTGTGGATGCACATTTGGTGGATGTTGGGCGTGATGTGCTTGATGTATTGGTTGCCGGTGGTTTTGACCGTGTGTTCAACATCTTGCATGGCCGTGGTGGAGAGGATGGGGAGCTGCAAGGCGCATTGGATTTATTGCAGATTCCGTACACGGGCTGCGGCGTGATGGCATCGGCTATTAGTATGAACAAACTGATGACCAAGCGTATTTGGGCAGGTTCCGGTTTGGCCACGCCAGCGTTTGCTGTGCTGACAGAGGATACAGATTTTGAGCAAGTGGTTGCTGAGTATGGGTTGCCGTTAATGGTAAAACCGGCGGATGAAGGCTCCAGCGTTGGCATGACGAAAGTCACCTGTGTTGAGCAGTTGCCCGAAGCCTATCAAACAGCCAGGCAATACGACTGTCCGGTATTTGCCGAGCAGTGGGTCAGCGGAACGGAATACACCATTTCGATTGTCGATGATGAGGTGTTGCCGATTATCCGGGTGGAGACTGATAGTCAGTTTTATGATTATGAAGCCAAGTATCAGTCAGATGAAACCCGATATTTCTGTCCGTGTGGCTTGGTGCCAGAGGCAGAAAAAGCGATGCAGCAACTGGCAAAGCAGGCTTTTGACACACTGGGTGCAAAAGGCTGGGGACGGATTGACTTAATGCAGGATGAGCATGGTAAGGCGTGGTTGATTGAATTGAATACTGTGCCAGGTATGACCAGTCACTCTTTAGTGCCAAAAGCGGCTGCGGCTGCGGGCATGAGTTTTGGTGAGTTAACGGTGAAAATTCTGGAGACATCAAGGTAGAACGATGGTAACGCAGACGGCAAAAAAGAAGCGCCCACAGGCTACGCGACGCAAGACTGTTAAGCAGCCGATTGCCCAGCGTTGGCAGCCAAAGCTGTCGGTGAACTGGGGCAGGGTAGCGAGTTTTTTGTTGATATTGGCTCCATTGTTGTTGATTACTGCTGGATACATTTGGCTAAATCGCCCGGAAAATTTGACGATTCAGTCAGTGGAGGTGACGGGGGATCTGCGGCATTTGCAGCAAGAAGACTTGCAGCCGGTTATTGAGCCTTTCGTTTCCACCAACCTGTTTTTGCTGGATGCGAAAGGCTTGGAAGCAGAGCTGGAGTTTAATACTTGGGTGTATTCCGCATCACTGACTAAATTGTGGCCGGATAAGTTGCGTATTAGCATTCACGAGGAGCGTCCGATTGCCTTTTGGGGAGAGGACAGCATGTTGAATGAGTTTGGTGAGATTATTGATGCCAGTCTGCCGGAAAAGCTGGGTCAGTTACCCATCTTGTTTAGTCCTGAGGATAATGGACGGCGCATGGTTGAAAATTATCTGAAAGTACAGGAGTGGACGCGAGGCTTTCCAGCAAGAATTATTGAGTTTCGTGAGGATTCACGAGGCTCGTGGCAGTTAAAGCTCGACAGTGGTCTGGTGGTGAACATTGGGCGGGAAGAACAGGAAAAGCGACTACGTCGCTTTGTGGTCGGGTACAAGGAAGAGTTGGTCGATAAGATCAATAAAGTGCATACAGTGGATCTGCGTTATACCAATGGATTCGCGGTAAAATGGAAAACTGACTGGCAACTGAAACAAGAAGCCAGTAAGAAAAAGGGGTAAGGCACGGCATGTCACGTAGTGGAACAAATTTGGTAGTTGCTTTGGATATTGGAACGTCCAAGGTTGTCGCGCTTATTGGTGAAGTGGCTGCCAGTGGTGAAATTGAAATCGTCGGGATTGGTAAGAATCCTTCGCACGGTATGAAGAAAGGCGTGGTGGTGAATATTGATTCAACCATCGAGTCTATTCATCGTGCGGTGGAAGAGGCCGAACTGATGGCGGGTGTCAATGTGAATTCGGTGTTTGCAGGCATCGCAGGTAGCCATATTAGCAGCCTGAACTCCCACGGTATTGTGGCGATTAAGGATAAAGAAGTCACAGATGCGGACCTGGAGCGGGTCATGGATGCGGCCAGAGCTGTGGCTATTCCGGCAGATCAGCGCATTTTGCATGTGCTACCTCAGGAATATGTCATTGATGATCAGGATGGGATTCGTGATCCGGTTGGTATGGCGGGTGTTCGTCTGGAAGCTAGGGTTCATTTGGTAACAGGTGCTCAAAGCGCTGCACAAAACATCATTAAGTGCGTTGAAAAATGCGGGCTGGATGTGGATGACCTGATTTTGGAGCAGGTGGCTTCAAGCTACGCCGTGCTGGAAGAAGATGAAAAAGAGCTGGGTGTCTGTCTGGTGGATATCGGTGGAGGAACTAGCGACATTGCCGTCTTCCTGAATGGTGCAATTCAGCATACGGCGGTTATTCCGATTGCAGGTGACCAGGTCACCAATGATATTGCGGTGGCGGTGCGTACGCCCACACAGTTTGCCGAGCAGTTAAAAATTCAGCATGGTTGTGCCTTGCGCCAGCTGATTATGGAAGAAGAAGTGATTGAAGTGCCGGGTGTCGGTGAGCGTGAGCCGCGCACATTGTCCACACAAACACTGGCTTCGGTGATTGAGCCGCGCTATGAGGAACTGTTCTCGCTCATTTTGCAGGAGCTGCGTCGTAGCGGTTACGCAGAGCGCATCGGGGGCGGTATTGTGCTGACCGGTGGTTCATCAAAAATTCTGGGCGCAGTGGAGTTGGCGGAAGAAATTTTCCACATGCCAGTGCGCTTAGGATCGCCCAGAAAAGTGGGTGGTTTAAAAGGGGAAGTTGATAACCCGATTCATTCGACGGGTGTTGGATTGCTGATTTATGGCGCCCAACAAATGGCATCGGGGTCGGGGGGTAGTACCTTTGTCACGGCTTCGTCTGATAGTTGGTGGGAGCGCATAAAGGGTTGGTTTAACGGCAATCTTTAGGGATTGATAAAACGTAAGAATTCCGAGTCTGTCAGGTTCGGTAATAATATTGACAAGTCACATTGAGTTGTTTGAAAGGATAACGGATAAAAGGAGAAAGGCATGTTTCAGATGATGGATACAGATGGCCAAAGCGCAGTAATTAAAGTTGTTGGTGTTGGCGGTGGCGGCGGTAACGCTGTCCAAAATATGGTGGATTCGGGCATTGAAGGTGTTGAGTTCATTTGTGCGAATACAGATGCACAGGCACTAGAAGGCTCAGGCGTTGAAACGCTCTTGCAGTTGGGCCACTCACTGACAAAGGGTTTGGGCGCAGGTGCCAACCCTGATATTGGTCGTGAGGCGGCACTGGAAGATCGTGAGCGCATTAAAGAGCTGATCACCGGTACTGACATGCTGTTTATCACTGCGGGTATGGGTGGTGGCACCGGAACTGGTGCGGCACCGGTGGTCGCTGAATTAGCGCGTGAGCTGGGTATTTTGACCGTTGCTGTTGTGACCAAGCCGTTCCCGTTTGAAGGCCCTAAGCGTATGAAGGCTGCTGAAGCAGGTATTGCTGATTTGGCAAAGAGCGTTGACTCATTAATCACCATTCCAAATGGCAAATTGCTGACGTCTTTGGGTAAGAGCATCACGTTGCTGGATGCGTTTAAAGCCGCGAATAATGTATTGCTGGGTGCCGTTCAGGGTATTGCTGAGCTGATTACCCGCCCAGGTCTGATCAATGTGGACTTCGCAGACGTTCGTACAGTTATGAACAGCATGGGGCTATCCATGATGGGAACAGGTAGTGCATCTGGTGAGGAGCGTGCAACCAAGGCGGCCAAAGCAGCCATTTCCAGCCCGCTCTTGGATGATGTCAATCTGAATGGAGCGCGTGGTATTCTGGTTAACATCACTGCAGGTCTGGATATGGGTATCCATGAGTTTGAGGAAGTGGGTAGTGCTATTCGCGAGTTTGCCTCGGATGATGCGACCGTGGTTGTGGGTACGGTCATTGATCCTGATATGACGGATGAAATCCGCGTGACTATCGTTGCAACTGGTCTGGATGGGCTGCTTGATACAGCGCAGAAGCCAGACGCTCAGCGTCAAGCGACAACCCGCTTACGTCCCGTTCAGTTGGAGCAGACGCAGAAGAAAGTGGCAGGTAGTGATGTGAACACCACAGTCCGAGCTGATACCAACAGTGCTGATAAGGATAAGAACTATCTGGATATTCCGGCGTTTTTACGCAATCAGGCCGATTAGTCGTCCGGTACAACAGCAATTCAATGTGTCCGCTGGCGTCTATCAATGCCGGCGGTTTTTTGCTGGATGAAATATGTTTGAATTGGGCCAGATAAACTCAGAATTGATCGTCATACTCGGCTTGGTTTCGGTTATCACATTTGTGCTGACTTTGCTGTTGGTGCCGGTCGTTGTGGTGAGAATTCCTGAGGATTATTTCAGTGATGACTATCGCCATGTGAGTCGGTTGGCGCAATATCATCCGGTGCTGCGTTACGTCTTGATCTTGCTCAAAAACCTGCTGGGACTTGTACTATTAGTGATGGGCGTATTGATGTTAGTTTTGCCCGGCCAGGGTCTACTGACCATTTTCTTTGGCATTGCACTCATGGACTTTCCCGGTAAATTTAAGTTAGAGCGCAAACTGGTTTCCTACCCGAAAATACTACATTCCATAAACTGGATTCGCAAAAAGGCCAATCGTAAGCCTTTGGTCATCTAGCGACTACCCTTATCTGTTCTGGGGAAAACTTGCCTGCTTTATTATCAGACAAGTCTTATGCGATGTACTCGCCTCCATTGCTTAATCCAGCGGATAGTCGTCATCAAATACATCCCGCAGTTTCTGCTCTAGGGCTTTACGCTCCAGATAGTCCTCAACATTGCGTCGAATCTCATGGGGCTTAAGTTTAGCACTATCGTCCTGGGTATCATCCACCACCCTCATGAAATGATCCGGTGTCTGAAAAATACTGTCCAGAATTTGTTTATTATTTGTCATCATGGTCGAACTCACTTTGCCTCTTGGGGCTGTTATTGTTATTTTATTGAGCGTTCTGACCCTGATTATTGGGTAAGTAAGCTGAACTTGTGCTGAGTCGAGCTTACCGGCTGTCTGTCATCATTATTGGTCTAGTGAGTCAATGAGCGCTTCATAATCCGCTCTGCTGAAGGTTTCCTGGTTACTATTTTTAAGAGAGCCACCCAAGTCAGTTGCAATCATCTGAGTGGTGGATACTAAAATCTCAATCGCATCGCGATCATCCAGAGGGGAGGGAAGCTGCATCATTACAGACAGGCCTGGCGTTTCACTATCCCTCAAGTCTTCTGGGTTGAGCGTCCACGGCTTGACACCGTTAGCAACACTAAACAGCTTGGACGGAACTCCATTATCCTCGACCGGGTAGTGGAATAAATCCATCTCACCAAACTTTAAATGATACTGCGGGAGCACTTCGCTGATTTTATTTCCCGATAGCATTTTGCCTTCATCAGCGGCTATAAAGAGTACAACTTGTCGTGGTGTTACGGCCTGTCTGCGCTTTTTTTCAGGGATATTGGAAGCCGTCACAACTTCCTCAATAACCACGGGCGAGGAGCCGTCTGTCGCTGGAATATCTTCTCTGACGGAGGAAGTGAGTGTCCCGTAGTCATCATTAATGCGTGGGATTGAAGAGTCCTGCTCCTTTGGAAACTTGCTCTGAGAAACCCTACTCATAATGTACAAGGCAATCATCAGGATGATGCCTGCCACGGTAATCAGGATACTTACTATGTCCATGTTATTTTCCTTGGTTTATGACCAGGTAGTTTAATGACGTGCCCTAGTTGCTCAGGATTGGATCATTTTCGCTGCTTCATCAACATCCACTGCGACCATTCGGGATACCCCCGGCTCACGCATGGTGACACCAATCAAATTTTCAGCCAGTTCCATGGTTGTCTTGTTATGCGTGATGAAGATGAATTGTAACCGTTCTGACATATGTTTTACCAGTTCACAAAAACGTCCGACGTTTGCTTCATCCAGTGGCGCATCTACCTCATCCAGCATACAGAACGGGGCTGGGTTTAACTCAAAAATAGCAAACACCATTGCCGCAGCAGTCAGCGCCTTTTCTCCGCCTGACATGAGTTGAATACTGCTAATGCGTTTACCCGGTGGGCGAGCCATAATCAAGATGCCGGTTGTGAGTAAGTCATCACCAGTCATTTCCAGATAGGCTTGGCCGCCACCAAACAAACGGGGGAACATTTCCTGAATACGCGCATTCACCTGTTCAAAAGTGTCCTTGAAGCGGCCCCGAGTGTCTTTGTCGATCTTGCGAATGGCACTTTCCAAGGTGGCCAGTGCTTCGCTTAGGTCAGCGTGTTGTGCATCCAGATGTGTCTTGCGTTCATTTTGCGATTCATACTCGTCGATGGCCGCAAGGTTGATGGCACCCAAATTTTGAATCTTCAGCTTAATGGCTTGTAGTTCCTCTTGACACGACTGGATCTGCGATGCCAGATCCGTTTCAAGTTGTAAGTCTTCAGGATTAAACTCAGTCTCAGCCAATTGTTCTGTCAGTGTTTCATGGCGTACATTTACACTCTGCCAGTTGAGCTTCAGTGCCTCAATGTGTTCCCGTAGCTTGATGACTTTGGACTCTGCTTCGCTGCGAGCCAATTCCTGCTGCCGGATTGTTGTATCAATGTTGGAAAGAGACTCTCTGGCATCCTTTAACGCAATTTCAGCCGTGCGACGTTGTTCAAGTGTGACATCCAGTTGCTGCTGTAATTCAGCGATGAGCACTTCATCTAGCTGGGCATCCTTTTGGCTAAGCTCACGTGCCTGTAGTTGTTCAATTTGCAAGGTGATGCGGGTGAGTTGTTGCTCGCTATTCAGTTTTGCGCTGCGCTGTGTTTCCAGTTGAATTTGTAGAGCCTGGTACTGATCACGACTGCTTTGTAATGATTGGCGGCAATGGCTGACCATTTGCTCCAAGCCATGCTGCTTGTCTTTTAGCTGTTCAATATCGTCGCTGAGTTGTTCAATTTGTGCTTCGGCAACAGCCTTGGCTTCCTGTGCTGCCAATAAGTCTTCGGAGTCCTGTTCCTGCTGGGCGGCCAGGTCGCTTATTTCTTCGCTCAGACGTGCGCTAAATTGGGCTTGCTGCTCTTGTTGTTGCTCCAGAGCACGTAGTCTGGCATTTGCCTCGCTTTCCTTGCGTTGTAGAGCCTGCTGTTGCTGCTGCAAATTTTGCTGTTCAGTATTGAGTGCATCGTATTGCGTTTGACTAGCTTGCAATTGATGCTCAGTTTTTTCCAGCAAGGCTTGATCATCTTCTAATTGCTGTTGCAGCGCGTCGATTTCTGTTTGGCGCGCCAGTACACCACCTTCGTCTGAAGAAGATTGCCCACTTAGATGAATCCAGTTTGTGGCATAGCAGCTCCCGTCCGGTGTGATTAGTTTTTCACCGGGTTTCAAGCTGGCTTGTCTGGCCAATGCCGCTTTACGATCTGTGACACAAAAGACATTTGTTACCAGAGCTTTAAGCCCGATAGGTTGCTGGATGTGGTGGGCCAAACTATCCGCAGGGAGATCCGTGAGTGGTATGTTCTGAGCATCTAGAAATAGCTCCAGAGATTGTTCGCAACCTGCTGCAATAATGGCCTCAGCCTGAGACTGGTCGGTAATTTGTAATGCTTCCAGCGTGGGGCCAAGTAGTGCTTCCAAGGCGTTTTCCCATTCTTGAGTCACCTGAATCTGCTCGGTGAGCCGGGGAAGGTCATGCAAATTTTGTGCTTTCAGCCATTGCTTGAGTTGCTCCTTATCCTTGCCCAAGCCGGCTTGTTGTAAAGTTTCTAGCGAGCTTAGGCGGCCTTGGGTGGTTTGGATGGTGCTGCGCAGCGTGTCGAGTGACTGTTGCCGCTCACGGATGAATGACTGCTGTTCCGCAGATTGCCCCTGTGTTGCCTCAAGTGTGAGGGCAATTTCCTGAATCTGTTCGGCGAGGATGCTTTGTTGTTCTTGAGCCTCTGCGATGGATTCGGCAGCGTCTGCGTCGCCATGTTGTTCGTTTTGTTGCTGTTCAAGCCGGGCTAAACGCTGTTGGTTACGGCTGATTTGTTGCTCTAGCTGCTGGATACGGCTACTTTCAACACTAACCTGGCGATTTGGCTCGGCTATTTGCTGTTGCAGTTGCGCCCACTCTTGCTTCCAATGGTTGAGTGCCTGCTCAGCTGTATCTAATGCCTCCTCCTGAGCGACTTTAATTTCCAGCATTTCCTCGGCTTGTGGTGCCAGTAGCTCCAGGGCACTTAGCGCATCGGAGAGGCGAAGCTCGTCGTGTTGTAGATGTGTACGCGCATTGGCCAGCTCTTGTGCCAATTGCGCACGTTGTTGCTGGTTACGCTCGACCATTTCGTGTTGGTGACGAATTTGTTGTTCGAAGCGCGATACATTGGCTCCCGCTTCATAAACGCTGGCTTGCACCTGATTGAAGTGCGTATTGGCCTCAGTTTGCTGATTGCGGAGGGCTTCTAATTGGCTTTCAATCGAGCGTTGTTGGCTCAGTTGAGTCTGATGCAGTGCAGCTTGTTCGTTGATGGCTGCTTGCTGATGGTGCAGTTCTTTTTCTACGGATTGCAGTTGTAAATAGAGCAGCTCTGCCGATAAACGCCGTTCAGTTGTTTTGTAGTCCCTGAAGCGTTCAGCGGCTTTGGCCTGACGCTTTAAAGTGCCAAGCTGCTTGTCAATTTCTTCCTGCAAGTCGCCCAGTCGATCCAGATTATCACGGGTGGAACGAATACGATTTTCGGTTTCACGACGGCGCTCTTTGTACTTAGAGATGCCTGCAGCTTCTTCGATATAGACTCGCAGTTCTTCCGGCTTGGCATCAATCAGGCGCGAAATCATTCCCTGTTCGATAATGGCATAGCTGCGAGGGCCAAGTCCGGTGCCTAGAAAAATGTCGGTAATGTCACGTCTGCGGCAGCGTGATCCATTCAGGAAGTACTTCGACTGTCCATCACGGCTGATTTGGCGTTTGGTGGAAATTTCACTGTATTGTGCGTACTCCCCACCCAGACTGCCATCGGAATTATCAAATACCAGCTCGATAGAGGCTTGGCCGACTTTTTTACGGGTAGCTGATCCATTAAAAATAACGTCTTCCATGGATGTGCCACGCAAGTGTTTGGCGGATGACTCCCCCATCACCCAGCGTACGGCATCAATGGTATTGGATTTTCCACAGCCGTTCGGCCCCACAATGGCAGTTAGATTACTGCGCATTTCAAACGTAGTAGGGTCAACGAAGGATTTAAATCCAGCCAGTTTGATCTTGCTAAGACGCATGAATGTGAGAGTGCAGCCTTTTTTACCATTATTGGAAGGTGGCCAATAATAAGTTGGCTACTTGATGAATGCACGAAAAAATTAAAATCAGCATTCAACCGAGGGCATAGATGCACTATCATAGCGACCTCACTTCTAACGATGTAGTCAATCATGCTGATTATTCCTGGCGGTCGAGCCTTTTCCGACTTTACTCAAGCTAAGTTCTTGAAAGAATTACAACGTGAGGTGCCTGCCGTTAAGCAGGTGCATGCACGTTATCAACACATCGCAGACCTTGAGCAAGCTCTGAGCGATGAAGAACATAAGCGTTTGGAAGGGTTGCTGACTTATGGTGAACAGCAGGATACCAAGACACCAGCGGGAGAACTATTTCTGGTCACGCCACGTGTTGGCACAATTTCTCCGTGGTCCAGCAAAGCAACGGACATCCTGCACAACTGTGGGCTGACTTCCGTGGCACGTGTGGAGCGTGCTACTGCGTATTATATCGAGTCTGACGAAGCGCTCAGCATGGCGCAGAAGTCACGCCTTGCCGCACAACTTCATGACCGCATGATGGAGTCGGTTAGCCACGATATGGAAGGCCTGGATGCGCTGTTTAGCCATGCCGAAGCCGCGCCTTTGCGGATTATTGAGTTGGGCAGTGACGCGCAATTGGCATTGAACGATGCAAATACTGAACTGGGTTTAGCACTGTCGGCTGACGAGATTGATTATCTGGCTGACAATTATGCAAGCCTTGGGCGCAATCCGACGGATGTTGAGTTGATGATGTTTGCGCAGGCAAATTCTGAGCATTGCCGGCATAAAATTTTTAATGCCGATTGGGTGATTGATGATAAACCGCAGTCGCAGACGCTGTTTAGCATGATTCGCAACACCTACAAGTGTTCACCAGAAGGGGTTTTGACGGCTTACAGCGATAACTCATCGGTGATTGAAGGCTCCGAGGCCAGTCGCTTTATGCCAACACCGGAGACCCACGAGTACACTTATCATAAGGAACCGGTTCATCTGTTGATGAAGGTTGAAACTCACAATCATCCAACGGCCATCTCTCCATTTCCTGGTGCGGCGACCGGCTCCGGTGGCGAGATTCGTGACGAGGGCGCAACGGGTATTGGCTCTAAGCCCAAAGCCGGTTTGTGCGGTTTTTCCGTGTCAAATTTAAGAATCCCAGGTTATGAGCGGCCTTGGGAGAATGATTTTGGTCGTCCGGCGCGCATTGATTCTGCACTGAAAATTATGCTGGATGGGCCGATTGGAGCGGCAGCGTTTAACAATGAATTTGGTCGCCCGAACCTGTGTGGTTATTTTCGCAGTTATGAGGCAGAAGTGCCGGGGCCAAAAGGGCTGGAACTGCGCGGTTATCACAAGCCGATTATGTTGGCCGGCGGTTTAGGTAACATTCGCCCGCAACATATCAAGAAAAAAGATTTACCCGAAGGTACACCCATCGTGGTGTTAGGCGGCCCAGCCATGCTAATTGGTTTGGGTGGCGGTGCAGCATCATCTATGGCTAGTGGTGCCAGTGTTGAAGATTTGGATTTTGCTTCAGTGCAGCGAGGCAACCCTGAAATGGAGCGTCGCTGTCAGGAAGTAATTGATCGTTGTGTGGCACTGGGGGACGACAACCCGATTCTGTCGATTCACGATGTGGGTGCAGGCGGTATTTCCAACGCTATTCCTGAAATTATTAATGATGCTGGTCGTGGTGGTCGCTTTGAACTGCGCCAAGTACCAAATGCAGAGCCGGGTATGGCACCGATGGAAATTTGGTGTAATGAGGCGCAAGAACGCTATGTGCTGGCTATCGCCGAAGAACGTCTGGCTGATTTTGAAGCCTTATGTGAACGCGAGCGTGCAGTATTTGCGGTAGTGGGCAGTGCAACCGAAGATCGGCATTTATTAGTGGCGGATGCTCAATTTGGTAATGAGCCGGTTGATATGCCCATGAATGTACTGCTGGGCAAGCCGCCGAAAATGCTGCGGGAAGTGCGCCACAAAACCTTTAGCAAGCCAGCATTGGCACTGGATGATGTTGACTTGGCAGAAGCTATTGAGCGTGTGCTTAGCTTGCCTACGGTCGCGTCCAAATCCTTCCTGATTACCATTGGTGATCGCAGTATTACCGGCATGGTTAATCGTGATCAGATGGTTGGGCCGTGGCAGGTGCCGGTGGCGGATGTCGCAGTGACGGTGACGGATTATCAAGGATACACGGGTGAGGCGATGGCCATTGGTGAACGCACACCGATTGCACTGGTGAATCCGGCGGCATCTGGTCGTATGGCGATTGGTGAGGCCATTACGAATATCGCTGCGGCAAACATTGGCAAGTTATCGGATATTGTGCTGTCTGCAAACTGGATGGCTGCCGCAGGTCACGAGGGTGAAGATGCTGCGCTATTTGATACCGTCAAGGCAGTGGGCGAAGATATTTGCCCGAAGTTAGGTATCTGTATTCCGGTGGGCAAGGATTCCTTGTCCATGAAGACGGTCTGGCAGCAGGATGGACAAGACCGTGAAATGACCGCGCCGTTATCATTGATTGTCAGTGCGTTCTCTACCGTGAGTGATGTACGTCGCACGCTAACACCACAGTTACGAACGGATAAAGGCGACACGGATCTTTTGGTCATTGACTTAGGGAAGGGTGAGAATCGTCTGGCTGCTTCGGCGCTGTCTCAAGTGTATTCACAGGTTGGTAAATATGCACCAGACTTTAAAGACACTGGATACATGACAGCCTTCTTTGACACCATTCAGAGCTTAAATAAAGAAGGTCGCTTACTGGCATACCATGACCGTTCGGATGGTGGTTTACTGGCGAGTATCGCGGAGATGGCGTTTGCTGGCCGCACGGGTGTTGATATTACGTTGGATGACTTGGGTGAGTCAGCACTGGAGGTCTTATTCAGTGAAGAGCTGGGGGCTGTCATCCAGGTACGCCACGAGGATACGGAAGAAGTATTAGCGGCGTTCCGTGAAGCAGAAATTGGTAAACACGTTCATGTGGTGGGTACGCTTAATGATGATGAAATGATCAATTTCTATTGGGCGGGTGACATCATTTACTCCGCATCACGGGCAAGCTTGCAGCAAATCTGGAGCGAAGTGAGCCACCGAATGCAGTCGTTACGTGATAACTCGGATTGTGCGCGTCAGGAGTTTGAGCTAATCAGTGACGAACGTAATACTGGGTTGTTTGCAGCATTGAGCTTTGATCCTAATGACAACATTGTCGCGCCATTGATCCAGTCCGGTGAACGGCCTGCAGTGGCTATTTTGCGTGAGCAAGGTGTGAATGGCCAGATTGAAATGGCTGCGGCATTTGATCGCGCTGGTTTTCGTAGCGTAGATGTTCACATGACAGACATTCTGAGTGGCCGTGTTTCACTGGCAGACTTCAAAGGTCTGGTTGCCTGTGGTGGCTTCTCTTATGGTGATGTACTGGGAGCTGGCGGTGGCTGGGCTAAGAGTATCTTGTTTAATGAGCGAGCTAGTCAGGCTTTCCGGCAGTTTTTTGAGCGTGATGATACCTTCGCACTTGGCGTGTGTAATGGTTGCCAGATGTTGTCACAGCTTAAACACCTGATTCCGGGAGCATCGCATTGGCCATCCTTCTACCGCAATCATTCAGAGCAGTTTGAGGCACGGGTGAGTCTGGTTGAAGTGGCTGAATCTACCTCAATCTTCCTGAAAGGTATGGCAGGCTCCAAGCTGCCGGTACCTGTGGCGCATGGGGAAGGACGTGCGGTATTTGAGGGTAACGTCTCTGGTGAAAATCAGGCAGGAGTTGCTCAGATTTCCTTACGATATATCGACGCAGCGGGGCAGCCAACGCAGCATTACCCAGAGAACCCCAATGGCTCAGAAGGTGCGGTTGCGGGGTTATGTAGTGAAGATGGTCGTGTGATGATTATGATGCCACACCCTGAGCGGGTGTGCCGGACAGTAACAAACTCATGGCAGCCAGACGACTGGGATGAGGATGGTGCGTGGATGCGTATGTTCCGTAATGCACGGGCCTGGGTTGGCTGAGGCTTGTGCATCTCTGCTATATCTGGGAATCCAGCTTCAAGTCCATTACATTAATCCATCAAACTGCACTGCGCCATCACGCAGTGGTTTGCGGTTAATTTGATGAATCAGGCTAAGAATATCCCGCTTGGCTTTGCGATATTCCGATGTTATTGCAGGTTTGTACTCATAAGCCGCGCGGGCATAACGATGATCCCATTCAACCAGATCAATACCTTTAAACCTTGAGGGACGGTGATTATACAGCTTTTCAAATCGCGTACCGGGTATCGCCTTAAAACGCGACGCCCGCACACGGTCAAATGCCTCCAGATGCTCATCCAGAAATTCACGAGTCCTCATCAGATCATGGTGAGTCTCCCCCGGATAGCCCAACATCATGGAGCTTCGCACACTCAACCCGGCTCTGTGTGCATCTTTTACAAACTGGTGATTGGTGGCAATGCTTGTTCCCTTCCCCATTCGCCTGACCAGGTTCTGGCTACCAGTCTCCATACCAAAGCTGATACGGGTTAGCCCTGCGTCTTTGGCGGCTTTGAGTGTGTCGTAGTCCAGTCCATTTTCCCCTTTACCCACATGCACGGTACCAATCCAGCGGCCACCCGGCACCACTTTCTGGAAGTTATCAATCAGACCGTGCCACACCTCAAGGTTCGAATTAAGCTTCAGATCAAGAAAGATAAAGTCTTTACTCTGATAACGCTCAGACTGTACTGCTAATTCTCGTAAAACGGCTGCCAGGGAGCGTGAACGATAAGTGCGCCCGTTGGCAGTTGTCACATCGCTGCAAAAGGTACAAAACCCCCAACTACAGCCGCGTCCGGTCATAATGGGAATAATGCGATGCGGGTAGGCTTCCCAGTCAAAATCACTGAAGTCTGGTATCAATAACTGATCCAGATCCTGTAGTGGTTCCGCTACTTTCAAGCCGTAACGATGATTCACAAACATTCCCGGCATATTGCCCAGAGCCTTACCCTGTATAGCCGCCAGTACCAGATCAGCAATCACAACATCCGCTTCACCCGCAAAAATTCCGACGACACCTTCTAAATCCCACCACTGTTTTACTGTTTCTTCGGTACTGAACGCCGGCCCACCGAGTAAAACGGGTATACTTTGTTGCTGTCCAAGGCGAGCTATTTCTTTTACTGAAGGGTAGTGGTCAAGATAAGCAGACAACAAAATAATATCGGGCTTATTGTCACTCAACCAGTCGGACACCATATTCATCGTTGGTCCATGTGGGCTGGATTGCCAGCGGCTATAGGTTTTACGCAATGGCTCATGGAGCTTCTGCATTAAAGGTTGGGTGGAAAAATTGATCCGGCGCTTAACATGCTCCAACCAATTTTCCTTCTTCTCCCGCTCAATAGGTCGAGCACCCACAGTCAGGGGGGATAAGACTGTGACGTCAAAGTTTGCCTTACGCAATGGGGCTACCAGACTTCCAATAGCAAGGGTCGGATAGCGGGCAAAGTTGTTCAAGTCGACGATTAGTACACTCGGCATTGTCACTATTCTCTTTTTAGCTCGGCTAATTTTTTGTAACTGCGGCACTTACCCGTAAGTCTAGCCAACGCTACCGAACTTGCCGGATGATTTTCCAACCAACTCCAAAAAAAGATAAAAAAATATTGATTGAAGCCTAGTTTTAATACATCATCGCTGCCTAAAAAACAGACACTGATAGTATTGTTTGTTACTGACTCCCTTGCACTAAACCCCCCAAGATACTTTGCGTAATGGTGGAGAGAATGATCTTTATCGGTTGGCTTGTCCTTGCTGCGGGTCTGGCCGTTTGCTGGTACCCATTAAGGCAGTTAAGTGATATGCAGATTGGAAACCCGCAACTGCTCTTTTTCGCGTTCTCATCGGCTTCACTTTGTACAGTGCCGTGGCTGGTGTACCAGATGAAACAATGGCGTAAAGACGCACCCTACCTACTGGGAGTAGGGCTGAGTGGCGCCGTTATGTTGACCTTCTTCCATTTTGCAATACTGAATGGTAACCCGCAAACGGTGATAGGGCTATTTTGTCTGGTGCCAGCCATAATTATGTTGGTTAGTAAACTGTTGGCTCAAGAGGTATTAGATTTCACTCGGTTTTTATCACTGGTGCTAATTATTGCGGCGTGCTTACTTGCGGTACTTACTACGACGGGAGGCATTAGGGCTTATTGGACAGACTTCATATCACTCATTGCAGGTATTGCCTGTTATCTATTTTTTAAACTGCAACACCCAACATTGAAGTTGCCAATCATGAGCAGGCTATCAGTGATCTTGATTTGTAGCACTTGGATGGTTGGTATGGTGATTATTTTTTCACCCAGAGTGGTGAGTTTCCCGCAGGAGAATGCGAATCTTGCCAGTGTGATGTATGGCATTTTCTGTGTCATTCCGGTTTTGTTGGCACTGCTACATGTTCTGTCGGATAAGAAAGAGAAGCACTTATTGCTGTGGCTGGCATTGTCTTTGGGGGTAGGGGTTGTCGGTAGCGTTATCGCTGCTGGTAAGTTGATGATGTTTAGCCACTGGGCACCGCTTATTTTGTTGCTTCTGTCTGCTTGTGTTTTGATCACCAAGTTGATTGATTAATTTTTTGTCGTTTTTATTATAATGATCATTTATTGGTGCTCATTATCTAAAAAATCTATTTTTAATGTATAATTTGTTACCATTTAAGTGCTAACATATCAGCCGTTGTTGTTTAGCGATACTTCCGTTGCTTAAGCAGTAACTTGGGTGTTTTCTTATCTAGATGGCTATCATATGTTTCTTGATCCTGTTGTTAATTTGCTGCAAAACATAGTAAGCAAGACAACGAATATCGACGATACTAAGCAGGTACAAAGCTGGAATGACTTGGTCGATGCCTATAATCGTCAAGAGGTCATTACCGGCTATGTGGATCATAAGGTAAGGCGGGGTTATATGGTTCGTTTTGGTGAGGTGTTGGGCTTTTCACCAAGGTATCGTTTTGATCTCTGTGAATATGATGACATACCAGCGCACTTCATTAATGAGCCAATTCCTTTCGTTATTCTGAGTCTGGATGTGGAAAATGAACACCTTGTTGTTTCTCGCATTGATGCCATCACTGGAATGTACGCCGATTTTCTGAGATCACTGAGTAAGAACCAAGTGATACAGGCTAAGGTTACGGCGGTCATGGAGAAGCTGGTGACGGTAGATGTTGGTGGCTTAACCTGCTTAATTTCGTGCAATGAGATCAGTTGGCAGCCGTTTTCCCATCCGGCAGAGCTGATTCATGTGGGCGAGCAGGTGCGCGTTAAATTACTCAAGGTGATTCCGGGCAAGGCCTATATCACAGCCAGTTTGAAGCAACTGGATGACTCTTTTTGGCAGCAGTTTGTTGAGGAGTTTACGATTGGCAGTGTGGTAACCGTACAAATTAGTAGCGTGACGGAGTTTGGTTATTTCGTGACATACAACAACCGGCTGTCTGGGATACTGCATTGGTCAGAGTTGAGCTGGAAACCGTGTAGCAAACGGAAGCTGATGACTTATGGTAAGGGAGACATGCTAGAAGTTAAGGTGAGTGACCTTGATTATGACAAGCAACGGGTTTCTTTCAGCCTGAAAGCCATGCAGCCTAACCCTGCGGAAAAAGTCTTCTCTGCCTATCAGGTTGGGGATGTGGTCAATGGTGTGATCCGGTCACGTACTGATTTTGGCTTGTTTGTTGAAATTGCCGAAAACTTCAATGGGCTATTACATTTTTCCAACCTTTCCTGGTTTACTAACTCCAAAGGCAACTTGGTGAACTTCAGAGTGGGCATGGTTATCCGTTGCAAGATCATCGACATTGATCGGGAAAATGAGCGGGTAGGTTTAGGGTTGAAGCAACTGACGGCTAATCCATTTTCCATCACCCCGTCGCCGCAAAGCCTGACTAAGGGAGAAGACTTCCCTAGACAAGTCCATATTGTGATTAGTTCTTTTTTTCAGGCTAACAGCCATAACCAAGTTGCGTCTTTACTCAACGAATTAAAGTACAAAATGCGTCAGCATGTTGACTTGCAGATCAGTAATCTGTTTTTTGATGAAGAGATCCAGACTCACCCTGATATTATTGTTGTACTCCTAAGTGACGACTTCTTCTCCTCTGAGGCGCATCAATCGGTAGTAAATTATCTGGCCAATCTGCAAGAACCTGAGCCGTTGATGGTTCCGATTGTTGCTGACGTGATTAGTAACAATATTACCGATCCTTTACTGGATCTCGCAGCACTTCCGGTTGATGCCAAGCCACTGCAACAGTGGCGGGTTAAAAGTGCTTATTGGTCTGCGATCAATAAGGCATTGACCAAAAGCGTGCGTTATGTCGCTGGTTTAAAATAAAAGGGGAATGGGGCAAAGTCTTTGGATTTGTTCCATTATTGGATCTGTTATGTATACTAGCGGTCGTGTCTCATGGATGGATGCGCTTTGCCGGTGGTTTGGTGATGTGCAATAATTCCGTCAGCGTCTCATGAGTCGGGCTGTGTATCAGGCTACGCGAGAACAATAATAAGATAAGCCCCCACTAATAATTCGAACGAGAGTAAAAAAATGAGCCATCATAAAGTTCGCAAAGCGGTTATCCCCGTTGCCGGTTTAGGAACACGTATGCTGCCCGCTACAAAAGCAATTCCAAAAGAAATGCTTCCGGTGGTGGACAAGCCAATGATTCAGTACATTGTGAGTGAATGTATTGCCGCCGGGATCAAAGAGATCGTGTTAGTTACTCACTCTAGTAAAAATGCGATTGAAAACCATTTTGATACCAGCTATGAGCTTGAATCAACGCTGGAGAAGCGCGTAAAGCGCCAGTTGCTGGACGAAGTACGCTCGATTTGTCCGCAAGATGTGACCATTATGCACGTGCGTCAGGGTGTCGCCAAGGGCTTGGGGCATGCCGTGTTGTGTGCAGAGCCACTGGTTGGTAAGGAGCCCTTTGTGGTGGTACTACCGGATGTCATTATTGACGAGTACCACAGCAATCTTCGTAAAGAAAATCTTGCTGAAATGATCCGTCTGTTTGAAAGCACTGGTGAAAGTCAGATCATGGTTGAGCCAGTACCAATGGAACTGGTCAGCAACTATGGGGTGGCAGATGTTAATGGTCATACATTGAAGCCCGGAATGAGTGCACCCATTGTGCAAATTGTTGAAAAGCCTCCCGTAGATAAAGCGCCGTCTAACCTGTCTGTTGTTGGGCGTTACGTATTATCCGAAAAAACTTGGGGTTTACTGAAGCGTACACCAGTTGGGGCAGGTGATGAAATTCAACTAACAGATGCCATTGCCATGCTGATGAGGCTGGAAACAGTCAATGCCTTCCATATTTCGGGTAAGAGCCATGATTGTGGATCAAAGCTGAGCTATATGTTGGCAAATGTTGAATATGGATTACGTCATGCGGATATTGGTGAAGGCTTCAGGGCAGCACTGAAAGAGATGGATATCTGACAGACTTTTTTTATGTATAACGGGTAGGCATAATACAGCGGCCAATTAAAAATAAGGGTTATTATGCCTACCGATCTGCGCTTACAACAATTAAGCGAATGGGTTTGCTCGTTCAAGCCCCATGCTCAAATAGAGCCCGCATCTGCAGATGCCAGTTTTCGTCGTTACTTTCGGGTAACGGAGGGAGATAGAAGCTGGATTGCTATGGATGCCCCGCCGGATAAGGAGTCTCTGGCCCCCTTCGTAGACATAACCCAGCGTCTACGTGGTGTGGCAGTGAATGCGCCAGTGATATACCAGCAATCCTCTGAGCGTGGTTTTCTCCTGTTATCTGATTTAGGCAATACACCATATTTATCAGTATTAAAAGGTGATCGGGCCGAGTCACTATACAATGATGCACTTCAGGCGTTATTGAAAATCCAACGAGCTGATACGATGCGCCTGCCTGTTTACGATCAAGCTTTGCTGCAACAAGAAATGGATTTAATGCCGGAATGGTTTTTGTCCAGGCACTTGGGCATTACTCTGGCAGCACCCGAGCAATCTGCTTTACAGTCCGCTTTTGCAATGCTGATTGATTCTGCGCAACAACAGCCGCAAGTTTTTGTTCATCGTGACTACCATTCACGAAACCTCATGGTGACGGAGGCAGATAATCCCGGTGTGATTGACTATCAGGATGCGGTCGTTGGCCCGGTATGCTACGACTTGGTATCACTACTTCGTGATTGTTACGTTGTATGGCCGGTATCCAGGGTAGAGAAGTGGGTAAAGCAGTACCAAAGCATGGCCTGCGAAGCGGGCATTATTCCGAAAATAGATGAGCATGTATTTCAGCAATGGTTTGACTGGATGGGATTACAGCGTCACATCAAGGTATTGGGTATTTTCACTCGTTTAAACTACCGTGATGGTAAAGCACATTATCTGGATGACTTACCGTTGACCTTGAGTTATGTGTTAAGCGTCGCCACAAAGTATCCTGAGTTGTCTGTTTTGCTCGATATTTTTGATAAATATGATATTGCCCAGCGTGTTGGTACGGTAGAGATTCCTGTATGAAAGCAATGATTTTAGCTGCGGGGCTAGGCACTCGTATGCGCCCACTGACGAATCGTATGCCGAAGCCATTATTGCCGGTGGGCGGTAAGCCACTGATTGTTTGGCACTTGGAGCGACTCAGGCAACAGGGTTTTACCGATGTGGTCATCAATATTGCCTGGCTGGGCGGGATGATTCCTGATGCCTTGGGTGATGGTGAGCAGTTTGGCTTGTCAATCCAGTATTCTGATGAGCGTAACGAGCCGGAGGCACTGGAGACAGGTGGTGGTCTGATTAAAGCGCTCCCGCTGTTGGGTGATGACGCGTTTCTAGTGGTGAATGGTGATGTTTGGTGTGATTACCACTTCTCTCCCAAGCAAACATTGGCAGAGGGTGATCTGTGTCATGTTGTGTTAGTTGAGAGCCCCGCCCATCACCCTGATGGTGACTTTGCTTTGGATGCCTCGGGTCGGGCACTTGCAGATGGTGAGTGTAAGTTGACGTTTAGTGGGATTTCGTATCTACATCCGGCATTATTTGATGGTTTGCCAACGGGGAGCCGACCCCTAGCACCGATTTTAAGGGGAGCGATGGATGCTGGAAAGGCATCGGGTGAGTTACATCGGGATGAATGGCAAGACATTGGCACCCCGGAGCGTTTATCCCAGTTAGATCAGTCTTTACAGATTGCTGACTAGGCCATCGGCTTGCACATCAGCATGGTATGAAGAGCGAACCATTGGGCCACTGGCAACGTGCGTAAAGCCCATCTTGTAACCATCGACTTCCAGTTGTTTAAATTCATCAGGTGTAACGAAGCGCTCAACAGCCAAATGATCCAAACTTGGTTGTAGATACTGACCCAGTGTTAGCATATTGCAGCCATGATCGACTAAATCCTGCATCACCTGATGAACTTCCTCCATCTCCTCGCCAAGGCCAAGCATGATGCCTGATTTGGTGGGGATCTCCGGGTACATTCCCTTAAAGCGCTTAATTAAGTTTAGCGACCATTGGTAATCTGAACCCGGTCTCGCTTTTCTATATAAACGGGGCACTGTTTCAAGGTTATGGTTGAATACATCCGGCGGTGATTTGCTCATAACTTCTAGTGCAATATCCATACGACCGCGGAAATCTGGCGTCAAAATCTCGATGTTAATGCCCGGATTTAATTCCCGAGTCACCTTAATGCAGTCCACAAAATGGCCGGCCCCGCCATCACGTAAATCATCACGATCCACGGAGGTGATGACGACATACTTCAGTCCCATCGCCTTAATCGTTTCAGCCATCTTTCTTGGCTCGTCAGGGTCCAAGGGATTTGGTCGGCCATGAGCCACGTCGCAGAACGGGCAGCGTCGGGTGCAAATTGCTCCCATAATCATAAATGTTGCAGTTCCCTTACCAAAACACTCACCAAGGTTTGGACAGGCGGCTTCTTCACAGACGGTATTTAATTGCTGGTCGCGTAATACACTTTTGAGACGCTTCACTTCTTGTGTGGTTGGTGCTTTGGCACGAATCCAGGAAGGCTTGCGCTTAATTTCAGTACTTGGCACCACCTTGATAGGAATGCGTGCAACTTTATCTGCACCACGAAGCATCACGCCCTGAGTAGCTTGTTTTCTATCTTGACCCATAACTAACACGACCTAAAAAACGAGTTTTACTACACGAGGCGGCAGTATAACAAGAATTCAATATGAGCACTTGATAAATAAGGGCAGCTTACATGCGGCAAAATAGGCGAATACCACGTGTCGTTTGTGCATTAGTAAGCAATCAGGCATGTGGTGAATAGGGAGGGGTATGCAGGTGGTGACCAGGTTTCAGTAACCCAATCACCACAGCGCTTGGTTAGTGTCGTTTGCTAACGGTGACGACCGGGCCGGGGCGACGATTTAGTGCGTCCGCCAGCGCACAATCTGCTTTGTGTACGGCATTATGATGGTGATGATCACCGTGTTGAATGACTTGCACGGACGATGATGGCTTATAATCTTGTGGCTCTGGCGGTGTTGTCACACTGCTACTGGTTGCAGGGTTGTTATGCACTATGACGGACTTGCCATCCTGAAAGCCTTTTTTATATCCAGCATCAAAACAGTCCTTGCAGCTTGCAAGACGAGGCTGCGGGCGTGGTGGTGTGTAGTCGTGTGTAACTTTTTTGCTAACGGTTTTTTCTGTTTTACCCGCCTTGGTTTCAGGACAGTTTGCCTGAAAGTACAATTTTGCCTTACGCAGTTCTGTGTACTTATCACGATCATTCCACGATTTTGGGTCGCCTTGATAATCACGAATCACCTTGACGGCGGCACCGCACATATTCATGTGATCAACCTCCGGCCAAGCGTGAGCCAAACCAGTAAATGCCGTCATCAGGGTAACAATCAGGGGTATAGTAAATTTTTTCATAATGACGATTCCGTACGATTATTGTTAAGTTTGCGATGCCTAATGGCAAAGCAGTGATGTTGGTTGCTACAATGCGGCTTTGCTTTGCGTACGGTTGCTGCAGAAACAAGCCACCCTTGCGCGTTCACTTTTGAATGGTCCCCAGTGACTATCGGATAACAATATGTCAGAGAAAAAACAAACCACTCATTTCGGCTATGAGAATGTTGCCGTTGAAGATAAGGCTACCAGAGTCGCTGAGGTTTTCCACTCGGTTGCTGGTAAATACGACATTATGAATGACCTTATGTCGGGGGGTATCCACCGCCTGTGGAAAAGGTACACAGTTAATGCTGCGGCTGTAAAAAAAGGCGACAAAGTTCTTGATCTGGCGGGTGGAACGGGTGATTTGGCGGCAAAATTTTCCCGTATCGTTGGCTCTGAAGGGAAGGTTATTTTATCGGATATTAATGAGTCAATGCTGGAGCAGGGGCGTGAGCGTCTGACGAATATGGGGATCGCCGGTAACATCGAATACGTTCAGGCAGATGCCGAAGATTTACCGTTTGCAGATAATAGTTTTGATCTGGTCACAATGGCCTTTGGCTTGCGTAATGTAACGCACAAAGAGAATGCCTTACGCTCTATTTTTCGCACATTAAAGCCCGGTGGAAAACTCATGGTACTGGAATTTTCCAAGCCGTTTGTTCCAGGTCTGAACACAATTTACGACCACTACTCATTTAAGGTATTGCCTTTCATTGGCAAGGTCGTGGCGAATGATGCTGACAGCTACCGTTATTTAGCCGAATCCATCCGTATGCATCCTGATCAGGAAACACTGAAAAGCATGATGCAGGATGCAGGCTTTGAAAAGGTCAGCTATCACAATATGACCGGTGGTATTGTGGCACTGCACACAGGGTATAAATTCTGATGAAACTGCCGATGTTGCTTTTGGCATTGCTGGAAAGCGCACTCAATCGCTACTTGCAACTTGATGGCGAGGCATTCCGTCAGAGTCAGGCGATACAAGGCCGTGTCATCGCGTTACATATCAAAGGGTTGGAATGGACATTGTATTGTCTGCCGGGTGCGAATGATATACAGATGCTTGCTGAGTACGCAGGAGAGCCGGATGCGACTATTTCTGGATCACCTGCCAGCTTGATTCGCCTAAGCCAAAGTGACGACAGTACTAGTGCCATGCTGGAAAGTGATGTTGAGATCAAAGGTGATTTGCATACCGCGCAGGCATTTAGTCGTCTGCTCGCGGAAGCCTCCATCGACTGGGAAGAAATGTTATCGCATTGGGTTGGAGATATTCCGGTACATCAGGCAGGTAGCGCTGTGCGTAAGGGTACGGAGTGGCTGAGGGAAAGTAACGAAGCCATGAAACTGAATATGGCAGAATATCTAAGCGAAGAAAGTCGCCTGATAGCCTGCGAAGCAGAGGTCGCTGATTTTATCGAATCGGTGGATGACACGCGTATGGCAACGGATCGTTTGGCTGCTCGCATTGCTGCATTGCAAGCCCAACAGAACAAGGAAACGCCCCGCACATGAAATATTTCTCTCAGGCAAGGCGCTTATTTATTATTGCGCGGGTGATGATTCGTTATGGGCTGGATGACCTGCTGTTTTCCGTACCTACGCTAGAGTCTACCAAGATTCTTTATCAACTGATGCCTTGGAAATGGAGCAAGCGGAACAAGCCGGAGCCAGCGGTTGCCATGCGTTTGGCGTTGGAAGACTTGGGGCCGGTATTTGTCAAGTTCGGACAGGTCTTATCCACTCGCCGCGACATGATGCCAGAGCGATACGCAAATGAACTGGCCAAGTTACAGGATAAAGTCCCACCATTTCCCAGTGATCAAGCCATTGACATTATTGAAGCAAGCCTGGAGCAGCGGGTTGACGAGGTGTTCAAGCGTTTTGATCGTGAGCCATTAGCTGCCGCTTCGATTGCCCAAGTGTACTCCGCCAGCTTGCAGTGTGGTCAGGAAGTAATCGTAAAAGTCGTCCGCCCTGAAATCGACAAAGTCATTCGGCAAGACATCAGTTTAATGTACCTGATGGCAAAAATAGTCAGCCGCATTAGCCGAACCGGTAAGCGTTTACGCCCGGTGGAAGTGGTTGCTGAGTATGAGAAAACCATTTTTGATGAGCTGGACTTGCAGCGTGAGGCCGCTAATGCCAATCAGTTGCGACGAAATTTTGAGGGTTCGTCAGACTTATACATCCCAGCCGTTTACTGGGATTACTGTTGCAGTAATGTGCTGGTGTTGGAACGCATTTATGGCATCACGGGAGGTGATGTCGAGACACTCAAAGCCGCTGGCACTGATATGAAAATGCTGGCCGAGCGCGGTGTGGATATTTTCTTTACCCAAGTTTTCAAGCACAACTTTTTCCATGCCGACATGCACCCCGGAAATGTCTTTGTTGATATTAGTAACCCCAAAGATCCAAGCTATATCTCGGTGGACTTTGGCATTGTCGGATCGCTGAGCCTGCAAGATCAGCGTTATCTGGCAGAAAACCTTCACGCTTTTTTCAACCGAAATTACAAGCGTGTGGCGGAGGTGCATATTGAATCGGGTTGGGTGCCTGCTGAAACCAGTGTCGTCGAGTTTGAGGCCGCAATTCGTACGGTCTGTGAGCCAATCTTCCAGCTTGCATTCAAGGATATTTCCTATGGAAAATTATTGCTGCGACTGTTCCAGACCGCGCAACGCTTTAACATGGAAGTACAGCCGCAGTTGGTCTTGCTGCAAAAAACCTTGCTGAATATCGAAGGCATGGGGCGGGAGGTTTACCCTGATCTGGATTTGTGGGTCACAGCCAAGCCCTTTATCGAGCGCTGGATGGATGAACAAGTTGGCATTCGTGCTTTGGTCAATGGTGCGGTAAAGAATTTCCCTCGGCTTATCGAGCAACTACCCGCCATGCCGGTGACGGTAAATGAGCTAATTTTGCAAATGCACACGGAATACCGTCAGAAGTCTGATAACGAGGCACAACAAGCCTTGCAACTGCAACAAGCCGTCAAGCAATCCAATCAACGAGTCGTCATCAGTATCATGGGTGGGGCTTTACTCCTGAGTGGCGTTGTGAACCACGGGTTAAGCCAACAGGCGGAGTTTGCCTTACTGAGTGTTATGCTGAGTGTGACCGGATTACTGATGTTGCTGTACGCTGCCCTCAAGCGTTAACTACCTGACTTGGGTTGAAGCCAGTATGCGTATATTGTTAGCGCCCATGGAAGGTGTCATTGATGCAGAAATGCGAGCTCTGCTGACTCACATTGGTGGCTATGACCGGTGTGTGACAGAGTTTGTGCGAATAACAGATCAGATTTTACCTAATCGTGTATTTCTCCGTTTTAGTCCTGAGTTGGAAAAAGGGGGAGTGACACCGAGTGGTGTGCCAGTTTATCTGCAACTGTTGGGTGGTAATCACCGATACATGGGCTTAAACGCTGCCAAGGCACAGAAGTTACAGCCGCCGGGGATTGATATTAACTTTGGTTGCCCGTCAAAAACGGTTAATAAAAGTGACGGTGGTTCGGTACTGTTAAAAGAGCCACAACGTATTGCTGATATTGTGAAGTCGGTGCGGGATGCCGTCGATCCGGCCATTCCGGTGACGGCAAAGATACGCTTGGGCTTTAGTCACCACGAGTATTTGTCTGAAATCGTGGGTAATGTTGAGGCAGCGGGAGCCAGTGAGCTGTGTATTCATGCGCGTACCAAAGAAGATGGTTACAAGCCACCAGCCTATTGGTCAGCAGTCAAGAAAGTGTCAGATAGCAGTCAGATTCCCATTGTGATCAATGGTGAGATCTGGTCGATTGACGATGCTAAACGCGCCAGAGAAGAAAGCGGTTGCGCGGATATCATGCTGGGTAGAAGTGCTTTGGTTACGCCCGATTTGGCGGCGGCCATTCAGGCGGGTCACGTTGGTCAGACATTTCAGCGATTGAGTTGGCAGGCGGTTTTGGAAATACTGATTCACTATCTGGAGAGATCAGAAAACAACCATCCCTTGTTTGTGAGTAATCGTGCAAAACAGTGGTTGGTTTTTCTGCAAAAGCATTATCCTGACGCGGTGGATTTGTTTACCAGGATCAAACGCTTAAAAGACTCAAGGGAGGTCTTTAGTGCCTTGTCCGACTCTCTGAACAAACTGGCGTGAGTTCTGAATGGCATTATGTTTAATTGGTGATGGACGTATCAATCCAGTCGTAGGATTTGGCCGTTTGTAGAGACACGGCGCCTCACTTTCTTTATTTGCTGCGGCTTGACTGCTTAATTTGCGCATAAGCATCCAAAGCACGCTGCCTGCTCGCTGATAAGTCAACCAATGGTTCGGGATAGGACAATGCCTCTCTGATTGGCTTTGGTGCTGCCCACGGTTTATGGATGAATGCGTTATCCAATGAAGCCAGTTCTGGAACCCAGCGCCGTATGTAATCCCCATTTTTGTCGAACTTTTCTGATTGCAAGAGTGGGTTGAAGATACGGAAATAGGGCGCAGCATCCACACCACAGCCGGAGGCCCATTGCCATCCCATCGTATTACTGGCTAAATCTGCATCGACTAAGGTGTCACGAAACCAACGCTCGCCCACTCGCCAGTCGATGAGCAGGTTCTTTGTAAGAAATGAGGCCACAATCATCCGCACGCGATTGTGCATCCAGCCAGTTGCCCACAATTCCCGCATACCTGCATCGATAATTGGGAAGCCGGTCTGTCCTTTTTTCCAACGTTCTAGTGGCTCTTGAATATCTTCTCGCCAAGGAAACTTCCAAAACAGGGGAGACATTGCCTGATGCTGAGTTTCTGGGTAGTGGTACAGGATGTAGTAAGCAAACTCACGCCAGATAAGCTCCTTAATGAATGTCAGTGTACCGTTATCCATTTCAGCTAAAGGCTTTTCCTGTTGTGTTTGCCAGATGATTTCCCGTGGGCTGATTTCACCAAAATGCAGATACGGAGAAAGCCTGGACGTGCCTGAAGCCGAAGGAAAATCGCGTGTTTTCTGGTAGTACTCGGGGCCGGATTGATTCAGATAAGCCGTGAGCTTTCTTTGTGCAGCGGTTTCACCTATTTGCCAGTGTCGGAGCATTTCAGAAGACCAGCTTTCCTTTGGTAGTAGTGACAAAGCATTCAGTGGAGAGTCGTTTATTTTTGATATATCTGGCAGTGGGGGCAAGGATTCTGGGGGAGTGGCTGGAACAAGGTTCATGCCCAGATGGCTGACTGCTTTCCAATATGCGGTAAAGACCCGGTACGGGGTGTTGTCTTTCTTGAGTACCTGCCAAGGTTCGTACAGCAATGATGCATTAAAGCTATTTGTGTGGATGCCGCTTTGTTTTAAATAAGCTTTGATCTGACGATCACGGTCGATGGATTCCGGGTCGTAACACCGATTCCAAAAAACGGCATCAATCGGTAAATCATGTGTAAGTTGTTGCAGAATAGCCTTGGGATCACCCTGGAATAACAGTAATTGACTGCCATTTTTATGAAGATGGCTTCCTAAAGCAGTAAGACTATGATGCAACCACACGCGACTGGCCGCACCCAGTTGAGTGGTGCGGTTGGTGTCATCAATGTAAATAGGTATCAGGTGGTCGTACGCTAACGATGCAGCTAGCAAAGCGGGGTTGTCGCTGACGCGCAGGTCTTGTCGAAACCAAACAATCGCTGTTGTCATTTTTTAGTGTCAGAAGTATCGCTAAAATCATGGTCTAGTATTGACTCAACAAACGCAGGAACCACTTCACTGGCAGGGCCGTGGATGGAGCGATGGAAAATGTCACTACTGTCCGTTGGGTCAAGGTTCAACTCAATGGTTTTAGCACCATGCTCACGGGCAATTTGCACGAACCCCGCCGCTGGATAAACCTTGCCAGATGTGCCAATGGAAACAAATAAGTCACATGCCATCAAGCGCTGATAAATCTCGTCCATCATCAACGGCATTTCACCGAACCATACAATATGTGGGCGCAATTTACCTTTTTCGCCGCAACATGGGCAGACGGTCTGAGTATCAGTATCGCTTTGCCATTCAAACACAACGTCACTGCTTTCACAGCGCACTTTATTCAACTCGCCATGCATGTGGATCAGGTTATGGCTGCCCGCCCGCTCGTGCAAATCATCCACGTTTTGCGTGACCAGTAACACGTCACCATGATGGCGTCGCTCTAGTTTTGCTAACGCGTCATGTGCGGGGTTAGGCTGAATGGCTGGGTCACGAAGCTGCTGACGTCGTTGATTGTAAAACGAGTGAACCATAGCTGGATTCGCTGCAAAACCTTCCGGGCTTGCCACGTCCTCAATGCGGTGCTCATGCCACAGGCCATCACTGGCACGAAATGTCTGAATGCCGGACTCAGCAGAAATACCGGCACCGGTGAGTATGACGATGTTGAGTTGGTTGAGACTCACGATACGCTCCGGTTAATCCCTAAAGTGGGAATTTTACCGATAAATACCGTCCGCTGTCGCTACTTGATCATAAACCCAACGCATCAAAATGGGTGTTTTTAGCATTCGCCCATCTTATCAATTGACACACCCGCTGCTGCGGCAGTACAGACATTGCCATAAGTTTTGCCATCGCAGCCACAGACCGGAACGTACTCATGGGTGCAGACCTCTGGTTGCTCTTTACACACGCCCATGCCATCTGCAACCATGCACTGACCGATGCCCATATCGCAGTACTGCCCATCGCCACAGGCAAGACCTGCGATGCCACCACAGTTTTGTGCTTGTGTAGAGGGTGTTTTAGGTGTCTCTGGTTGCTTGGAGCTTTCAGCAACGCAGGCCACCAATAGCATTGATAAAAGAATAGTCAATACCACGTTAGTCCATATTGTCATCACTATCTCCCTGAAAATAAACAAAAATTACTTTTTAGGTATAGGGTAGGGATTAAGGCTTGTCAAATGAACTGACCGTGTTGCGGGCAGGAATCCTGATTCAAGCTGCGTAGAAATTCATATTCCACAACACGTTGCGCGCCAATACCGTCACCAGGGTCAGCCTGACTGCTGGGGTGGCACATGATTAAACTATGTGGCTGGGCAAGCTTGAGCCATTGCTGAAAATGGGCTGTGTAGTCGCCAGTAAAATTATAAACCCCCAAAAAACCGGCATGTGTTGGCCAGTGTTGTTGTTTTAGTTGGCGTCGAAAAGTATAGCCACCTAAAGTGGCGAGTATCCAGGGTTTGAGGCCAAGTTGCAGCGTGGGGCGTGGCGGTAGAGTATGACGCAACCAGAGCCTTTTATCCGGGTAACGTTGGGCCAATACCTTCAACAAAACCTCGCGAATTTGTGGAAATTGATGGACGTGTTGATGGCCGTCAATGAAGTCAGGTCTGCGTTGCAGGCTGTCTTCAAAAGCATCTAATTGCTGTTTCAGGCTGCGTTCTAAAAAAGGTACATCCCAGGCTCGTAAATAACTCCGTTTGAGCACTTGCGACAGGCTTAAACTTGCCTGCTTGCCAAAACCTTCGGTTAAATTGAAATGTAAGCCGATTTCAGCTTGTACAGATGTTTGCTGGATGCTCTGCTGTTGTTGCAGCCACTCGCTTAAAGCGGGGGCAGATTCTGAGTGCCAGCGTGGCGCTGTGGTCATACAGCTCGTGGCCTGAATAGCACCCTGTGTGAGCAAGGTTAACACTGCCTGATCAATACTATGCGTAAGACCATAGTCGTCGGCGCAGATCGTCAGTGTAGGAGGAAGGGTAAACGTCATGCCGATTTAAAGACCCAATAGTGACTGATGAGGTAAGTGGATAGTGCTGCCAGTACAATTGCTAGTGCCAGACTGGGTACATACCACCAATGCCATACCTGAATGCCTAAATATAAGGTGGCTTCATTGATTAAAAAGCCTAAAATCGCAGTGAGTGCATAGCGCCAGAGCGTTTGTTGGGTGGTGTGTTGGCGTTCAGCAAAAGTCCAACGACTTTGCCCCCAATAGCTAACACCAAAGGCAATTGCAAAAGCAATGATATTGGCGCCGAGCGGCGGCCAGTGTAAGCCGCTGACTAAAGCGATCATTACACTAAAGTGTGTAAAGGCAGCAAGACCGCCAACGCTGGCAAAGCGCCACAGTCGTTGCCAGGGAAAGGTATTTAACATGCGGCTCATGTGGTGTTGGTGGTGGTGTCGGTATTCGCCGCAGGTGGCTGAGTACCCTTGGGTAAGCGGGGGCTTGTTAAGGTTTGTGTCACCACATACAAGGGGCGCCGCTTAATTTCTTCGTAAATCTGACTGATATATTCACCCATAATGCC
>PDWI01000535.1_pt1 | contig 61596 bp, 51 predicted proteins | sample 1430891 | NCBI WGS metagenome assembly PDWI01 (sample SAMN01162508, study PRJNA174530) | Oral metagenome, whole genome shotgun sequencing project. | biome: Marine environment; feature: Marine mammal; material: Swab sample of the gingival sulcus; isolation source: swab sample of gingival sulcus... | reverse complement strand
TCTTTGTATGCGGTAATCCCTGGTTTTGTTTTCAAACTTATTTTACAGGTAAATCCACGTTCTTACAAATTTAGGGGGTCACTTCATATTGTCTCCACTGCGCGTCACTATATGCCGCTTCGGTCGAGATGACAGGCTACATGTTATTTGGCCAACTGCTTTTTTAAGCCGATAATTTCATCGCGTATCACGGCGGCGCGTTCAAATTCTAATAAATTAGACGCCGCGTTCATTTCATCGGTCAAGACGTCAATTTTAAACTGCAGTTCGCGCTGTGTCAAACCGCTATTGACCGGTTCTGCCCGATAGGTCGCTTCGCTTTCGGCCGCCTTGGTCGCCTCGATTAAGGCGCGCACGCGCTTTTTAACGCCAGTTGGCGTTATCTTGTTGTCTTTATTGTACTGCTCTTGAATGGCGCGGCGCCGATTGGTTTCGTCAATGGCGCGCCGCATCGACGGCGTCACCTTATCGGCGTACATAATGACGGCGCCATTGACGTGGCGCGCGGCGCGACCGATGGTCTGTATCAAGCTAGTTTCTGAGCGCAAAAAGCCCTCTTTATCGGCGTCTAGAATGGCGACCAGCGACACTTCGGGCAGGTCGAGTCCCTCGCGCAGCAAATTGATGCCGACCAATACGTCGAATGCGCCGAGCCGCAAGTCGCGGATAATCGCCATGCGCTCTAGGGTTTTGACATCGGAGTGCATGTACCTAACTTTTAAATCGAGCTGCTTAAAATAGTCGGTTAAGTCTTCCGCCATGCGCTTGGTTAAGGTCGTCACCAAGACCCGCTCGCCCTTGTCGACGCGCCGATTTATTTCGGCAAACAAGTCGTCAATTTGGCCCTCGACTGGCCGTATGTCAATCGCCGGATCGAGCAGCCCGGTCGGCCGTATGACTTGTTCGACAATGCGCTTCGACAGCTGTCGCTCGTAGTCGGCCGGCGTCGCACTGACGTAGAGACACTTATCGGTTAAAGCGCTAAATTCATCAAAGTTGAGCGGCCTGTTGTCGAGTGCCGACGGTAGGCGAAAGCCATAGTCGACCAAATTTTGCTTGCGCGATTGGTCGCCGCCGTACATGCCGCGTACCTGTGGCAAGGTGACGTGCGATTCGTCGACGACCAGTAAAAAATCGTCCGGAAAGTAGTCGATTAGCGTATAGGGGCGGCTGCCCGCTGGCCGCATCGACATTATGCGCGAATAGTTTTCAATGCCCTGGCAAAAGCCGACTTCTCTGAGCATTTCTATGTCGTAGCGGGTGCGCTGTTCGATGCGCTGCGCTTCAATTAATTGACCATTATCTTTAAAATAAGTAATGCGCTCGGCCAGCTCGCGTTCGATTTCGGCGATGGCGGCTTCTAATTTTTCCGGCGGCGTCACGTAGTGCGATGCCGGAAAGAAGATGGCGTGGTTGCGCACGCCGAGCACTTCGCCGGTGAGGGCGTTGACTTCGCAGATGCGTTCAATTTCGTCGCCAAACATTTCAATTCGAATGGCCTTGTCAAACGAGGCCGCCGGCATGACTTCGATGACGTCGCCGCGTACCCGAAAGGTCGAGCGCGTAAAGTTAATATCATTTCTGACGTATTGAATGTCGACTAAGCGACCCAGTATTTCGTCGCGCGACTTAATCATGCCGGGGCGCAGCGACAACACCATATTGTTGTAATCGATTGGGTTACCCAGGCCGTAAATACAAGAGACCGATGCGACGATGATGACGTCTTTGCGCTCAAATAGCGCCGCCGTCGCCGAGTGGCGCAGCTTGTCGATTTCTTCGTTTATTGAGGAGTCTTTTTCAATATAGGTATCAGATGCCGCCACATAGGCTTCCGGCTGATAGTAGTCGTAGTAGCTGACGAAGTATTCGACGGCGTTGTCGGGGAAAAATTCGCGAAATTCGCTGCAGAGCTGTGCTGCCAGCGTTTTATTGTGCGCCAACACCAGCGTCGGCACGCCGAGCTGTTTGATAATATTGGCAACTGTAAAGGTCTTGCCCGAACCGGTTACGCCCAGCAATGTCTGATGTTTTTGGCCAGATTGAAAGCCATTAACGAGTTCACTAATGGCTTGCGGTTGGTCGCCGGTCGGCTGAAATGGTGAGACCACTTTAAATTGTTTCATAATAACCTCATAGCAAACATTTGTTCGCTATATTATACATCATGCGCGCCCATCTGTCAATCGCCCGCTTCGGGCACTTCGCCAGTTGCAGCAGGCGCTTCGGCCAATACTTTATCGACATGGCGATTGACTAAATTTCTAATGACGGCGCTGACCGGCACGCCCAGTATCATACCCGGTATGCCAAACAGGCCACCGCCGAACAAAATGGCAATAATTATCCACAGTGGCGACATGCCGACCCGTTCGCCCAAAATCATCGGGCCAATAATATTGCCGTCGACTTGCTGTAGAATGAGTATAAAGAAGGCGACCCACAGCGCTTGAGCGGGGTTATATAAGAACGTAATGACAATCGTCGGAATGGCGCCGATAAACGGCCCAAAGTAAGGTATCATATTGGTAACGCCGACCACAAAGGCAAATAACAATGCGTATTCAACGCCCATTAAGACGAGCCCGATATAACAGATAACGCCGATGATGAGCGAATCTATCGTCTTGCCGATTAAGTATTTGCCAAAGACGACGTCGATTTCTTTGAAAACTGACCAGGCGTATTGCGCACGCGCTTCGCCCAAAAATGCGCGCATTGTGCGCTTGATGTGCTTGGCGTGATTTTCTTTGTCGAGCAAAATGTAAAGCGATAAAATGAGTCCCATAAAAAACTTGAAAAAGCCCGACGTAATATCAAAGATGGTGCGCCCCATCGACAGTATGACATCTTTTAAGTTGTTGGTCATTTCCGATAGTTGTTCGGGAATTGAACGCGGCATCAGCGATTCTAAATCGATGTTGTAGTTATTGATAAATTCTTCTAGGCTGCGCACATCTTGTAGGCGCGCCATTGCCCAATCGCTTATATTTTTAGCATTCGCCGGAAAATCGCGCGTAATGTCGGTGATAGAATTGGCAACCGTCGGCATGATGATTAAAACGCCGCCGGCCAAGATGACAATTAGCAAAAAATAGACAAAAAACACGCCAAAAACGCGGTTTAAGCCGAGCTTTTTTTGGCTGATTTTTAAAACCGGATTGAGTAAATAGGCGATCACCGCCGCCCATATAATGGGCGAAATCAGCGTCATAATCAAATTGTAGACGCGATACAGTGCATCGGTCTGATTAATTAACTTGTAGACGATTAAAGCCAGTGCAATAAGTGGCAATAAGCGCAAGAAATATCCCGTTTTTTTGTCCATAACCGCTCCGTTTTTACGCGCCGCAAAACTCGCCTGCGTTAATACTCCTTTAATATATTATCCATCACATGCTGATGTTGCTCGATAAAACTTGGTAAGTCGTCCCATACGTAGTTCAGTTTAACGATGTCTTTATTGTCGAGCCGAAAGACATTGGCGCCCTTTTCTTCGCCGCCCATTTTGCGATAAAAACTGGTCGACGGGTTGTCGCGGTGCACCCACAACGACATATAAGACGCATTATTTTTGACGAAAAATTTAGCACAGGCAACCAACAAGGCCGTGCCGTAGCCATTGTGCATCGACTTTTCGGCGACGTAGTGAGCAACCACTTCGCCGTAGCCGTAGCTGGCGTTCACCTTAATCATTTTGGGTAGGGCAAAGCCGATAATGCCGCCCGTTTTTTCTTCCATAACAAAGGCGACCTTGCCGTCATTTAAATAGCGCAACCAAAACTTTTTGCGGTTTTCAAAGCTGAGCTTTTCTAAATATTCTGGCGTCACGTATTTGCCGTAAAAGTCTTGCCAAACTTGACAATGCACTTTTGCAATATCGTTGATGTCGTAAATATTTGCCTTGCGCAATATCATAACTTACCTCTACTCTGTCCCCATTAATATCGCTAGCGCCTTTTGCAATTGCAGGTCGCTACTTTCGTCATCTGGCTTGTAATCTTCTGACTGTTCGAGCACAATATTGGGTTCAATGCCAGTTTCGTGAATATACGAACCGTTTGGCGTGTAATACTGCGCCGTCGTAATTTTCATGCCGTCGTCTTCGGCCAAGGGCATTACCGTTTGCACCAAGCCCTTGCCAAAAGTGGTGGTACCGATAATGACGCCCGACTCGGTGTCTTTAATGGCGCCGGTTAGTATTTCCGATGCCGACGCGCTGCCCTCATTGACGAGCACGACGTAAGGAATGTCGATTTTTGCAGCGTCTGATTCGTAATCAATGCGCTTGCCAGAGCGATTTTCGGTATAGACAATTAACTGTTCACCCAAAATATAGTCGGCAATTTTAACGCACTGGTCTAAGCTGCCGCCGGGGTTATTGCGCAAGTCGATGACCAGCGAAGCGATGCCCTGGGCGGCGAGCTCTTCATAGTGCTTGACAAACTCGTCATAGACCTTGTTGTCAAACGAGTTAATTTTGAGATAGCCAATCTTTTGACCGTCTTTTTCAATAATATGCGACTTAACCGATTTTAAGACGATAATGGCGCGCGTAATATCGACGTCAAAGATGTCCTCATCGGGTCGCAAAATGGTTAATGTCACCATTGTATCGGGGTCGCCCTTCATCATCTTTACAGCCGCGTCCATGCCCTCGGCATAGACCTCTTTGCCATTGACCTTGATAATTTTATCGCCATTTTTTAGGCCGGCCCGTTCGCCCGGCGTATCTTCAAAGGCCGTAACCACGGTAATTAAGTTGTCTTTGCCCGGCTCAATTTGAATGCCGATGCCACCGTAACTGCCCTCTGACGTTTCGTTAAAAGAACTAAATTCTTCGGCGTCCATGTAAATTGAATAGGGGTCTTCAAGGCTTCTAAAGATACCCTTGTAAATGCCCGTTTCAAAGTCGACGTCGGCCGTATCTTTATAGTAGTTTTTTTCAATAAAATCAATCAGCCGTTCCAGTTTGCTGTAAGTTTTAGCGCGCTCGACCTGCTGTTCATCTTGGGCGGGCGTTGTGGCATCAGCCGACTTGCCCCCCGTGCCGATAAAGCCGCCAATGGCAAACTGTAATGCAAAGCTGACAATAAGTGTTGCGATAATGCTGATGAAGACTAGTGCTATCGCGGTTGAACGTTTAATGGTGTCTGGCAATGTTCTCTCCTATCTATCGTTTATCACTTTCTCAAATACGGTTTGGGGTCGACGTAATCGCCGTTCTTTCTCACTTCAAAGTGTAGGTGTGGTCCCGTCGACCAGCCGGTCGAACCGACCTTGGCGACGATGTCGCCGCGCTGTACCACTTGGTCGAGCTGTGCGACCAAACTACTGCAGTGGGCATACAGGGTAATAATGCCGCCGCCGTGGTCGATCATAATGGCGTTGCCATAACCGCGTAAGTAGCGCGAATTAATGACGATGCCCTCGCTGGCAGCGTAAATTGGCGTGCCCTGTGGTGCCGGCAGGTCAATTGCCGTGTGAAAATTTTTCTTTCTGGTAATTGGGTGCGTCCGCCAACCAAAGTCAGACGAAATTTTATTGTACTGCAGCGGCAGCGGCCACATCATTACACCGCCCTGATACTGTGCGGCAAACTGCATGGCGCGCTTTTCGGCATACTGTTTTTTGAGTACGGCCGTCAAGGCATCGGCGTCGCTGATAATTTGCGCTTCAACATTTTCAAGCGTCTTGGCGTCATTTAGCAGTTCGGCCTGTTTGGCCACCAGTTGGTCGTGTTTTTCCGAAAACGCCTGACGCTGCACCTCTTCTTCTTTTTTCATCTCGACTAATTGATACTTGCTGGCCGCCAGCTGCCGCTCGGTTTCGACGATAAAGCGGCGTATCTCAATCAGTTCGGCCAAGGTCTCTTCGTCGTATTTCAACAATAACTGAATTTTATCGACCTGCGTCAGCATCTCTGAAAAGTCGTCGGCGCCGAGCAGTATTTCTAAATAAGAAAAGCTGCCCGCTTTATACATGGTGCGCAAACGGTTTTTCATGCGTTCATTTTGCTCGGCTTCACGCGCTAGGGCTTCGCTCAACTCTTCTTCTTTGACGGCAATGGCGTTTTCAGTGGCGTTAATTTGATACAGTATTTCGTTAATCTTATCATCAATCGCCTGAATTTCTAAATTAATGTCGTAAATTTCGGCTTCTAGCTCCGTTTGTTCGGCCTTATTGGCCGACTGCTGCTCATTAATTTTTTTGAGCTCGTCCTGCAATGCCTGCTTGGCCGCTTCATTTTCTCTAATTTGGTCCTCTAAGTTTGCAAAGATAATATTGCCCACCAGCAACACAATTAGGCCAATTATTAACATTTTTTTCTCGTTCATAGGCCACCTAAACATTTAAGTGCTTGCGCATCGCATTAATCGAGCCCAGTGCGCCAATGCCGCTGCCCAGCACGATAAATATCAGCAATAAATCGTACATTACCGCCTCTAACGGCACAAAGTGGGCGGCGATTAAAACGTAAAACTGCGATGTAAAATAATTGTACATATAGCTATAGCCAAGATAAATCACACCGACGGCAACTAGGGCGCCAATCAGCCCCAAAATAGTGCCCTCAATCATAAAGGGGCGCTTAATATGCCAGTTGGTCGCGCCGATGTACTTCATAATGTTAATTTCGCGCTGGCGCGCGTTGACCGCCAGCTTAATCGTATTGCTGATAATCAGCGTCGAGACAATTAATAAAATGACGATAATCGCCAAGCCGAGCGTGCGAATAAAGCGCGCCGCGCCGGTAATTTTATCGATGACATCGCGGTAAAATTTAATGTCCTCAATGCCCGTAAGCGTATTTAAAACCTTGACGACGCTGTCCGACGTCTCTAAATTTTTAAGCGAAATAATAATTGAATTGGGCAGCGGGTTGCTGTCCAGCCCGTCTAACAAATAGGCCTTTTCGCCCCAGTCTCGCTTCCAGTCGACCATGGCGTCTTCCTTGGACAAAAACGTCACCTGCTCAACGCCGATAATGCCCTCGATACTGGTCATCAGCTCGGTTTGGCCGGCCGCATCGACGTCGTCCTTTAAATAGACGACAATTTCTTCAAACTGGTCTTGAGCACCCTCGACAAAGCTGTTGATATTGATAATAATGGCAAAGACCAAGCCCAAAATGAGCAGCGCCAACATCACGCTGGTAATCGAAGCAAAGCTCATCATGCGGTTGCGCCAAACGTTTTTAATTGCTTCGCCAATGCTCAGCCACGTATTTCTAAATATCACAATCATAACACCCCCGACTTCGATCGCTAATGACCAGCCCCTTGTCTAATGTGACGACGCGGCGCTGCATTTGATTGACAATTTCTCGGTCGTGCGTCGCCATCAAAATGGTCGTGCCGCGCCGGTTAATTTGGCTGAGCAGCTTCATAATTTCGCGCGACGTCTCGGGGTCTAGGTTGCCGGTTGGCTCGTCGGCAATCAATAGCGGCGGGTTGTTAATCATCGCCCGCGCAATCGATACGCGCTGTTGTTCGCCGCCCGACAATTGGTGCGGGTAGTGTTTGGCCTTTTGCGACAGGGCAACCAAGCTCAATATCGACGACACCTGCCGCCTAATATCCTTAGTGCGCGCGCCTAAAATTTCCATAGCATAGGCAATATTTTCGTAGACCGTTTTATTGGGTAACAGCCTAAAGTCTTGAAACACTACGCCCATTTTGCGGCGCAATTTTGGAATGCGCCGATGGTGTAGGCGGGTGACGTCTTGTCCGTCGACAAACAACTGGCCCTCGCTCGGTTCTTCTTCCTTTAATAGCATCTTCATAAAGGTCGACTTGCCGGCGCCGCTTTGGCCGACCAAAAATACAAATTCGCCCTTGTTAATTTCAATATTTATCTGCTGCAAAGCGACCACATCGTGCTGATAGCGCTTTGTTACATCGATCATTTTAATCATGCCAACTCCGTCGTAAACAATATCGCTGACTGGTTTATCTCTACTCCATCATTATACAATTAATTGCCCCCCAAAAGAAAGGGGTATTCGATAATTTAATAAAATAATTGGCAACTGCTCAATCAATATCATTATCGAGTGAAGCGCGCAATCGAGAAATCTCACTTTTCGCTTTATCATCATTTCGAGCTGTGTTATTATAATGCTATAAAACTGGCGCTGGCGTCGCTGACAATCGCAACACTTTCCACTTTGCCAACCCAAAACACCATAAGGAGAAGTAAACATGAAAAAACTACTGGCCACTTTAATTGCCCTTACACTATTGTTTGGCAGCGCGTCATTTAGTGGCGCACTAAGTGCCTTTGCCGCGCCCGAAACACGCGCACTTTACGAAGACGGCGATGTTTTTATATGGTTAAAACGCTATAGTAACGGTTATTATGAAATGACCGGAGAAGCAAAATACACAACCGTCACCTCTGTTACATTAAAGGGCACAGATTTAGGGATTGGTGGCGGCACCTATCAATTTAAGAACATCTCATTTGAGAATAGCCCAACCTATTCTTTTGATAGCACAGAAGCCCAGCGATTAAAGCTCGATAAGTTTTTTGCCAAAGAAAGTGCCGAGCCATTTATCAAGAACACCGCGCGTTACAGCGATGTTCCCGATGCGTATTGGGGCGCTACCGCCATTTATTACGTTACCGATAAGGGCCTCTTTAAAGGCGTCGGCAACGGCAAGTTTATGCCCGAAAAAACAATTACCCGCGCCGAGTTCGCCGTCGTTTTAAGGCGCATTTCGCAAACCGAAAGCCTTGTGTTTGCCAACCCGCAAACCAAATTTACTGACGTCGCCAGCAGCGACTGGTTTTGTAACGACCTAATGTGGAGCTACGACAACGGCTTTACCCGCCAGGCCAACCCGACCAGCCGTCAAATTGAACCGCACAGGGGGCTGACGCGCCAAGAAATGGCCTTTGGCTTGGGCAAGTACTTAAATGATATGACCGACGCCACATTTACAACGCACCCCTACTTAAATTTTTCTGACCAACAGACCATCGCCAACTGGGCGCTGCCCCAAGTGCGCTTTTTAGTCGAAAACCAAATTGTCAACGGCATGGCAAACGGTACATTTTCACCCAATACCGTTTTGACGCGCGCCCAAATCGCCCAAATCATCTACAATATGAACAGCGTTAAACAGAGCGGCCAATTGCGTGCCAGAGCCAATTTCCCCAGCGACGCGTCAAGCCAAAGTGCTGCCGCCAGCCAAAGCGACCGCCCCAATGCCAACACTACCACATCAAATGGCACTAAGCCCGTTGCAAATCCGGTCAACACAAGCGCTAATCAGCAGCCAACTAGCCCCATAGCCACTAGCACCACAGGCGGTGGTAATACCGATAGCGGCAACGACAATACCGGCGGTGGCAATGTTACTGGCAGCCCGCTTAATAACGTTACAACCATTTCAGAAGCCGAGCGTTTAGCGGCAGCTAATTCAGAGGTTAGCATTAAAGAGAGTGCTGTCGAGGCGCCCGTCATTTACAAAACAGATAGTAATTTACCATTTAACGAAAGAGAAACCCGACAACAGGGCCAAAACGGCACCGCCCTTACTTTAACTTGGAAGAAAAACGGACAAGTTTTAGACACTGCAACGATTGACAAAACAGCCGCAGTTCCACAAGTTGTCTTTGTCGGCAATATTAAAACGCATACCGAAGTAATTCCATTTGAAACCGGGATTAAGCATGTCGATAAAAAGAAAGTCGTTGTAAATCCTTTTTCTGACCCCAGTCCAGATGCAATAGGAATGTGGCCCGCATTTATTGATGAAAAAATCAAAGATGCCGAGCCGGGCGAAAACGGCGAAAAAGAAATTATTGAAACCTACCAACTTGATGAAAATGGCAATCTAGTTAACCCAATAACATCAGAAAATATCATAAAACCAGCTGTTGATGCAGTAGAAATTTGGGGTAATTTTTATAGACCGGGCACTTATGACCCAGTCCTTAAATATACGCCAGATTATAAGCTAGATGAAGCAGAGAAATTACTTGATTTAATTGATGAATTTAGGGCAAAAAACGGCAAACCGCCAGTTATGCGCTTTGAGAAGCATTTCAAAGAACATCTTATTGCTGCATCAAGAAGCGCAATGCTACTGGATTATGATGAATTTGCTCACGGTCATGGCTATGACTTTAATATTACAATTGCAGCCAGCCCAGAAGAAGCGCTGGAGCATTGGAAAAATAGCCCAGGACACAGAGGCAATCTTCTTGGCGATCGAGCAGCATCAATTCCTATATCTGTTGGCGTCTTCCGAATGGCAGATGATTGGGCTTATTATACAATAGGCGAGTGCACTCTTACTGGGTATGTAAAAACAGATCCAAATGACGCACCTTATGATGAAGACACTATACTAAAAACCAAATATGAAAACGGAGAATCTTTACCAAAAGTTTTTTATATGGATTTCGTCGAATCCGAAGGCTTGACCGAACAAGATATTTTAGATAAGTTTGCCGATCAACTTAAAGACTAAGCTGTGCTATCGGTGACTGACACCAATCGTCAACAAAAACTGTGTTATCGGTGACTGACACCAATCGCCAATAAAAGTGGAAAGTAGAATGTAGAAAGCAGAAAGCCGAGATTCCTCGATTACGCGCTTCGCGCTTCACTCGAAATGACAAGGAAGAGCGTTTCAATCGCTTTTGGTTTTTCCTTTCCACTTTCAGCTTTCTACTTTCCACTGATTACTATATGGACGTATTTATGACAAAAAAAATTTTACGAAAAACGATAATTAAGCGGCGCGGTAGCCAAAGTAGCGCCCAAATCGCCGCCAAGAGCGCGCGCATTTGCCAGCAGCTAATCGACTGGCCGATTTTTCGCGCCGCACAATCGCTAATGCTCTATATCGACTATAAAAGCGAAGTGCAAACGGCTGCCATTATCGACTATTGTCTTAAAAGGGGCAAAGCCGTCATCGTACCGGTCGTCGCCGCCGAACCGGGCCAGCTGGCACTGGTTGAAATAACGGCGCAGACCGAATTTAACAAGTCGCCACTCGGCATTTTAGAACCGGCGATCACCGCCCCCGCCCTACGCCAGCTAGCCGATATCGATTTAATACTGGCGCCCGGCGTAGCCTTTGACTTGGCCGGCAACCGACTCGGCTACGGCGGCGGCTATTACGACCGCCTGTTAGCCAAAGCGCCCGCCGAACGGCGGCGCATCGCCGTCTACGGACTGGCCTTTGAATGTCAAATTGTCGCGAGTATACCGACCGAGCCAACCGACTGTAAAATAGACGGCCTTATCACCGAAAGGCAGATTTATCAATTTTAAGCGCCAAAAAACGCGCAGCTGTTGAGCTGCGCGTTTTTTATTTTTTCTTTTCACTAATTAAACCCGAGACCCCTCGACTGCGCTCGGGGTGACAAGTTGGGGGAGATTTCCTACACTCGGGGTGACAAGCCGAGCTATTGTCAGCGACGCCAGCGCGCGGTTTATAGCCCTTTAATGACTGCGCGTACTTGGCGCGTAGGCGCGTTTCAAATGATTTTCGCAGGTCGTTGCGTAAAAGTCGCTAAAAGCGGCTTTAGCGAGGACCGGGCGGCTTGGTCGAGTTGGTTGCTTATGCGAGCAGTAAATCTTTGATTTACGACCAGACGCCTCCCGCAGCGTTAGCATAAGGGCTGCGATAAATTCCACCACTGCGCCGTTTACGCGTCCACCGTAGCGCAGGCGTAAAGGGCTATCATAAAAGCGCAAGGAGCGTTTCAATCGCAACGATTTCAGCTTCCCGCTTTCGACTTTCCACTTTCCACTTTACTGACAATTACTTAATTGACGCTTCGTAGATGTCTTTAATTGAATCTGTCATCATGGCGTCGAATTCAGCATCGCTTTGCTGGGCCGATAGACCCTCGGCCAAGGCCCTTGAGAAGCTGGCGATAAGGCCGTTATTTTCGGCCAACAAGGCATTCGCTTTCTCTCTTGAGTAACCGCCAGACAAGGCGACGACGCGCGCCACTTTCGGATGGTCAATCAATGGCTTGTACAGATTTGCCTTTGTTGGAATTGTCAATTTAAGCATGACCTTTTGGTCGTCGTTCAAATAATCTAGTTGTGCCAAAATTTCAGTTAACAAAACGTCTTCAATGGCCGCTTTATCAGCTGCATTGATGTCGACTTCTGGCTCGATTATTGGCACTAAACCCTTGCCGATAATTTCAACGGCGGTATCAAACTGTTGCTGCACGATGCGGGCAATGCCAACTGCGTTGTTTTCTTTGATGACAGAACGCATCTTGGTGCCAAAAATGCCTTTGGCAACGGCGCGGTCTAACAGGTCGCTCAAAGTTGGGTTCGCCTTCATTACTTGCACGCCATCGCGCAACTCGGCAAGGCCCTTATCAATTTTAAGAAATGGCACTATACCCTTTTCTTGCCATAAAAACTGCGCCGTCGGCATGCCGTCAATTTCGCTGTCCATCGTCCTTTCAAACAAAATAGCTGCTAAAATGTGTTCCGGTTTAAAAGCGGGGCTCTTGATGATGCGCGTGCGCATTTCGTGAACGCGATCAAACATTTCTTTTTCATTTGAATAAGCCGTTTCAGCGACGCCATAGGCCTTTAGCGCCTTCGGCGTGCTGCCGCCGCTTTGATCGAGTGCTGCAACGAAGCCCTTTGCCGAGGTCATGCGTTCTAATTGTTTTTGGTTCATATGTTCTTCCTTTCTTGTATATACAGAGCATTTTTGATGATTGTGTTGTATTGAGTGAGATTTCTCGACGCACTGCGCTCGCTCGAAATGACCGGGCGATGAAATCTTAGCTAAATAGTAACATCAATCATTAATCATGCTAAAAACCGACGCGTCAATATTGCGATTAAATTGTCGCAAGAACAAAAAAATCATTGACTTCATCAACTAATATATACTATAATAGAGTTCGTCAATTAAATCAATCTAATTTTTGCTTTGCGTTGTGAAATACTTGCTTAGACAATAAAAAACTTAGCGTTGTTTGTGTAGTAGCCTTATTCAAACGAAGTGTAAGCATTAGAATTGTCACTAAATATCGGGGTGTAGCGCAGTTTGGTAGCGCATCTGGTTTGGGACCAGAGGGTCGCGGGTTCAAATCCTGCCACCCCGACCATTTACTCTCAAAACTTTTTAGCATTGACAATTGATTAACTTGCGGGTGTAGCTCAATGGTAGAGCCCTGGCCTTCCAAGCCAGTCGTGAGGGTTCGATTCCCTTCACCCGCTCCAGTAGAAAATACTGGGGAACAGATTAGTTATCTCACGCGCCAATCAAAAGTTTTGCTAGGTAATTGTAGTTGATGAATTAGTTATCTCACGTGCCAATAGCTCAGCTCTGCAAGCGGTGCAAAGCGCCGGTTGCATTAGAGACAGGTTTACAAGTTTACTTGTAATCTGTCGAAGGATAGAGTTGGCGCGGAGCGCCAATCAAAAGTTTTGCAAAGTAATGTAATTGTAGTTGATGAATTAGTTATCTCACGTGCCAATAGCTCAGCTGGATAGAGCAACGGCCTTCTAAGCCGTAGGTCCGGGGTTCGAATCCCTGTTGGCACGCCAACATGGCGGCTGTCGTCAAGTGGTTAAGACACAGGATTGTGGCTCCTGTATGCGTGGGTTCGAATCCCATCAGCCGCCCCATTTATCAATTGACAACGTGACATTGGGGATTCGCCAAGCGGTAAGGCACCGGACTTTGACTCCGTTATGCACAGGTTCGAATCCTGTATCCCCAGCCAACTTGCAGTGGGGGGCACCGCCCCTTGCTGTATAGATTTTGTAAGACCCATTAGCTCAGTCGGTAGAGCACCTGACTTTTAATCAGGGTGTCCCGCGTTCGAGTCGCGGATGGGTCACCACAAAGAGGCCAAGCCTTTCCAGGCCTGGCCTCTTTTTACAAGCGGCATTAGCTCAGTGGATAGAGTCGCTGGCTTCGAACCAGTTGGTCGGGAGTTCGAATCTCTCATGCCGCGCCAATATAAAAGCCCAGATAATTCATCTGGGCTTTTATTATAATTAAAATAATTTAATATATAAAATTCAGTATTTTTTATACTAATGCAATAGGTTGCAGTATTGTAGCCATTTTTTGCTTGCGGATAAGTCTTTTTTATTATAAAATTTAATTAACAACTTTATGTTATTAAGTTAAAAAATGTAAAGGAGTTAAAAATGGCAAAAAGAGTATTAGCAATTTTGTTGATATTGTTTCTGCTGACATCATTACAAGTCGTCTTTGCAGACGGTGGTATGTCAGGTTTCGATTGCGCCAACGCATTGAAGGTAATAGGTGTGTTTAAGGGAACTGACAAGGGCTTTGAACTCGACCGTGCGCCAACCAGACTGGAAGGCTTAATAATGCTGGTTAGGCTTTTGGGAAAAGTTGAAACGGCCAATAATCAATGCTTCCCCGATAGCGGCTTTAGCGATGTTCCAGTTTGGGGAGTGAATATCGTTAACTATGCCAAAGCAGCTGGCCTAACCAATGGTATATCGGCCAATGAATTTGGCTCTAATCTAAATTTAACTTGCCAAGACTATGCTACTTTCTTACTGCGCGCACTCGATTTAAGTAAACAATCAAGCTGGCAAACAGCTAAGCAGGACATTGTGCAACTAACTGAGGTCAACCAAGACGATATTCCAAATGGTACATTTTTAAGACGTGACGTCGCTCGATTAAGCTACAAAATTCTCCAATCAGATACTGTCAACGGCGAGATGTTATTGAAAAAGCTCGTTCGCGAAAAGGCGATTGATCAACAAAGTGCCGCGCTTATCGAACAATTAATGTCGAATAGCACAACTATCGATGAACAATTAATGTCGAATAGCATAACTGTCGATGAACAATCAATGTCGAATAGCACGGTTACCAAAGACGACAGTACAGCGACACCAGCGACAAACATCAGCGCCTATGAACAGGCTGTCTTTGAGCTAACCAATGCCGAAAGACAAAAACATGGCATTGCGCCATTGAAATACGCTTCTGCCAACGTTGATAACTATGCCGACGTTAGAACTGACGAAATAATGACTTTATTCTCACATACGCGACCAAACGGCGAGAGTTCACTTGATAATTTTAAAGATATTCGCACCGCCGGCGAAAATATTGCCAAGGGTCAAACAACGCCTGAAGACGTCGTAGCCAAATGGATGAATTCACCCATGCATCGCGCCAACATTCTAAATGAAGACTTTGTCTATCTGGCGGTCGGATTTAAAAATAATCATTGGGTACAACTGTTCTATACGCCGCTAAATGAATAACAAAGCGCGCTATCTCGCTAACAAATTTGCCTAGTATTTGGGCAAATTTGCTTATTTTTTGGACGGTAGCGGAAAGAATACGCTGGTTTTTGCCTTATAGGCCTGCCAGTCGGCGCGCTGTTCGTATTTCTTTTCGAGTAGCGGTACGCCCGACACGAATAATAGCAATAGCGTAATGACAATGGGGCTAAAAATGAGCCAATAATTGCCAAAATTGGAGATCGCCAATAGGTAAATGCCCCACCATTGCGTCGCCTCGCCAAAATAGTTGGGGTGACGCGTATAGCGCCACAGTCCAACTGTCATCAGCTTGCCGGCGTTGGCCGGCTTGGCGATAAAGGCGCGCAGCTGGGCATCGCCGACCGCTTCAAAGAAAAAGCCGATTAGCCAAACGACTAGTCCCACCGTCGTCAGCCAGGTCCAATTGACGCCGAATAAGTTAATGTAAATGACCGGAAAACCGATAGTAATGCTAAGTGCATACTGCACGAGATACATTCTAAAGAAAAAATAGAGGTCAAAATTTTTGCCCCGATAGCGCTTGCGATAGTCGCGATAGCGATAGTCTTCGGCCGAACTGACAATGCGCCCCACCAAATGGTAGGTCAGGCGAAAGCCCCAAACGATGACCAAAATACTGGCTAAACTGGCCACGCTGGTCTTGCTGCCCAGTAAATACGACACAACTGCCAGCAACACAAATGAAATGCCCCAAATGATATCTAAAAAATCGTGCTTGCCCTTGCTTTTGGCGACTAAAAACGTGCCCAAAAACAGCGCAAAGACAGCTATCAGAACGATGATTATTTTCATTTTACGCCCCCTTATCGTTTTAATATATAGCCGACTGCCACGCTGCCCGCACCGGAAAACAACTTGATGACCGATGAAATTTTATCGATATAAAGCGGTGCCTGCCCGACTATTGTCGTCAATTCGGCGGCCAATTGATTGGCCAATGCGGCATTGTCGCAATGCACAATGGCATAATTTGAGATATTGTCTTTTGCGGCGCGCAATTTGCCTAATAATAGCTGATGATTTTTTTTGCTGGAAAAGGCCAGTCCCGTCACCATGCCCTTGCCCGCCCCGTCAATTGAAATTATCGGCAAGTAGTTGATGTACTGTAGTACTGCGCCAACTCTATCATTGAGTCGCCCCGACGCCACCATCGCCTTTAAGTTGGGTACGCTGACGTAAATTTTTGTGCGCGTAATGGCGTCGTTTAACTTAGCTATTATCTGGTCAGCTGTTTTACCATCGGCAATCAGCTGCGTCGCGTAATCGACGATTAACCCCTCGGCGACCGAGTTGAGTTTAGTGTCAATTAAGTGAATATTGGCGTCGCCGCTAAACTGACTCATCACTTCTTGAAAGCGTTGGTACAGACCAGACATTTTTGCCGATACCGTCAAAATGATGACGTCGTCATAGGCGCGGCAAATTGGCGCCAAGAATTGCCTTAACTGTGCTGCATTGGGCTGTGCCGTCGACGCCTTGCCAGCTTCGATTACTTCTGAAACGGCCGTTAACTTATCTTGATAAGACACGGCGCCCACTAAGATGTTGATCGGCAGTAAATAGCTGTCGGCGTTAAGGCGCGCCGCCGGCAAATCGGCAATGCTGTCAATTACTAGCGCTATTTTGCCAGTTTGAGCACAGCTCAACTTGCTTTGCGCGACCATATCGTCGGCCTTGCTTTCCAGTATTTCACCCATCTTGTGGGCGCTGGCGACGACGTCGGCCGGACAATTGCTGTGCACGTGCAGGCGCGCCAATTTAGCGCTTTCTGATATGGCAATGCTATCGCCCAGTTCGGCCAAGCGCCGTTCTATTTCGGCGCGGTTATAATGGCTTTCTTTTTTCAATAATACTTCGGTACAATAGCGTTGGCGCAGCGCACTAGCGGGCAGCGCTGTGTCGTGATAAATTTGCGTTGGCAAAGTGCCCAACGCTTCAATTTTTGGTCGATAATCGCGCACTTTGTCAATTAACATCGCCATAAAACCCTCGATGAAGTAAAGAAATGCCAAGGCGCCGGCATCGGCCGATTTTAAATGGCGCTGGGCGGTCAGCGTCGTTTTAGTCTGTGCGACGGTGGCGCTAAACAGCGGATAGGCCTTTTGATAGATGGCCGCCAAGTTGAGATGCGTCGCCACCGCCTGTTGCAAAGCCTCGACCCAGCCGCGAATAGCCGTGATAATGGTGCCTTCAACCGGGTCGTTAATCGCCCGATAGGCATAATCGTAGCCGCCTTTAAAACAAAGCACTAAGTCGTCGACTGTCATCTGATTAGACTGCGGCGCCAACGATGAAAAGCCACATAAAAATTGCGAAAAAATTGCCCCCGAATTACCGCGTGCGCCGATAATCGCCAAGTCGCTAGCGGCATCTAAAGTATGCTTAATGGTGTCCGCCTGTTCTAACTCGCGCAAAATGCCGTGCATTAGATAGGATAAATTGTTGCCCGTATCCCTATCTGGCACCGGAAAACCGTTGGCGCGATTGAGTGTTTCGCGATGTTTTGAAACGCTCTCGGCACCGGCCAAAACGCCACTGTAGATGTACTCTTTGCGAATTAATTGCGATTGTGCGGTCATTTGCCCTCCATTAATAGCGATGACCTCTAAAAAGTGTCATCAGATAGCTAATTACTGCCGTTTTTCTGTACTGTCATTGCACCGACTAGATAAGTTATTTTTGATCGTCCAATTGCAGCCCCTTTAGCGCCGCGGCAAACGGATTGTTTTGTGCCGCCGCGCGCTTCTCTTGAGCCGCCATTTTTTGCTGGTAGGCGTAGTAGTCGCGCTTGCCGCCGCGCGCCTTGGCTTGCTTCATGCGCTTGTCAAAGGCCGCTTCGCCCTCTTTAAAGCCGCACTTACAAGTGTATAGTTTGCCGGCTGTCGTCAAGCGCATCGTCAACTTCTTCTTACATTCAGGACAGCGCGCATTAATGCTTCGTTCAACTGTTTTGCGATAGCCGCAATTGCAGTCGACGCAGACCTGTGCCTTGCTATTTTTACCACTTTGCAACAGTAAAATGCCGCCGCAATCGGGGCACGGCGTATTTAACTTATTGTCGTACTTAAAGACTACCGTACTGCCCTTAATGTCGCCGATTAATTGTCTGGTAAAGTTTTTAATGTCGCCAATAAATTGGCGGCTGTTTAGCTTGCCCCTTTCGATATCGCGTAATTTTAGTTCCCATTTCGCAGTTAATTCGGGCGATTTTAACGCCGCGGGCGACACGTCTAACAACTGTTTGCCCTTGCTGGTAACGCGAATCGCACTGCCCACTTTTTCAATTAAGCCGCCGTAGAATAGTTTTTCAATGATGTCGGCGCGCGTCGCAACGGTGCCGATGCCGCCGCTGTCTTGTAGCACCTTGCTCAATTTGGGGTCGTCGCTATAGGCGGCCGGGTTTTCCATCGCCGCCAACAGCGTGCCCTCGTTAAAGTGGGCGGGCGGTGCGGTTTGCCCGGTCGTTTTTTTAATGTCGTAAACCGTTATTTTAGCGCCCTTTTGATAGTTTTTAAGGGGGCCGTCTTGTTGCGCATCTCGGCTTAATGCCAGATAGCCCAAGTCGATTGGCTTGGTGCGCTTACAGCTAAATGTCAAATCGCCCACTTTAGCGCTAATCAGCTGTTCGCTATAGCGATAGGGCGGCATTAAGTTTTCTAAAAAACGAATCAGCACCATTTCGTAAATCGTCCATTCAGCGCGCGACATCGCCGCCGTGTTGGCGACTTCTTCGGTCGGTATAATGGCGTGGTGGTCGCTCACCTTGGCATCGTTAAAGATGTGGGCGCCGAGCCGCTTTTTGCCGCGCAACAGCGCCGTTGCAAAGCTGCGATAATCGACGTCGTCGACGGCCGCCAAGCGCTCGTCAATGGTGTCTTTCATATCGCTTGTCAAATAGCGCGCATCGCTGCGCGGATAGGTCAGCGCCTTGTGTTCTTCGTAGAGCGACTGCATATAGCTGAGCGTCTGCTTGGGCGAATACTGATATTTGGCGTAGGCCTCGCGCTGCAAGGTCGTCAAGTCGTAGAGCGCGTCCGGGTAGCGCTGCTTGGTTTTTTCTTCAAGCCCCGTAATGACCAGCGGCTGCCCCTTTAGTTTTGCCAGGGCGGCGTCAATTTTGGCCACATCAAAGGTCGTCGTCTGATTGCCGTTTTGCCATTTAAACAGCTCGCCGGCGACTTGCAGTTCAATGCCATAATAGGTTTTCGGCCTAAATTTAGCGATGCGCTGTTGGCGCGCCTGTACCATTGCCACAGTTGGCGTCTGGACGCGACCGCAGCTGAGCGGCACGGCAAATTTTGTCGTTAAGGCTCGCGTTGCATTGATGCCGACAATCCAGTCGGCTTGGGCGCGCGACTCGGCGGCGGCGAACAGATTTTGATACGCCTTGCCCGGCTTTAGGCTGTTAAAGCCCTCTAAAATTGCCTTTTTGGTGACCGATGAAATCCACAGTCGATCAATTGGCTTTTTGTTGCCGGCAAAGGCTAAAATCCAGCGGCCGACCAATTCGCCCTCGCGCCCGGCATCGGTTGCAATGACGACGCGCTTGACATCGCTGCGCTGCAGCAATTTTTTTATGGTATTAAACTGGCCGCCCGCCCCCTTTAAGACCATCAGCTTAAACTGCTGCGGAATAATCGGCAGGTCTTGCAGCGCCCAATTTTGATATTTGCGGTCGTAGCGCTCGGGTTCGGCCAGACTGACCAAGTGGCCAAATGCCCAAGTAACGATATAATTGTCGTTTTCAATAAATGCTCTTTTGTGGTTGCCAACGCCCAGCGCCGCGGCGATTTCTTTGGCGACAGATGGCTTTTCGGCAATAACTAACGATTTGCTCACGGCTTTGTCCTCTACAATAACATTGTCATATAAATTGGCAGCAGCGTAATCGCCTTTTCGCTTCTATAGTCTTTTGAATAAATTAGATATTTGTCGGCCACTCGACTCGCATACTTTTTGACAAAGGCATCTAACGACTTATGAGTGCGATAGGTCGACGACTTTACTTCGATTGGGCACAGTTTATTCTTGCGCGATAATAAGAAGTCGATTTCATATTTTCGCCTGTGCACTTTGCCATTTGCCGCAGTTTTTTGCTGAAAACTGTGGTAAAACAATTGATTGCCGCTGGCCTTTAACATTTGGGCGACCATGTTTTCAAACACATAACCTAAATTAGCCGGCAATTTATCGCTAAGTAATTTTTCGTAGATGATATTTTCTGTAAAATCTTTATCCATAAAGGCCAATGTGACGAACAGCCCTGTATCTGCTAAAAATAACTTGTATCTATCAATGTCCTTGCTCAAAGCCATGCCAATATTGGGGTCGTTGCTATGATAGGCAATATTGATAGTCATTGAGTCTAACATATCTTGCAGTAATTCTGAAACGCGACCGGCGCGACTATTTTTATCGACGCTAGAAATTTTGTACCTAGAAGCATTTGAATTTAACTGCGCCGGTATATTCTTGAAAAATAGCGCCGCCTTGCCGCTGCCGTCTATTTTTCTAAAATCTTCTTCATACAATTTCAGAATATTGCGTTTCACGCGGTCGACTTCGCTAAATTTTTTGCTGTCAATATAAGTTTTAACCGCTTGGGGCATGCCGCCAACGAGCATATAGAGTCGAAAATTGCGCATGAATTGTCGATTAATATTATCGCCTAAAGGCCTTTTATCGACAAATGCTTGGCGAATATAGCTCATGCTTTTAACATCGCCAGTTGCCCACAAAAATTCTTCGTAGTCCATTGGATACATTTCTAAGGCAACTTCTTCACTGGGTATTAAAATGTCTTTAATATTCTTTTTAATACTCAACAGCGAACCAGTTTCAATATAATCGTATCTGCCGTCTTTGACTAAATGCTTAATTGCCTGTCTGGCCAAGGGTTGTAATTGTACTTCATCAAAGATAATTAGCGACTGCCTGCGATAGAGTTCTTTTTTACTGATTAATTCGAGCCTTTGAAAAAACAGGTCTAAGTCATATATATCGGAAAACAAATTATTGAGCGCCTGCGATGTATTAGAAAAGTCAATTAGCACGTAACTTTTATACTCATTTTGTGCAAATTGTTCAACGATTGTCGATTTGCCAATGCGTCGTGCACCCTTTATCAGCAACGCCGTATCACCTTTTGAAGTCGCTTTCCAATCGAGCATTTTTTGATATATTTTTCTTTTGAAAATAGTTTTTTTCATAAAAACCGCCTAACGCGCATAAAAACTGGGCTTTTCAACACCATTATAACAGCAATGCCCAGATTTAGCAAATTTAAAATGGCGAAAATGCCCAGATTTTGCAAATTTAAAATGGCAAAAATGCCCAGATTTGGAAAATTTAAAATGGCGATTGCCCAGATTTGTTAAATTTAAAATGGCCCAAGATTAATTAAATAGGCGACTGACAACCAAAATATCGCCAGCGCGGCCATCACCAACTGCAGTTTATAAGTCCACCTCAACCACTTTGGATAGCTGACGATGGAAAAGCCCAGCGCAATCATCAACGCGGCATTGGTCGGGTATAACAAGTTTGACGTGCCGTCGCCAAATACGAAGGCCTGCACCGCTATTTGGCGATTGACGCCCAATAGGTCGGTTAAGGGCAATAGCAGCGGAATTAATAAAAAGGCCTTGGCCGAACCGCTGCCGATAAAGAAGTTCATAATTAAAACCAGTACATAGAGTGCAAATACCGCTTGAATTGGGCCGAGATTGCGCAATAAAAGCTGCATTTGATACAGTATGGTATCAAGCACCTGCGCCCTTTCCATAATTAGCTTAATGCTCATGGCCATCAGTATTAACAATACGGCCGGCAGCACGCCGAGCATTGCCAAGCCGAATTTTTTGAGCGCCGCGCCAAGTTTCAGAGCGCCACTTAAAGAGACGCTGACAATTGCGCCGAGCGCAAAGACAAAGCCGACTAATATGAATAGCAAACTGCTGATTGCGGCACTAAAAAAGCTGGCGACAAATAGTGCGACGATGGCGACTAAAAACCCGCCAAATATTTTAGCGGTCACTAGCGATTGGCTGGTGTAGGCCAGCTCTGCCGCAGCGGCGTCGCCGACTTCGTCGGCAAAGACCAGCGAAGCGCTGGCGTCGTTTTCAATTTTGGCGACGTATCTGCGCAGAAAGATTTGCAAGACGACGTAAAACGAAATAAACACTGCCACTCTGTAAAGCGCAGCTGAAAAAATTGGCAATTCGGCCAGCTCTTGGGCAACGCCCAACGTAAAGGGGTTAAATATTGCCGTACCAAAGCCAATGCCGACCGACAGCAAACTGATGCCCAAGCCAGTTAGCGAATCCCAGCCGAATTTTTTGGCGAGTAAAATGCAAAATGGCACTAAAATAATGATTTCTTCAAAGATGCCAAAGGTCGCGCCAAATGACATAAATACTAAACTGACCACCGACATAAGCAAGTATCTTCGATTGTAAAATTTGGCGATTAACTTGTCCATAATATAGGCGATTAGGCCGCTGTCGAGCAGCAGGCTAAAGCTGCCCGCCATAAGCAATAAAAAGACGATGATGACGACGACAATGGCCGCATCTTTGCCGAGCAATACTTCAAACGGCGCCGTCAGTATGCGGTAAAGCGGTATGTCGGGTGCCGTTATTAACTGATAACTGTTTGGCAAAATAACGGCGCGGCCGTCTTGCATAACCCTGTCAAATTGACTGGCTGGCAGCACTTGGCTCAATATGCCGGCCAATATCATCAGCGCCAACAATACTAAAAAAGAAGTGATAAATGCACGCTTGCCGATTTTTAAAGATTTATCGTTCATAGTAACCCCCTTTTTTATTATACTATATTTTTGTAAAAAATGGGGAACAGAGATTACTCGATTTATCAGTGGAAAGCGGAAAGCTGAAAGCTGAAAGGAAAAGCGCAAAAACGAGACCCCTCGATTACACTCGGGGTGACAAAGGGCGGCGATTGTCAGAAAGTGTTTGAGCACGTCGGGTTGGCGTTGTTTTTGTAGAGGGGCTTTTTGAGCGCAGCGTACCCTCCTAAAAAATTACGTCAGCCCGACGATTTAAGCGAAAACACTTTCGTTTCAATCGCTTGACGAGTTGAAAGTCGAAAGGAAAAGCAAAAAACCCGAGACCCCTCGACTACGCTCGGGGTGACAGGGTGCGCGCTTCTTGGGCTCAAAAAAAGCCGGCTCTAATGAGTCGGCTTTAGATTGTCGACAAAGTCGACAATCTGCAGGCTGTTGAGAATGTTCAAGTTCGCGGCGCAAGCAAAATAGCGGACTGCAGCGTATAAAGACATACGTAAAGTTCGATATTTTGCGCAGCAACAAAGAAATTGGGCATTTGTCAACAGTCTGAAGCCGGCTCTAATGAGCCGGCTTTTTTTAGTGCTTAACCTAATTTTGCAGCTGCGCCTGATACATGTTGGCGAAGATGCCGCCATTGGCAATTAGCGTTTGCGACTTGCCGCTCTCGGCAATTTTACCGTCTTTTAAGACGACGATATTGTCGGCATCGACCACCGTGCGCATGCGGTGGGCAATAATGATAACGGTCTTATCTTTAATTAGCTCTGAAATGCCCGCCTGTATTTTGCTTTCGTTTTCGGCGTCGAGTGAGGCGGTCGATTCGTCGAGCAAAATGATGGGGGCGTCTTTCAACAGGGCGCGCGCAATTGAGATGCGCTGGCGCTCGCCGCCCGACAATTTTTCGCCATTCTCACCGATTAACGTATCGTATCCGTCGGGCAATTTTGCTATAAATTCCTCGCAGCGGGCAATTTTGGCGACGCGCCTAACCTCTTCGTCGGTCGCATCTTTGCGACCCAGTCTAATGTTTTCCATTACGCTCGAATTAAATAACGACACATCTTGAAAGACGATCGAAAATTCTTTGAGTAGCGTTTCGGGGTCGATTGTCGAAATATCGACGCCGCCCAGTGTAATTTTGCCACTGGCGATATCCCAAAAGCGAGCCGCCAGCTTGGCCGCCGTCGTCTTGCCGCCGCCCGACGGGCCAACTAAGGCCGTTACTTCGCCCTGCTTGGCGCTAAACGATACCCCCTCTAAAACGCTGACGCCCTCTTCATATGAAAACACGACATTGTCGAATACGATATCATAGCCATTGGGCGCAAACGTCGTACTGCCCTCTTGCGACGGCATTTCGTTAATTTCGAGAATGCGCTCAACAATGCTGTCGAGATACATCATTTCGGCAAAGTTCATCATGGCCGATATCATCGGATTAAACACGACGGCCGAAATAATGATAAATGCCAAATAGGTAAATAAGTCGACCTGCCCCGCCACCAATAAGCCGGCGCCATAAATGGCCACCGTCGCCATGCCAATTTTTAAAATGGTAATCGACAAATTGAGTATTGAACCCGGTATCAACTCGGTCGTTTTCTTGTGAGCCAAATCGCGGTTGTACTTGTCGTTGATTTGATCGATAAAATGCTGTTCGCGATTATAGGCCTTAATTTCTTGCACCAAATTGATGCCCTCTTGAAAGTCGTCGATAATTTCCCTGTTTAAATCAAAAGATTGCTTAAACAAACTCTTAACCTTGTTTTTCGAGAGCCAAAATACCAAATAGGCAATTGGCACAACCCAAAATAGCGCAATTGCCAGCCTGTAATCAAAGGCGAACATCATAATAGCCATAATTAAAATGCTAAAACCGCCGCCGTAAACCTTTGGCACAGAGTGTGAAAAGAGATGCTCAAAGGTGGTTGCATCACTCATAATGGTGGCGCTTAAATCGGCGATGTCTTTTTTGCTAAAATAGGACAGCGGCAGCTTTTTTAGCTTTTCAGCTAAGGCGATACGGCTTTTAGCACTTTCGTCATAGATGGTAACAAACGATTTATAATAGTCGTTTTTAGCCGCAAAATACATTACGATAAAAACGGCGACAATAATGCCAATAAAGTGGAAAATGCCAAAGTTGGTCAGCGGCGCGCGGCCTAAAATTTGATCGATATGTTGCCTTAAAAATGTAAACGACAGCATCATCGGCAAGATAACCGATAAATTTAATAGCGTACTGCTAATAATTGATTTTACGACATTTGTGGCGCCCTCATCACTTAGCGCGTACTTTTTTATTAAATATGCTTTCATTTAGGCCCCCTTTTTAATATTCCAGCCAATTGCCAATTGGTATTCGTCCCACATTTGCCTGTAAAGGCCTCCCTGTGCCATTAGCGTGGCGTGGTCGCCGTATTCGACAATTTTACCTGCGTCGACGACGGCGATGTGGTCGGCATCTTTCACCGTTGTCATGCGATGGGCAATCATAATTGTGGTCTTGCCGGCGCTTAAATCTTTCAGCGCCGCTTGAATTAAGTGCTCATTTTCGGGGTCGGCAAAGGCGGTGGCCTCGTCGAGCAGTATAATTGGCGCGTCTTTAATAAAGGCTCTGGCCAATGCGATGCGCTGTTGTTCACCGCCCGATAAATAGGTGCCCTTTTTGCCAATGACGGTGTCGAGGCCGTCTTCTAAATAGTCGATAATTTCTTTGGCGCGCGACCTGACCAGCGCATCTTCAATTAATGCGCCGTCGACAGTGCGGCCAAAGCAAATGTTTTCGCGCAAGCTGGTCTTAAACAACTGGTTATTTTGAAAGACAAAGGCGATGTTGGCCATCAGTTCGGCCTTGCTATAGTCTTTAATATTATGGCCGCCAATTAAGATTTCACCGGCTGTTACATCCCAAAAGCGCGCGGCCAGTCTGGCAATGGTCGTCTTGCCCGAACCAGATGGCCCGACCAGCGCCAGCGTTTCGCCCTTTTTAAGCTGAAAGCTAACGCCGTCTAAAGCATTTTTTGAGCCGTCATAAGAAAACACGACGTCTTTAAATTCAATGTCTTGCGAGTCAAATGTTACGCCATTTTCCGGATAGACTAGCTCGCCGTAGTCGAACAGGGCATTAAAGCGATCGATCGCCTGTTCGGCGATGACCATTTGCTGTTGAAAATACATGCTGCGCATCATCACCAGCGCCAGCTGCGGCGCAACTAAAATGTAGAGAATAAAACTGCTCAGCGTCTTGGCGATGGCGCCGTCATTGCCGATAATTAACAGAGCGGCCGGAATTAAGAAAAAGGCAGTCGATTCAACTAGCACTAAATAAACTGAATAGGGTTTTGTCCACATATTGGTGTAGGTCATAACGAGTTCTTTATAATTTTCAATTGCGTTGTAAAATCTACTAAAAGACTTAACGCTTTGGCCAAAAGTTTTTACCACCGGTATGGCCCTAACGTATTCGACCGCTTCATTACTCATATCTTCTAAGGAAGTTAAATACTGGTCTTGAAAGGCTTTTCCTTCGGCGCTCATCATCATCGACATAACGGCAAATGACAGCAATATGGGCACTAAGGCCGCTAGGCCAAGCCGCCAATCAAAATAAAAGAAAATGCCCAGTATAAATAGCGGCGTAACAATTGTACTGGCCATGTCGGGCAGCTGGTGTGCCAAAAATGAGTGCGTACTGGCCGCGCCGTCGTTGATGACCTTTCTAATTTTACCGCTCGATTGCATGTTGAAAAAGCCGAGCGGCATATGCAGTACCTTGGCAAAGCCGTCTTTTTTCAGGCCAATTTCAACTTCAAACGCCGCCCAGTGCGATGCTGCTAAAGCGATAAAATAGGTCAATATGCCGGCGATTGAATAAGCGAATACCAATAGCGCATAGTGCTGGACATTGCCCGTTGAAATTGCGCTGGCATTTGCCAATAATTCATTCGATATGCGCCATATGTAAATAAATGGCATCACACTTAAAAAGGCCGATAAAGCTGAAAACAACACTGCCAATGGAATGAGTATTTTTTTGTTGCCCATATAGGGTTTCAATTTTTTGAAAACTGAAACCTTTTTTGCCTTTTTTTGGTTTTTGTCTTGTTGCAAAATGTCCTCCTTACTAAATTTAGCCATTACTGTTCACTAAATAACTGTTTTTTGGCAAAGTAGGCACTAAAAATTTCCTTCAATAGTGCGCGATACTTTAAATTATCGTTTAATTTAAAAATTTCAGCACCCAAAACTAGCGTGCTAATCAGGGCGTTAAATTCGTCGTCGACGACTGTTTTAAAAACGCTCATGCCCTGTTCATCGCAAAAATCAAAAAACTGCGGCGTTAAATCGGCAATGCTCTGATTGTAAAAGTTCAAAAAATCGGCATCATTAGATATGTCGACCATCAGTGCGACGAATAGTTTTTTATAGTCGTTGTAGTCGAGAATTTTATCGAGCAAAGTTTCAATCACAAAACTGCTTTTATCGATATCGCCGGCGGTATCTTTGAAACTTCTAACCTTTTGATATCTGTATTCCATGCCATCTTTTAAAATCTCTTTAAATAGCGCTTCTTTGCTGGCATAACAATGATAAAAACCGCCCTTTGAATAATTGATTTCGTCGATAATATCTTGCACGCCAATATCCTTGTAGCCGCGCGCCGACATCAGTTTAATGGCCGCCTGCTTGATTTGCCGCTTGCGTTCGGCCCTTTGTAAGTTTTTTGCCACTGCATACCCTCCCATTTTAGACCAGCGGTCTAAGTTATACCATTAATATAATCTAAATGAGAAAGAATGTCAATAAAATATGCCGTTGTGTTTTTATTTTTTACGCCTGAAACGAGAAAACAAATAAAAAAGCAGGCCGTCGCTATCAACTGCACTGCTTTATTTTGGCTTATGTTCTATCTAAGGCCTTACTTTTATTTGTTTTAAATTAATGCTCAACTTACATTCAATACAATTCGAGTTTTTTTAATCTGGCGTCTATTGACGGAATGGCCTCGCGCTTAATATTTGCGACAATTTGCTTCAATTGCGTTTGGTAAATTTCAGCTTTGTCGGCCAATTCAAATAGCGCCTGTACGGCGTTAACCCGAACAATTTTGCTCTCTCCTCTCTGTTCTGCCCACATTTTTAGACATTGCCAAACGGCTTCAAATTCTCGATCGCTATAACTAAATCTCGGGGCGAGTTGCGCCAAATGCCACTTTAATTCTTTATCAGCTGCCTTGGACAGCAGCTCTAAATAAGCCACTTTGTGCGCCTTTAAAAAATGGCGACTTTGCCGCGTTAACTTTTCGACGGCATCGGCCGCGCGCATCGCAACTAAGCGGTCGCTTGCATTTAAATAGTTAAATAGGCGGTCAAAGTCGGCCTGATTATTTATTAAAGTGACTAGCTGATTCACTTGACTAATCGAGCGCAAGTCGCCATTTTTTAAGTAATCGATTATTTTAATCATCAGATACGGTTTCCTTTTTTGGTTTTGCTCTCTTTATGATAGCATAAAGTACAATGGCAACATATCGTTTTTTGATTTTTATTTTTAAGCAATTTGAAAAAGAATTGAACTAATGATAGAATTAATAGAATGGCGGGCTAGCCACTGCCAAACGCTTTGGGAGATTCACAATGAACAACTATCGTGTAAAACTTATGCCCCTTGACCTATCAAATATTGACCAATACGGTGAATTGACGGGCCCCGATAAAGACTATCAGCGCTATAATGGCCCCTACTTTAAAAAAGACAGCCTTGCTGAGCACAAACAGTGGATTGCCAACTTAAAAGAAAAGTTAAAGACTGGCAACAGCAACTTTAACAATTACAATCGCCTAATTGTAATCGACGGTCAAATTGTCGGCGACTGTAGCTGGTATTGGCGTTCACCCGAGACAAATTGGCTAGAAATCGGCATTATCATCTTTAGTACAGAAAACTGGGGCAAGGGCATTGGCTGTCAGGCGCTCAAGCAATGGATTGACATGGTCTTTGTAATGCAGCCACAAATTGTCAGAATTGGCCTGACGACATGGTCTGGTAATCAGCGTATGATAAAGCTGAGCGAAAAAATTGGTTTGCAAAGGGAAGCCTGTTATAAAAAGGCTCGCATTGTTGATGGCGTCTATTACGACTCTGTCAGTTACGGAATCTTGAAATCGGATTGGCTAAAGCGCCAATAAGTATTGATAATCATAAATTAATACAACGTTATATTGTAAAGGATAGACATGCCCGAATTACCCGAAGTTGAAACCGTCCGCTTTTAGGCGCTCTTTAACCCAGTCAAATAAATCATTTTCGCTTTTCTGGCCAGCCGCAACAGCCATCACAATTGCAATTAGCTCTTCATCGGTATAGTCTAGCCGATAACCATTGAGCGCAAATAAAACGAGCATTGCATGCGTGCCAATTCTTTTGTTACCATCTAAAAATGCGTGATTAGTAATTAAAGAAAAAGCTAAATGAACGGCTTTATGAACCACTGTAGGATATAAATCTTTCCCTTCAAATGTTTGGTGAATGGAGTTAATTGATAAATCTAATAAATCGCTATTTCTAATTCCAGTCGTACCGCCAAATAGGGCAATCAATCTATCGTGCAAAGAAATAATTTGCGACTTAGAAAGGTATATCATTTTGCAAGCACCTTATAAATATTGCTGTTTTGTTTAATTAAGCTTTCAGATATTTGCTCAAGTGCATCACTTTTGGCCAAAGCCATTTTGTCGACTTCATCAAAATCAAATATGATGTACTTTGGTGAATTATTTTTTAGAATTACAGCACTGCCATGTGCATCGACCAGCCGAGCAACTTTAGAAAAATTTTGATTGGCCTCAGTAATAGAGACCATCGTCTTAGTATTGATGTTCATAGCTAACACCTCCTATTAATATTATAAATAATTTATATAATAAATTCAACCTATAATTATTTGGTTGAAATAGTTCTGTTCAAATGATAAAATTAATGCAACGCTATATTGAAAAGGATACCTATGCCCGAATTACCTGAAGTTGAAACCGTCCGGCGCGGACTTAAAAATTTAATCGTCGGTAAAAAAATAGCGGCCGTTACACACGACTGGCCGAAGAGTTTTCCAAATGACCCCACTGCCGTCAGCGCCTTTTTATTGGGTGCGACAATTGGCGATATCAGGCGCCGCGCCAAGCTGCTGATGATTGACCTAACGAGCGGCTTTAGCTTGGTAATTCACCTGCGCATGACGGGGCAGCTGGTCTATCGCAATGATAGTAAGCCGGCCGATAATTACGGTGCCGGCCACCCCAGCGACAGCTTGGTTAGTCAATTGCCCGACAAGACGACGCGCGTGGCCTTTGAGTTTGTCGACGGCAGCAAATTGTTTTTTAACGACCAGCGCAAGTTTGGTTATATTAAGCTGATTGCCAGCGACGAAATCGGCGATATGCCATTTATGCAAAAGGTCGGCCCCGAACCGCTCAGCGACGAATTTGACGGCAAACTGCTGGCCGCGCGGCTAAAGCGACGCAAGGGTACGTCGATTAAGGCCGCCCTACTCGACCAAACCGTGGTCGCCGGCATCGGCAATATTTACGCCGATGAAAGCCTCATTCTGTCGGGCATTCACCCGGCCACATTGGTTGGCAAGCTTACCAAAAAGAAAATTGCCCTGCTGGCTGACAACATTAAAAGCGTGCTGCAACAATCAATTGATTTAGGCGGTTCGAGTAGTAAAAACTACGTCAACGCCGAGGGCCTAAAGGGCGACTATTTGGCGGGCGCTTACGCCTATAAGCGCAACGGGCAGCCCTGTCGACTGTGCGGCACAGTTATTGAAAAAATTAGGGTTGCCGGGCGCGGCACACATATCTGCCGGCGCTGCCAAAAAAAGTAGGGCGATGACATAAAAAAAGAGAGACACCAGGCCTCTCTTTTTCTAATTGTATTTAATCTACTTCTCTAATGAAGCGCCACTAAAGTCGATTGTGCCGAGTACTGATCTATCCCAGCCCATTAACTTCGGTGAAACGAGCATTGAGTCGGTATAGTGATATACTGGAACAATTGGCATTTCTGTCATCAAAATTTCTTGTGCCTTATAGAGGTTATCAAAGTGCTCTTTGCCCCTCGTCTTGCTAGATGCTGACAACAGTGCATCGTATTCATCATTGTAGAAGTTAGGATCGTTGTAAGCGTTTTCTGATGTGAAGATGCTCAACAAGCCACTTGGATCCATAAAGTCTGTCAACCAGCCACCGCGAGCGACTTCAAAGTCACCAGCTTTACGCGTGTCTTGGAATACAGCCCATTCTTGGTTTTCAAGCTTGATGTTGATGCCCAAGTTTGTCTTCCACATTTCTTGAACTAGCTCGGCAACTGTCTTGTGGCCTTCGCTCGTGTTGTAAAGTAATGTGAATTCTGGGAAACCTTCGCCATTCGGGAAACCAGCTTCGGCCAATAATGCCTTAGCTTCTTCAACTTTGCTACCATCTGTTGCTAGGCCATAAGTGCCCGATGTTTCAAAGAAGTCTCTACCTTGGTCATCTAAGAACCCAGGAGGAACGAAACCAGCAGCCGGTACTTGACCTTCGCCGAGCGTTTCAGTAATCATTTCGCGGTCGATGGCAAGTGCCAATGCCTTTCTAACTCTAACATCTTTGAACAGATCTAAGTCCATGTTGAAGTTGTAGTAATATGTACCCAAAAGCGGGAATACGTAGAAGTTGGGATCTTCAGCGATTAACTTCGGTACTTCTGCCGTCGGTACGCTTGGGATAAAGTCTAATTCGCCCGATTGGTATGCTTGGTAAGCCGTCGATGCGTCGTCGATAAATTTACCTTCGATTTTGTCGATTTTAACTTCGGCTGCGTTCCAATATTCGGGGTTTTTAACGAGCGTTAAGCCGTCGCCAATGCGGTAGTCGGCCAATTTGAAGGGGCCGTTACAAACTGCTACAGCGGCATCTTTTGCCCATGCACCATCGGCGCCCGCTTCAACTGCAGATGCTTTGGTTGGCATAAAGTGATAGAATGCCAATAGGCTGACGATATAGTCTGTCGGTGTAGAAAGTTTAACTTCTAATGTGTAGTCGTTAAGTGCCTTAACGCCTACTTCGTCAAGTGAGCCACCTTCGACAGCTTCTTGAGCGCCAACGACGTTGGTGTATTCCCAAATCCAAGAAAACTCTGATGCCGTTGCCGGATCCATACCGCGCTTCCAAGAGTAGACAAAGTCATGTGCCGTCAACGGCGTGCCATCTGACCAGTTTGACTTTCTCAAATTAAAGGTAACTGTTAAGCCGTCTTCAGAAACTTCCCAGCTTTCGGCAATACCAGGATAGAGTACGCCGCTCTTTTCTCGGACGAGACCTTCAAATGTTTGGTTGATAACGTCGCCGCCATCGCTTGCGCCATTTAGGCACGGGTCAATCGTTTTGGGGTCTGCGCCAATGTTCCAATTAAATACGACGCCTTCTTCAGCCGGCTGATCTGTCTCTGTAGCCGGTGCTGCTGTCGTTTCAGCTGGTGCAGCTGTCGTTTCAGCCGGTGTCGTTTCAGCTGGTTGTGTACAACCTGCTAGTGATGCGACGATTAACATCATCGCCATAACCAATGCTATCAATTTCTTAGTCACTGTTTTACCTCCTTAGTTAACTAATGCCTTGATGATTTGCCTTTACTGGCAAATATTTATTTAAGCGCCGTTAAAAACAACGCATTAAATACTAAAAATTATTAAAACATATTAAACATTATAACACATTTTGATTATTTAACAAGGTGACAAGCTACAAAATGTCCGGGGCGCACTTCTCTTAGCTCGGTATTTTTCTGACGACAGATGTCTTCAGCATAGCGGCAACGCGTATTAAAGCGGCAGCCGACCGGCGGATTAATCGGGCTTTTGACATCGCCCTCTAAGATAATGCGGTTGCTCGACGTACGCACCTTTGGATCGGGCACTGGAATTGACGATAACAGCGCCTGCGTGTACGGGTGTAGCGGCTCGCGATACAGTTCATCGCTGGTCGCAACTTCCATTAAATGGCCGAGATACATAACGCCGATGCGATCTGAAATGTGCTTAACCATCGACAAATCGTGAGCGATAAACAAATAGGTTAGGCCCATTTCTGCCTGCAAGTCTTCTAGCATGTTGACGACCTGCGCCTGAATTGACACGTCGAGCGCCGAAATTGGCTCGTCACAGACGATTAAATCGGGCTCGACCGCCAACGAGCGGGCAATGCCAATACGCTGGCGCTGACCACCCGAAAATTCGTGCGGATAGCGGTTGGCGTGTTCTTTTTTTAGGCCGACTGTTTGCAGTAGTTCGTACACCCGTTCCATGCGTGCCGCGCCGGGGTGCAGGTTGTGCGTTTCCATGCCCTCGCTAATGATTTCGGAAACCGTAAGGCGCGTATTGAGCGATGCGTAGGGGTCTTGAAAAATCATCTGCAAGCGCTTGCGGTATTGTAGCATTTCATTTTGCGACAAATTTGTAATGTCTTCGCCATCGAAGATGATTTTGCCGTCGGTCGGTTCGTAAAGCCTGACGATGGTGCGGCCAAGCGTCGACTTACCGCAGCCCGATTCGCCGACCAAGCCAAAGGTTTCGCCGCGATTAATGCTAAAAGAAATGCCGTCAACGGCCGTTAAATTCAGTTTTTTCTTGTTGAAGAAACCGCCCTTGGTGACGTCAAAATATTTTTTTAATTCGACAATTTCGAGAAGTGGTCGTTGATCTGACATTATACAACCCCCTTTTTGTAGCCTTCAACCTGCGGTGCGCGTTCGTCTAATAGCCAACAGGCCGATGTGTGATTTTCGCCGACGCAGTACATTGGCGCCGGTTTTTCGCGACAAATTTGCATCACGTTTTCACAGCGCGTCGAAAACGGGCAGCCCTGTGGCGGTGCCAACAGGTCGGGCGGCGAGCCGGCAATTGGTTTAAGCCGCTCTTTTTCTTGGCGATCCATGCGCGGCACCGACTTTAACAGTCCCACGGTATAGGGGTGTTGCGGGCTGTCAAAAATTTGCTCGGCGCTGCCCTTTTCCATCGGCATGCCGCCGTACATGACGATTAGGTCTTTACAGGTTTCGGCAATAACGCCCAAGTCGTGCGTAATTAAAATAATTGAGGTGTCGAGTTTTTCCGATACGTCGCGCATAATATCCAGTATTTGCGCCTGAATGGTAACGTCGAGCGCCGTCGTCGGCTCGTCGGCAATCAGCAACTTGGGGTCGCACGACAGCGCCGTCGCAATCATTACGCGCTGGCGCATGCCGCCCGAAAATTCGTGCGGATACGATTCAATGCGGTTTCTGGCTTCTGGAATGCCGACCAGTTCGAGCATGGCAACAGCCTTTTCAAAGGCTTCGCTTCTGCTCATATCGGTATGCGTCAAAATAACTTCCATCATTTGGTCTTTAATTTTAAACACCGGATTGAGCGAGGTCATTGGGTCTTGGAAAATCATCGCCAAGTCGTTGCCCCTGAGCTCTGCCATTTGACGCTTGCTGTAGTTTGTAATATCTTTGCCGTCAAAGATAATTTGACCTTCTTTAATTTTACCGGGGTAATCGATTAGCTTCATAATCGACAGCGACGTCACGCTTTTGCCGCTGCCCGATTCGCCGACGATACCCAAGACATCACCTTTTTTGATTTTAAAATCAATACCCCTTACCGCCTGTACTTCGCCGATATGCGTATAAAATGATGTCTTTAAATTTTTCACTTCTAAGATATAATCATTTTTTTCTGCCATTTTAACCTATCCCTTTCTAAGTCTTGGGTCGAGTGCATCTCGTAAACCATCGCCAATAAAGTTAAAGGCTAACATGGTGAGTGCAATTGACAACGCCGGGAAAAACATTTGATACGGGTATGTGGTAAGGCCCGGCAGGGCGTTGTTGGCCAATGTCCCCCACGATGCCTGCGGCGCCGAAACGCCCAAGCCGATAAAGCTCAAGAAGGCCTCAGTAAATACCGCGGTTGGTATCATCATCGCCATCGACACAATAATTGGGCCCATTGCATTGGGAATTAAGTGTCGAAAGATAATGCGCCTTTTCGATACGCCCATAACGCGCGCCGCCAAGACAAATTCCTGCTCTTTTAGCGACAACATTTGACCCCTGACAAGCCGCGCCATCGATACCCAGTATACGCTGGAAAGGGCAATGATAATATTGAGCAGTCCGCCGCCCCGAAAGACGACCATCAGCAAAATGACGTACAGCACCAGTGGTACCGAGTTAATGATGTCGACGATGCGCATCATGATATTGTCGACACGACCGCCCTCGTAACCGGCGATACTGCCGTAAACGACGCCGATAAACAGGTTGACCATCGTGGCGATAAAGGCGACCAGTAGCGAAATGCGCGCGCCGTACATGACGCGAGTCAACAGGTCGCGGCCCAAGTCGTCGGTGCCAAAGATAAACATTTTATTCCACTTTGTCATCGACGGGTACTTTACAATTTCACCGTTGTATTCGATGGTAAAGTCGTAGTCGTAGCCCTGCTTGTCGGGCAAAATATTGTAAGAAAAGTCAAGAATGACTTCTTCTTTGTCCATATTATAAGTGTAAATTTTATTTTTGATGTCGCGCTTGAGCGGGTTAAGCTTTAACCTGTCAATTAGGGTGCCGTCGTCGGCGACCAAAAACATATTGTAGTCTTTTGACACGTAAAAATTGTGTTCGCCAATCGTGTAAAGCGCTAGGCGCGGCGGTAAATTTTTATACTTGTTAATTTGGTCAGAATAGGTATACGGCGTAAAATAAGGGCCGACCACGCCAAATAAAATAATTAAAATGACGACGATGATGCCAGCCATCGACGACTTGTTTTTCTTTAGCCTGCGCCATGCGTCTTGCCAATAAGTTAAACTGGGTCGAACCGCCTCGTTATCGTCACCGGTCTGTTCAACGAAAACAAATTTATTGTCATCCATGGTTATTTGCCCTCCTTAAACTTAATGCGCGGGTCGATTAAGACATATGCCACATCGACTAAGAATATCATAATGAGATAAAAGACCGCGTAAAATACCGTGATGCCCATAATGGACGTGTAGTCGCGATTTTGTACACTTTCGACAAACATGCGACCAATCCCCGGTACGGCAAATATCTTTTCGATAACAAACGAACCGGTCAAAATGGCGGCAATCATCGGGCCGACATAGGTGACGACCGGAATGAGCGCATTGCGCACGGCGTGCTTCATAATAACTGAAAATTCACTTATGCCATTGGCGCGCGCCGTTCTGATGTAGTCTTGGCGCAATACTTCTAGCATACTAGAACGCGTTAGGCGCGTCACGAACGACAGCGAATAGCCGGCCAGCGCCAGCACCGGACCGACGTAACTAAGCGGCGTACTGAGCCCGTAACTGGGCAGCCAGCCCAACTTGCCGGCAAAGAAGTAAATAATTAACGAGGCGACCACAAAGCTGGGGATGGTAACGCCCAGCGTCGCCATCAACATTACCAAGTAGTCAATTGGCTTGTTCTGCTTGAGCGCCGAAATGACGCCGAGCGGAATGCCGATGATAATGATTAAGATGGATGCCAAGCCACCTATCTTGGCCGAAGCCGGAAAGCCACTGGCAATCAGTTCGTTAACGGTCGTGCCAATTTTAGAAAACGACGGGCCCAAATTAAACGTCGCCAAGCCCTTCATATAGTCGAGATACTGGATAATTGGCGGGTCATCGAGGTGATATTTTTCGTTTAGGGCGCGTAAAATTTCATCTGGCACCGGTTTTTCTCTTGTAAACGGCCCGCCCGGTACGGCATGCATCATGACAAAAGTCAGTGTTGCAATCAGAATAATCGTTATTAGCGTCGAAAAAATCCGCTTGACATAATACGACTTCAATTAAATACTCCTTTCTCAGTACAAAGTTACAAAATTGGTGTATACACTTATTCTAACATAAATTTGAAAAATTATGTAACTGATTATTTTATTGCAAAGTGCAAAATAATTTTGCTGCTAATGGCGGCCGTGGTTGCAGTGATAAATGTGCCCCAAATTAGATCGACAACAGTCATCAATAGCGGCCAATTTTTTAGGGTTGCCAAATTCGTGAGGTCATAGGTGGCATAGGCGACTAGGCCAAATAACGCACCGTTAAATAGTGCCATTTTTACGCTTTCAGCACTGACTGCGGGGTTAATAATTAAGATGAGTAGTGCGATAATATAGAGAAAATAGAACAGTAAAGCAGCAGGCCAATTCACTTGGTCGGTCATCAACCCACCCAACTGGCTGCTGTAAAACTTGGGGGCGACTAGCCCCAACCAAAAGATGTCAATGGCGAAAAATACGCCAAAAGTTACTGCGTATCGCATGCTCTACCTCCCAAATTATTGCAGTTACGCGCGCACTTTTTTATAAATCAATCCGCCTGTTAAAAGTGCGATGTAAGCCATGCCGATAATTAAGACTTTTCTGTCAACGATTCTGCCAGTTGCTTAATTTTGCGATTTACTTTATCGTGAATGCTGCCTCGCGTAAAGCCGCCCGCCTTGCTGCGCTTGCCGGCCGAGTGGCCCATTAATACTTCTATACCCTGATCTATCGTTTTTATAGGATAAATTTTAAACATGCCGGCGCGCACCGCCTCGACGACGTCATTTGACAGCATTAAATTTTTGACATTTTGCTGCGGAATTAACACGCCCTGCTGACCGGTTAAGCCCTTTAGGCGACAGACTTGATAAAAGCCCTCAATTTTTTCATTGACGCCGCCAATTGGCTGAATTTCACCGCGCTGGTTGACCGAACCGGTAACGGCAATGCCCTGTTTAATTGGCACGCCAGACAGCGACGATAAAATGGCGTACAGTTCTGTCGAAGAGGCCGAATCGCCATCGACGCCCGAATAGAGTTGTTCAAAGACGATGGTTGCCGTCAAACTGAGCGGTTTGTCTTGAGCGTACATATGGCCGAGATAACCCGAGATAATTAAGACGCCCTTGTCGTGCAGCTTGCCGCTGGTGCGCGCCTCGCGCTCGATGTTGACAATGCCGGCCTGACCGCGAAAGGTTGAAACCGTAATTTTGCTCGGCTTGCCAAAGCTGTAATGGCCGTCACCAACTACGGCCAAACCGTTTATTTCACCCACCTTGGCGCCCTCGACGTCAATTAAATAGGTGCCGTCGTCGAAAAATTCCATTACTTTTTCTTCGTATTGATTAGAGCGCTCGCGCTTTTCTTCCAAGGCGGTGTTGACGTGGTGTAAGCTGACGATGTCGTCGCCCTTGACGCCGGCCCAAGCGTTGGCTTCAATTAACAAGTCGACGATGCCGTTGAGATGTGTGCTCAACTTCGTCTTGTCATCGACCTTGCGCGAGGCGTACTCGACAATGCGCTTAACGGCCGTCTTGTCGAATGCGCGCAGCTTTTTATCGTGGCAGTGGCCGGCAATAAAGCGCGCCAGCTTGTGCACATTGTCATCTGTTTTGGGCATTTCGCCGTCGAAATCGGCCATTATTTTAAATAACTTGGCAAATTCTTCGTCGTACTGCCGCAACATCATTTGCGTATAGCCGTCGCCGATGACGATTAATTTGACGTCGAGCGGTATCGGTTGCGGCTTTAAGGTGGTCAAAGCGGCGTGACCGACGCTGCTCTCAATGCTCTCTATTTTTATTTGCTCGTCGAGCATGGCGCGCTTGAGCGCCCGCCAAGCATAGGGGTTAACCAGTAAGTCTTTGGCGTGCAATATCAAAAAACCGCCGTTGGCGCGGTGTAAAGCGCCCGCCTTAATGTGCATTAAATCAGTTTTTAAAACGCCCATTTCATTGTAAAATTCGACGGCACCAATTAAATTGGAAAACGTCGGATTCGATTCAAATACAATCGGTGCCTCTTTTAAATTGGCGTGATCGACCAATAAGTTGAGCTGATAGCGTTCAAAAAAGGCCTCTGGATTTTGTTGCATAAACATCGCCATCGGATTGCCCGACTGGCTTTCCGCCTTGCCCTTGAACCGGTCGATGTGTTTGACGATATCTTCTTCAAGCGCCTTAAAATACTGTTCTAGGCGCTTATTTTTTTCAAAATTTTGTGCTATTTTAGCCAAGTAGTCAGCTGCGATGCGCTTGCCGGTTGCAGCGTCCAGTTCGCCCAATTGACGGCGATAGTCTTCTTCGGCACTGCGCAGGCGATTAAAATAAGGTACGCTTTCAACCGATAATTTTTCGCTGCGCTGACGCATATCATCTTGTTCGGCGTCGCTCATTTTATTAAAGTCTTCTTCCGACATAGTCTGACCGTCTTTTAAGGGCAAACTGATCAAACCCTTTTCATTTTCGCTAAATTTAAAATCGTACTGTTTGGCCAAATCGTTTAGTTCGGCCAAAATGGCCGCCGTTTCGGCCTGATAAGCCTGCACCAAATGCGCGCGCGCGTCTTCGTAGGCGCGCGCTAAAAAGGCGCTGTGAATTTTTTGGCGCAGCTCGCCAATCGCCCGTTTCATCTGCTCGACAAAGCCGCGCCCCTGACCGGCTGCTAAAGAAATGGCCCTCGGCTGACGCGGATTTTCGAAATTATAGGCGTACAACCAATCGCACGGCGCCGGTTGACCGGCGGCCTGCTTTTGCGTCTTTTGCATCACATAGCTGGTACGGCCGCTACCCCAATTGCCCGCCACGTAGACATTGTAGCCGCGCGCCTTGATAGACAGGCCAAAGTCAATCGCCTTAAGCGCTTTTTCTTGCGCGATTAAACCCTGTAGGGGCGTTAAATCGTTTGTCGTTTCAAAATCTAATACTATATCGTCGTCGTTGCCACTAAGGTATTCGACCGCCAATGGTTTAACTGACATCATCGCCTCCATTCGGTTAGTTTTTACATATGTATTATACCATTATTTGCTAAACAACGCCATTGCTGCTATAATTATTTCGGTAAAAAGTAAAAATATTAAATTCAAAAAAGCAAGCGAGATCTCTCCACTTCGGTCGAGATGACAGCTGTAGTCATTTTGAGCGTAGCGTTAGCCCCTTTTGTCATTTCGAGCGTAGCGTTAGCCCCTTTTGTCATTTCGAGCGAGCACAGCGAGTCGAGAAATCTCGGGTCTAAAAGCGAGATCTCTCCACTTCGGTCGAGATGACATAGCGGGCGAAATGTCTCGACTGCGCTCGACATGACAGGCCGTGACAATCGCTCAATCGCTTTGTTTTCAACACTTGACTGAAATATCAATATCCGCAGCGACTTAATTGTCAGCCAATATCTATTTAGATATAGAAAGGAAACCAAATGAAAGTAAAATTTTGCAATTTAAACGACGCACAAAGCTGCGAAGCCGACGTTGTAATCGTCTATCAAGACTACGCCAAAGACTTGGTGCCAGCGACGCTTGACGGCGAGCTAAAGCGCCTTGCCGAGCGCAAGTTGTTCGACTTTGAGCAGGGTGGCCTGCGCCAATTTCAAGTGGCCAACAAGCCCTTTTACATTGCCGCCATCGGCAAAAAAAGCGCTGCCGCCAGCTTTGATGACTTGCGCTTTATCGCCCACAAATTATTCAACAGCATTAAGGCCGAAAGGTTTAGCAGCGTGGCAATCAAGCTGCAAGCCGGCCACTTAGACAGCACCACTTGCTATGCCATTTTAGCCGAGCAAGCCGCCTTAACGCAATATAGTTTTAACTGGTACAAGTCGGACAAAGTCGACAGTCAGCTAGAAACGCTGTTTATCTACGACGATGACGCGGCCCAGCCCGTCGTCAGCGAGGCACTTAAACTGGCCGAGGCGCAAAATGCCGCGCGCTATTTAGTCGACGAGCCAGCCAATGTGATGACGCCGGCCAGAATTGCCGAAATGGCGCAACAGTACGGCGCCGCAGCGGGCTTTGCAGTCGACGTCTACGAAGAGGAACACGTGCGCGAACTGGGCATGCACGCCTATCTGGCAGTTGCCCAGGGTTCAACCAAAAACCCGCTTAAATTAATTGTCATGCGCTATCGCGGCGCAGCTGAAGATGCACCCATTTACGGCCTAGTCGGCAAGGGCTTGGCTTACGATTCGGGCGGCTACTCGCTAAAGCCGACCGCCAGCATGGTCGATATGAAGCTCGACATGGGCGGTTCGGCCACCGTCATTGGCGCCATGAAGGCAATTGCCGACGCCAAGTTAAAGGTCAATGTCACGGCCGTGGTGGCAGCTTGCCAAAACTTAATCGGCCCCGATGCCTACTTCCCGGGCGACATCATCAAGACGATGAACGGCAAAACGGTCTTTATCGGCAACACCGACGCCGAGGGCAGGCTGACCTTAATTGACGCCATCACCTATATTATCAGACGAGAAAACGTAGTTTCTGTATTTGACTTCGCCACCTTGACCGGCGCCGCAATGATGGCCTTTGGCAGCGCCTGTGCCGCCGCCGTCAGCAACGACGACGCCCTGTACGACGCGTTTGCCGCGGCCGCTAAGAGCGCCGGCGAAAAACTGTGGCGCATGCCAATCTACCCCGAATACCGCGAGTTAATCAAACACAAAGACGCCGATTTGACCAATTCGGCCGGCACGCCCGGCATGATTACGGCCGGTATGTTTCTCGGCGAATTTGTCGAAGATAAGCCTTGGATACACGTCGACATTGCGCCAATTGCCTATATCGACAAGCCATCTGGCTACTACGATAGGGGCGCTACCGGTTACGGCGTAAAGAGTTGCTACCAGTTTATGAAGACGAAGCAAGTGTAGGTGCGATATGAAAAAAGCAAAGCTAAATATCATCAGTTGGGCCATCTTCTTTTTGATATTGGTTTCAATCGGCAGCAAGGGCGCCTTTGGGCACAGTATTCCATTTTTAATTTGGCTGTTGATCATCGGGCGCATCGCCTATCAATTTGTCAAGAATAGGTCGCTAACAAAGCAACCGGGCCAGCGGCGCAGCGGCTGGAACCAGCCGACTGGCGAGCCCGAACCCTATCAGCCCGACGACTATCAACCCGAAGATATGATGCAACCGCAAAAAAAGCGCAAGCAACGCCCCTTTAGCGCATTTAAAAGCGCTAACGCAAAAAATAAAGCGCGCCGCGTTGGCAATTCAACTGACCCGTCGTGGATAAAAGACGAAGACACCTGGATTAAAGGCGATTAGCTTATATCTCACTTTATATCGGCAGCAGCATAATCAAATAGCCGCCGACGATAAAGCTGACGATATTGCTAATTAAAACGTAAAAGAATTGTTTGATTTTGGACGACTCCTCGACCAATAGCAGAAATGCGGTCATTTCAATTAACAAAATAAGACATTCGTAAATTAGCGCACCAATCCAAAAGTAGGCGACGTAGAAAATTGGCGCGCGCGACAGACTGATATTTAAAAAGCCCTGCGTCGCCAAATTGATCAACAAAAAATAGAGCCACGTCTTGCGCCGGCGAAAGCCAAATAAGAACAAGATGGCACCTTCAATTAACAGCGTCAAAATGACGCGACTGCCAATCAGTGTCGCCTGTAAAACGGGCGACACATCTTCTTTTAAAACTTCGTTTTTTAAGTCTAATGTGTAGATATTGCGATAACTGTACTCTGTTATCGGCTTGGCTTCGACCTGAAATTGGCGGTCGCCGTAGCTGACGTCAAATTTAATGATGTCGTCGACTTTAATTTCATGGCGATAAAAATTATACTGCACTTGATAAAAGCGCGTGATGACCTGTGCCGGTCGCGCGCCAATATCAGCCAATCGAATGTCGAGATTGGCGGCATCGTCAGTTTGTACTAAAATAATAATGCTGGGCGGTTCGGCCGAATTGGCAAAGGCCGTCAACAGCGAAAAGATAACGCCCGCCAACACCAACAATAAAGCAATCTTCTTGCACATCGGCCACCTCGCAAAACTATAAATTTAACGTGCCGGCGGCCAATATAACTGCCGCGCCGCCAACCTTAACTTTTTCAACGCCATCTTCTATCAACAGTTGAGCCGAAATTTGCGACGGCCGGCCCATTTTTTCGCCCTGTATAACAGTTAAAATATCGCTCGCCTTTAAATAGCCGTTTTGGTAAAGATAATAGGCCAACGCGCCATTTGACGTGCCAGTGGCAGCTTCTTCATCGATGTCGTAGAGCGGCGCAAAGTTTCTGGCGTGCACGTTGCCGTCTTGGCTATTGACGGTAAAGGCGTGTACGCCGACGACGTCGTATTTTTTTGACAGCTCAGCTAATGCCGAGTAGTCGGGCGCAATAGCGGCCAACTGCGCTTCGTCTTTAACCGGCAACATAATGTCGACTAGGCCGGTCGACACCTTGCGCGGCACAAACTGAAACGTGCCAAAAATGCCCTGTTCAGTGCTATCTAGGCCTATCACGCGGTACAGTTCATCGATCGCCGCAGCCCCTTCAATTGCTTCAAATAGCTGTGGTTCGGCCATATCCATCAATATGCCATCGCGCTCGGCGACGACGTTGATTGTACCAGCTAGGGTTTGATTTTTATAGGTGACGCCGCAGTCAATTTGACCCTCTTTTTGAAGTGCGTAAAACGATGCAATTGTGGCATGGCCGCATAAATCGACTTCGGCGACCGGCGTAAAATAGCGGATGTTAAAGACGTCGTCGGCCAAGCGCTTGACAAAGGCCGTTTCGGAATAGCGCAGCTCGGCGGCGATTTTTTGCATGGTGGACGCAACCGGAAAATCGCGCCCCGCCGGCACGATGACAACCCCCGCCGGGTTGCCGCCAAACGGCTGCGTTGTAAACGCATCGACAATAAATAATTTCATCGTTTTTTCCTTTCGCAAATATTTGAGCGGTTTAATTGCTTTAACATCAATTTATGCCTGCAAGCAACATTTTATTTAGAGTAAACTCATCTATATCGGCCTGCAAATAAGCGGCAAATTTTTTAAACGCAGCGTTAATCGCCTCAAGCATTTCAGCCGTGACCACTACATCCGCTTCCCACCACCAATTCTTTATGGCCAATGGTTCACCTTTTTTGTGGTGTAGCGGTTCAAATCTGGCAACAAAGCGATCGCCATACAAAACCGGCAAAACATAATAGCCATATTGACGTTGATTTACTGGTTTATAGACTTCCCACTTGTACTTATAGTTAAATATTTTTTCGATTAGCTTGCGATCCCACATGATATTATCGAGCGGCGCAATAAAGCGCGCCGCGCTATTTTCTGAAACATTGTCAATATCAATTAATTGAGAAAAATCAATTTTTCTCACAAAAAATGTTTCATCAATATTCTCGACGCCAATTTCAACAATTTGTTCGTCCGCCAATAATTGTTCAATTGCCCGCGTTCTAATCGGTCGCTTGCTGATAAAGTTGCCCAACCAGCCATCACCACTTTTTGACCAATAGATGCCGATGCTGCCAATTCTACGCTTGACATACCATTGAAAAAACGCTTCATCGCCAGCAAATGTTTCAACGCTTTTTAACAGGTCTGCCGGAAAAACATTTTCTATTAAATCGTATTGCTTCTGTACATTTTTCTTGTCGGCGATTGCCAGCACACCGCTGTGAAATAGATAATCCATCATCAAACTGGACAACTTGGAGTGCCCCCAGCCGCCCCTGTCAATCGTTCCCAATTTAATATCGCGCGCAAAAGACGGTCCGCGCTGTGCAATCGCAGCACAAACGGCCGCGCTATAATTCGCTAATTCAATCTCTTTGCGGCGGCGCGAAAAATTTTCATATGCCAGCTTTTTGTGTGCGCGCAGTCGACTGAAATTGGGCCAATCGGCAATGCTAAAAATTGACATCATCTTATCCCAGCCGTCGACCAATTTTTTATCGCGATAGAGCAATTGATGCAACATAACCGGTGAATATCGATCGATTCGACTCTGTAAAACCAAATCTGCATTTCGACCGACGACATTCAAGGGGTCGTACTGTATACAGCCAACCTGTTTGACATAATCGACAATACCATTGAGCCCACTAAAGCGTCGCGCAGTCGACAACCCGTGATAATATATCAAAAACTTGCGAAACTGTGATTTGCTAATCTGAAAAGATTGCATAAGCGCCTCTTTTGCAATTACAATAAATCAACCTATTTATGATTGGCTTGTAAATACTGCTTCATTTTGGCCAGCGCCCGCGCGCGGTGCGAAAAGCGATTTTTAACGGCCGGTTCGGCTTGGGCAAAGGTCAGGCCAATATCGGGCAAGTAAAACAGCGGGTCGTAGCCGAAGCCGCCGTCGCCGAGCGGCCTTTCCAGTATAATGCCGGCCACTTCGCCGCGCTCGATGTGGACGATGTCGTTTTGTACATCGACATAGGCCAAGGCGCAAACAAATTGCGCCTTGCGCGCGTTAGTCGGCACACCGTCTAGTTCGGCGATTAACTTTTGGTTGTTTTTTAAGTAGTTGGCGTGTTCGCCGCCGTAGCGCGCCGAATAGATGCCCGGCGCGCCGTCGAGGGCGTCGACTGCCAGACCCGAATCATCTGCCAAAACCGGCAGCTGACAGGCGCGGCCATAGGCGGTGGCCTTAATAACGGCATTTTCGGCAAAGTTTTGACCGTCTTCGACGACGTCCATATCGGCTAGGCCGACGTCGCTTAAAGTTACAATTGTAAAGCCGAGTGGTTCTAGTATTTGCTTTACTTCGCGCAGTTTATCGGCATTTTGCGTGCCCAAGACAATTTTTTTCATTATTTATCCTCAAGTTCTCGCCGCTGTATTTGCATTATTTCAGCAATTCCCTTTTCTGCCAAATTGTATAATTGGTCGAGTTCTGCTTTGCTAAAGCTTCGCTCTTCGCCGGTGCCCTGTATTTCTATTGTATTGAAGTTTTGATCCATTACGATGTTCATGTCGACGGCCGCCGCCGCATCTTCGACATAACAGAGGTCGAGCAGTGGCCGTTCGTCGACGATGCCGACGCTAATCGCCGCCACTTGCGCGATAATCGGATCGACCGCAAAATTTTCGGCTTTCGCCAAGTCGTTTAACAAATCGCAAAGCGCCAAATAGGCGCCGTTGATGGCCGCCGTGCGCGTGCCGCCGTCGGCCTGCAAGACGTCGCAATCGATCCAAATGGTGCGCTCGCCGATGACGGTTAAGTCGACGGCGCGGCGCAAGCTGCGACCGATTAGACGCTGAATTTCTAGCGTGCGCCCCTCTGGCTTGCCGCGCGTTACACTGCGCCGCTTGCGCTCTTCTGTACTGCTCGGCAACATATCGTATTCGGCCGTCAACCAACCCGAACCGCTGCCGCGCAAAAATGGCGGTACGCGGTTTTCGAGCGTCGCCGTGCAAAGTAACATCGTCTGCCCCGTTTCAATTAATACCGACCCCGCGGCGTGCTTTGTAAACGGGCGCGTAATTTTAATTGGGCGCAACTGATCGTCTGTTCTACCATCGCTTCTCATAACTTCTCCTCTTTTTCATCTACTATCAATAACATCAACGCGACATCGTCGGTAAAATCGGAATCGTGGGCACGGTGGCGCACTTCAAAAGCGTAGACGATTTCTTCTAAAAACTGGTCGGGCTCGGCTAGGTCAAACTTGAATTGATTGGCCAGCTTTTCAACCTTTTGCCAATCGGTAAAGTCGCCGCCGTCGCCCGAGCAAAATAGGCCGTCGGTGTATAAAAAGATGGCGTCGCCGGCATGAATTGGCATCGTTTCAGTTTGGTAACTGACGCCGTCCATCATGCCGACTAAAAAGCCATTTTGTTCGATGCAGTTAAACTGGTCGGCCGCCTTATTGTAGATTAACGGATAGGGCTGACCAGCATTGGCGTAAGACAACTGACCATCTTCGATAATGCCGACAAAGGCGGTAAACATAAAGTATTTATTGAGCGAATAATCGAACATCGTAAAGATGTCGTGGTTCATCTCGGCCAGTATTTGATGTGGCTCAATGGCCGGCTTTTCAATGCACTTGCGGTAGAGCATTTTAACCATCGACGACGCCATGCCGGCGGCGATGCCGTGACCGGTGACATCGGCGATAATAAAGTGGGTGCGACCGTCAATTTCCGTGCAGTCGAAATAGTCGCCACCGACGGCCATTGACGGATGGTACTTAAAGTACAGCGCGACATCGTCGACGGCATTGGGCCGCGGCAACATTATTTCGGCAAATGTATGAGCGTTTTTTAGCTCTTGATTAACTTGATAATTGAGTTTATTAATGGTCTTGCTCTGCTCGTACAACAGCAGGGCGTTGCGCGCCTTGAGCGGCAAAACGACTTTCATATCGTTGGGCGACAAGGGCTTTTTAAAATAGTCGATCGCCCCTTCGCGCAGCGTCTTTTCTATTGCCGATATGTCGGCCAATGCCGAGTTGACAATAATTGGAATGTCATGATGTTGCGGCGAGTTCTTTAATTCTTTTAAAACTTGATAGCCGTCGCGTTCGGGCATCACCAAATCGAGTATAATTAAATCGATTTGCATTTGATCGACCAAGCGCAAGACGTCTTTGCCGTTGTCGGCTTCGGCAAATTCTAAATCTTTGATGCTTTGCGACAAAATTTTTTTAATTAACACGCGGTTGATGCGCGCCCCGTCGGCAATTAAAATGCGGTATGACATAGAACGCTAATCCTCTAAATCAAAAAATTGGTCTAATTTCATCAACTTAAAGAGACTTTTAACGTCGTTGCTGGCGCCGCTAATTCTAAACAGGCGGCCGTCACCCTTCATTTGTTTATACTGACCTATCACAAAGGTGATGCCGACTGAGTCGATATTTTTGGTGTTTGTCAAATCGAGTACCAATTCGACAAAGTCGTCTTCATCTTTTAACAAGTCGGCGACGTCGCGCTCAAAATCGGCGATGTGATTGGCCGTTAAGTCTTTTTCTAAAACCAGTTTTAATACGCTATCATTGACAATTTTCTTCATCTTTATCCTCCTGTCGCAAATCGAGCGAAATGGTCACTTTATTTTTATCGATGACGACGGCAAAGTCGAGCTGGCGCACCGTTGCCAAGCCGCGCGTACGGGTCGTCAGGTTAATTTCGCATTCACTATTACGCGGCTGGCAGGTCAAGTCGACGCCGCTGCCCTCATCGCTAATATAAAAGTAGATGTAGTAATCAAATGCTTCGACGCGGCAGTGCACGCGCTTGCCCATGTCGAAGTGATTGCCGTGTTCGACCGCGTTGTTCAAAATTTCGCGCAACATAAAGTTAATTTTAAACAAGGTGGCGTCGTCGACCTGGCGACAATGGCGCATGATGCGCCCGTCAATTTGCTTGACGGCGCGATTGACGTCGGCAAAGCTAGATTGAATTGTATCTTCGTAGATTACCATGTGAAAGCCTCACTTTAGTAGTGCTACAAGTTGATGCCGGCCGCTTTAAGGCGCGCTAAAAAGGTCGCTTCGTCGATGATTAAAACGCCCAGTTGTTCGGCCTTGGCCAGTTTTGAGCCGGCAGCTGCACCGGCGATTAATAGGTCAGTTTTTTGGCTGACGCTGCCGACCACGCTGCCGCCGAGCTGTTCGATTAAAGCCTTGGCGCGCGGCCGCGCCATCGCTTCAAGCGTGCCCGTCAACACAATTTTTTGGCCGCTAAATATTTGCGCGCCACTTTGCAGCGCTCGTCGTTCGGTCATGTTGACGCCCAAGTTGGCCAACTGGTCAATTTTTTGACGATTGGTCTGATTGGCAAAATAGGCGATAATGGCCGTTGCCATTTTTTCGCCAATGTCGTCAATTGCCAACAGCGCCGTGCGATCAGCCGCAATTAAAGCCGCCATGCTGCCGAAGTGCTGTGCCAACAGGCGCGCCGCGCGCGTGCCAATCAACGGTATGCCGAGCGCCGCCAACAGTTTTGCCAAGCTATTGGCCTTTGACTTTTCGATGGCCGCCAGTAGATTGTCGACTTTTTTATCGGCCATGCGGTCGAGCAGCAACAGTTCGGTGCGGCTGTCCTTTAGGCGATATAGTGACACGAAGTCGTCAATTAAACCGGCTTCGACCAGCTGCTCGACAATCGCCTCGGCCAGGCCGTCGATATCCATGCCGGCCTTTGAAACAAAGTGAATCAGCGCCCGCTTGTCTTTAGCCGGACAGCTTAAATTGCTACAGCGCAGGGCAACTTCGCCGGCGCGGCGCGCCGTCGGCTGGCCACAGGCCGGGCAAGTGGTCGGCAATTGATAGGCCACGCTATGCGCCGCGCGCTTTTCAAGCAATACTTTGACGACGGCCGGAATGACGTCGCCGGCCTTTTCGATAATGACGTGGTCGCCAATTCGAATGTCTTTTTGATCGATAAAATCTTGATTGTGCAGTGTGGCGTGGCTAACTGTCGAGCCGGCCAGCGCGACTGGTTTAAATTGAGCGCGCGGTGTAATGACGCCGGTGCGGCCAACCTGAGCGACGATGTCGACGACGACGGTTTCAACCCGTTCGGCCTGAAATTTATAGGCGACCGCCCACTTCGGCGTGCGGCTACGCACGCCGAGCGATTGGCGCACTGCCAATTGATCGACATTTATCACTAAGCCGTCAATATCGTATGGCAATCTGCTGCGTTCGGCCGCAACGCGGTCGATTTGGGCGACGATTTGATCGATGTCGTGCGCCGGCTGCGCCGCGACCGTCTTAAAGCCGAGCCGCTTTAAATAGTCGAGCGCCGCAATTTGGCTATCGATGTCGGCCGGTAGGCCGGCCAGTGCACTGAATACTAAAATGTCGAGCTGGCGCCGCGCCGTGACGCGCGAGTCGAGCTGGCGCAGCGAACCGGCCGCGGCGTTGCGCGGGTTGGCAAAGGGCGCCAAGCCGAGCTGTTCTTGTTGGTTATTGAGTTTTAAAAAGGCCTTTTTCGGCAAAAACACTTCACCGCGCACCGTGATGTCAACCGCTTCGGTCAATTTTAGCGGCACGCTGCCAATCGTTTTAACATTGGCGGTGACGTCTTCACCAACGCTGCCGTTGCCGCGCGTTGCGGCGCGCGTCAACAATCCGTCGCGATAAGTTAAGGCGACCGACAGGCCGTCGATTTTATATTCTAAATCAAAGCTAAAGTCGGCGGCGACTTCGCGCTTTAAGCGCGCGATAAAGGCCGCCACTTCATCTTTTGAATAGGTGTTCTCTAAACTGAGCAGTTTAACTTGATGCGTCACCTGCACAAAGGCGTCAAGCGGTGCCGCACCGACCTTTTGGCTGGGCGAATAGGCCACTTGCCAGTCGGGATGGTCGGCTTCAACTGCCAACAATTGAGCCATCAGTTGATCGTACTCGCGGTCGTCAATTTGCGGTGCGTCGAGCACGTGATAATTGTAGTTGTGTCGATTGAGTGCATCGACCAACGTCAAATAGGCTTGTCTATCCACCGGTTTACCCCTTTAAAACCACTAACTTTGCAATGCCCAACGCCAGTTTTTTGACGCCGACGGCGTCGAATACGACGGTGATTATCTTGCCGTCTTGCACGTTGATGACTGTGCCCTCGCCAAATTGCTGGTGGCGTACTTTTGTGCCGGGCTGGTAGTGATTGTCGTCGACTTGGCGCTCTAGCGGCTTGCTGCTGTAGCGTTTATAGGCCGCCACCTGGCCATTTTCGGCCGTAGCGCGCCGCTGTAGTGCGCCGCTGTGGCTGTAAATAATCTCTTTTGGCATTTCTTCGATAAAGCGCGATACCGCATTGACGCGCAAGTTGCCATACTGGTGGCGCATGCTGGCGTGCGTAATGTAAAGGCGCTGCCCGGCGCGCGTAATACCGACGTAGCAAAGGCGTCGCTCTTCGTCGATATCGTCTTCTTCTAAGGCCATCGCCGTCGGAAAGAGTCGCTCTTCGAGGCCGACCAAAAAGACGACCGGAAATTCGAGCCCCTTGGCGGCGTGTATGGTCATCAATAAAACGCGCCCCGTTTCATCGGCCGCAATGTCATCTTGATCGCTCAATAAACTGATTTCCTGTAAGAATAGATTGAGCGATGTGCTGTCATTTTTTTGCTCAAATTCGACAATTTGGCTGTATAGTTCTTCGATATTGGCCAGTCGCGACTGGGCCTGCGTGGTCTGTTCCCGTTCTAGTTCGGCGCGATAACCGCTCTGTTCGATGACCGCCTTTAATATGTCGGAACCGGCTTGCGCATCGCGCCGTTCGATAAGCGGTGCCACGAACCGATAAAACTGCCTCAGCCCCGTTAGGGCACGCGCTGACAGCGCGTCGTTTTCGACGGCGTAACAGAGCGCATCAAAAATTGACAACTGGCGCGCCGCGGCCAATTGTTCGAGCCGCTCTAGGGTGACGGCGCCGACGCCGCGCTTCGGCACGTTGATAATGCGCTGCAGAGCCACCGCATCGCTCGGGTTGGCGATAAAGCGCAAGTAGGCCATTAAATCTTTTATTTCGAGCCGCTCGTAAAACTTGCGCCCGCCGACGATGTTGTAGGGTATGCCCTGCCTGTTAAAGGCGTTTTCAAAGCTGCGCGATTGCGCATTGGTGCGATATAAGACGGCAAAGTCGCCGTAGGCGCCGCCCGTTTCAACCGCCTGCATAATTTGGCCGGCGACAAAATGGGCCTCGTCGTCGCCATTTTCGGCACAGTAATACTGTATCATATCGCCCGCCTTATTGTCGGTCCATAATTTTTTGGGGCGGCGTGCCGCATTGTTTTGGATGACGCCGTTGGCGAGCTCTAGAATGCGCTTGGTCGAGCGATAATTTTGTTCTAGCAAGATGACTGTCGCGCCGCGAAATACTTTGTCGAAGTCGCGAATATTGGCGATGTCGGCACCGCGCCAGCCGTAAATTGATTGGTCGCCGTCGCCGACGACGCAAATGTTGTGGTGTAGTGCGGCCAATTGCTTGACCAATAAGTACTGAATATAGTTGGTATCTTGATACTCGTCGACCAAGATGTACTTAAATTTATTTTGATAATAGGCCAATGCTTCGGCCGATTTTTTAAACAACTTGATGACGTTGACGATGAGGTCGTCAAAGTCCATCGCATTGCTGTCGCGCAGCCGTTTTTGATAGTATTGATAAATGTTGCCAATTTTCAAATTGATGTAATGGTCGCCATTTAACTTTTGAAACTTTACCGGTTCAATTAGCTTATTTTTAGCGTCGGAAATAACCGCCTTGACGTGCGAAATGCTAATTTCTTTGCTGTCAATTTTGAGCTGCTTCATCAAGTTTTTAATCAGCGTGCGCTGGTCGGCCGTATCGTAGATAACGAAGTCTGAACTATAGCCCATTTCACTGGCGTATTTGCGCAAAATGCGCAGGCAAAAGCTGTGAAATGTGCCCATTGAAATCGCACTGGCCGGCGGGCCAACTAAGTCGGCAATGCGCTGTTTCATTTCGCTGGCCGCCTTATTGGTAAAGGTCAGCGCCAGTATTTGGTAGGGTTGGGCGTGCCGTTGGGCAATTAAATTGGCAATGCGATAAGTCAGTACGCGCGTTTTGCCGGCGCCCGCCCCCGCTAATACCAATAAGGGGCCGTCGATATGCTCGACGGCTTGGCGTTGTCTATCATTTAATATTGTCAGATCCATTTTTACTCCGTCGTCTTACTGTGTTTGTTGCGCAGTCGGTCAATTTCGCGCTCGACGCTGGGCGGTAGCACATCGAACATAACGCTAACTGAATCACGCGAGTGAATTCTCTTAATTGTTTCAGCAAACAGCGGCGCTACTGAAATAACGGTCACCTTGGGCGAATTTTCAATGTGCGGGTTGTCGACCGTGTCGGTCGTAAAGAGCATTTCTATTGCGCTGTCCTCTAGTTTTTTAAGCGATTTTGGGCCGAGCATGACATGCGATAAAAAGGCAAATATGCGCTTGGCGCCCTTGCGCTTTAAAGTTTTAGACAGTTCGATAATGGTACCGCCGCTCAATGTAAAGTCGTCGACGATGACACAATGCTTGTCCTTGACGTCGCCAATCAGTTCTAATATTTCGGCATTTTCGCTGTGATCGGCGCGCATTTTATCGGCTATTGCCATTGGCGCCTCAAGCATTTGAGCCATCTTGCGCGCCTCTTTGGCAAAGCCGGCATCGGGCGAAACGACGACGTAATCGCCCAGTGCCAGTTTTTTAATCGACTGTGCAAATACCGGCTGCGCCGTCAAATTGTCGACCGGTCGCTTAAAGAAGCCCTGAATTTGCGGGCTGTGCAAATCGAGCGTGACGACGCGATCGACGCCAACCGCTTCAATGCAATCGGCGCAGACGCGCGCCCTAATTGACACGCGCGGCTCATCTTTTTTATCGCCCTTGGCGTAGCTGAAAAACGGCATAATGACGGTAATTGAATTGGCGCTGGCCCTTTTAAAAGCGTCGACCCAAAACAAAATTTCAACAAATTCATCGTTTGGGTTCATGCCGATGCTCTGCACCAAATAGCAGTCTTCACCGCGCACTGTTTCTTCGATGCGCACAAAAGTGTTGCCTTCGGAAAACTCAAATATCGACGACTTGGCCAGTTTAATGCCCAAGTAGTCGCACATTTTTGTGGCGAAATTTTCACCCGCCGAACCGGCAAAAATTTTAATTTCACTCTTCATTTTAGCCCTCTTTTTTTAAATAATTTACATCGTCAACTCTACATTTACTATACCATATTCAAGCGTCAACTTAAACCTTTCGCTATAATCTAACGCCGGCTATTCAATTTTACGCGGCCAGATAATGTGATAATTTTCGCGACCAGCTTCGCGCAGCTGCCATATTTCAGTGCCGCCGTCGTAGGTGATATTGCCAGTTAAATCGTAGTATTGATAGGGTACGTGTACATCGATAATTGAACCATTGCGCTTTGAAAAGGGCCGCGATATTTCATAATTGCGCTTAATTTGGCAGTACGCATTCATCGCTTCGATAAACTGGTCTTTATCGATTGCTGCGCGATTTTCGAGCATGTCATAAGCACTATCAAAGCGGCTCAATGAAATTAGATTTAAAAACTTGAGCACCACCTGTTCGGGGCTATCTGGCTTTTGATAGGTAAACGCTTCGTTATATGTTAACTCGCCATCAATCGCTTTAGCGTCGAGATAGTCGTTAATTGGCTTGCCCTCAATTGTCAACTCGACGCGACTAATGGCATCGAATTGGGTAATTGAATTGATTAGCGAATAGAGCACCAAATGGCGCCGCTGGCCAATCCAGTAAGGTGAGTCGACAAAGGCCTTTGACAAGTTTAAATACAATTTATTATTGATGATTTCTGACGATATAACGGTGATGTCGCCGCTGATGACGCGGTGGCACCCCTCAATACTAGGCGCCTCTTGCAGCGCTGCAATAATCGCCTCGACCAGTAGATTGTCTTTGACGATCAGCGTTCTGTGTTCTGGTTCGAGCATCGCTTCGTTATTGACGTAGTAAATCGAAGCCTCTAGTGTAAAGGTCGATGGGTAGGGCAAAATTTCACGCTGACCAAACAGTGGCTTTTGATGACTGGCTCGATTGTACGAGAAAGCGATTAATAAAATGATGATTAACGATAAGATTAACATTTTAATTGCTCTCATAATGGCAACTCCGTCTTATTGGGAATGGCAATGACAAAATTGGTGCCAACGCCCACTGCGCTGCTGACGTCGATATACCCGCCGTGGTGCTTGACAATTTGCTTGGCAATACTAAGACCTAGCCCCGTGCCGCCAGTGGTGCGGGCGCGCGCCGAATCGACCCGATAAAAGCGCTCAAAAATATGTGGTAAATCAGCTGTCGGAATGCCAATGCCATTGTCTTCAACTGCTATTAGCGCGTAATCGGGAACTAACGATAGCGTAATTTGAACGCGTCCGCCCGCCGTACTGTATTTAATGGCATTGTTGATAATGTTAATTAGACACTGTCGTATCTTTATTTCATCGCAGTATAGCTTAATGTTCTCTGGCAATGACGTCACTATTTTAATTTGCTGCCGATCGGCAATTGGTTGCAACGTTTGTACCGCCTGTAGAATTAAGCGATTGAGCGTCACGCGCTGATAATTGAGCTCAATTTGATCTTTATCGAGCTTGCTGAGCAAAAGCAGCATATCGATAATTTCGCTCAGGCGATCTAGTTCGCCGTTAATATCGACCATAAAATCGTCATATGTTGCAACATCTTTTGGTTTGTTATTAATTAAGGTGTCAGAAATTATTTTTAGAGAAGTGATTGGCGTGCGCAATTCGTGCGATACATTTGAGACAAATTGCTTGCGCATGTCGTCAACTTGATAGAGTTTGCCAATCATCTGGTTAACTGAATCAGATAGTTCGCCAATTTCATCGTGGCTGTTAACAATAACTCTTTGATTGAGGTTTTGCTTGCTGACCTGACGAACGATTTTAGTTAAGTTTTCGAGCGGCTTGGCAATTAAATCGGCAAATAAAACGCTAATTAACACGGTGACGAAAACCGCCAACGCCGAAATGTTCTTAAAGCTAGCTGAAATTTGTTCGATGCGCTGATAGACGTCGTCGGGTGATGATGAAATCAAAATCGAGCCGACGATGGCATTGTCGTAGTAAATGGGCACAGCGCTATAAATAATATCTCTACCGCTTTTAAAGGTATATAATTCAGATGAAGAAACGCCTGAACTGGCCGCCATCACCTCGGCAATCGCGCTTTGATTGGTACCCCTATAGTCGTTGTAAGAATCAATGATGACAACGCCGGACGGGTTGAGCACTAAAACGCGTGAATTAATGCGCAAGCTAAGACTTTTAACCACTTTTTCGATGTAATTGAGATAACTGCGACTGTAAGATGCGACCATATAAGGCGCAATTTGACCGGCGACTGCATTAGCTTGGTTAATCATTACCTGCTTTTTTTCGTCGATTAAGTAATTCGTCAACGATGCGTTAACCAAAATATTAATTGGCGTCAACAAGACGATAATTAACAGTAAATAAGTGGAAACGAGTTTCCACCTTATACTGATAAACCATTTATTCATCTTTGAAAAAATAACCGATACCCCACTTGGTCAAAATATATTCGGGTTGCGACGAATTGTCTTCTATTTTCTCGCGCAATCGCCTAATGTGTACGTCAACTGTGCGAACGTCGCCAAAGTATTCGTAACCCCAAATCACTTCGAGCAACTCTTCGCGCGAATAGACTTTGCCGCGGTTCATCGCCAACAGCAAAAATAAGTCGAACTCTTTGGCAGTTAAGTTAATGTCTTTACGGCGAAACTTAATTTTTCGACCCAATGTATTAATGGTAAAGGGGCCAATTTTGACGACGCCAGAATTAGAACAATTGTCGACGATGGCGACGCGCCGCAAAATAACTCTAATGCGGGCCTTTAATTCGAGAATGTTAAACGGCTTCGTCAAGTAGTCGTCGGCGCCGTATTCGAGGCCGAGTAGTTTTGACGAATCGTCATCTTTAGCCGTCAGTATAATAATTGGCACCGTCGACGATTCGCGCAATTGTTTACAAACTTCTAACCCGTCGATTTTAGGCAACATCAAGTCCAATATAATCATATCGTAGTCTTTTGCCGTGGCCTTTTCAAGAGCCATTTCACCATCGGTAGCCGTGTCAATTTTATAGTCGTCCTGTTCCAAGCTATATTTTAAGCTCTTTAATAGCACCAGCTCGTCATCTACTAATAAAATTTTTTTATGCATGCTTCACCTCTATATTAATATTTTTAAACTAATTTATTCCTTATATTATATTACCTTTTTTTTACAATTTATTCAATATAAATGATTGTGTTTATAAAATTTTATTACAAATTTTAATATCCTAAATAAATGATTAAGTCGTTGCGATTGAGCGTAATATAGCGGGCCATCTTATCATACTTTTTTAAACCAATCCCCTTAACGCGCAGAATTTGAACTGGTGCAATATAGTAACCATTTTCTAGGCGATCGGCGACGATGCGCTCGGCAATAACTTGGCCAATGCCGGGTAGTGACTTTAATTCTTCGGCCGTCGCCAAATTGATATCGATGCGAGTATCGTCCGCATCATCCGCCAATTTTTCCGTTTGAAAAGGCGCTTCGACCGCAGTCGACTCAACCGGCGCCGGCGGCGCCAGTGACTTCACCAGCAACAGCGCGCAGCAGACCAATAAAATTGTCACTAATTCGAGCGCAACTTTTTTAACCATTACACCACCTACCTCGCTAAGTTTATCATATCGCAAAGCAACTGCTTCGTAAATGGTCCAGCACCCTATAAAATGCAAGCTGCATTTTAATTATAAATTATTTCTATAGTAAAGAATAATATGTTATACTTGGTTTATAATGAGGAACGATGAAATGCTTAAAAAGATAATTAGCCTGTTTATTATACTACTTTTTTGCCTGTCATTTGCCAGCGCAGACGCACCCGCCATACAGGCCAAAGCCGCTATTTTAATCAATGCCGATAGCGGTCAAGTGCTATTTGCGCACAACGCCGACGAAGCGCTGCCAATGGCCAGTTTAACTAAAATTATGACCGCCCTGCTGGTGCTCGAAAGCGGCGATGTCGACGCTACAATTACCACGTCAACGGAATTTAACAACCCGGGTGGCACACATATTGCCATCGACCACGCCGAAACCTTAACTGTTAAAGACCTGTTGTACGCCCTATTGGTCGAATCGGCCAACGACGCCGCCGTCGCGCTGGCCGAGGGTCAAGCCGGTTCGGTTGAATTGTTCGTCGAACAAATGAACGCACGCGCCGCCGAACTGGGGGCCAAACAGACCAACTTTGTCAACCCGCACGGCCTCGACGACGCCAATCACGTCGCATCGGCCGCCGATTTGGCAATTATCGCCGCACGCGCCGTGCAAAATCCGCTATTTAGAGAAATTGTCGCCAGCAAAAGCCACACCATTGCGCCGACCAATAAAAAAGACGAAGCGCGCAACTACCTTAAAAACGACAATTTATTCTTATATGACGACGGCGCTACAATCGACTACAATGGCGAAAAAATGCCAATTTACGACAGCCGCGTCGACGGCGTAAAGAGCGGCTACACCGAAGGCGCGCGCAACTGTTTGGTGACGTCGTTTTCACACAACGCCTCGCGCTATGTCATCGTCGTGTTGGGCGCCGCTGACAAAAATGTACTATACGGCGACAGCAAGGCGCTAATGGCGCACGCCAGCGAAGACTTTTCGGCCGTGCGCATCGTCAGTGAAGGTGAAATCATCACCAATATCAAGGTCAAAAATGCCGAGGCGAGCGGCCTAAATTTAATTGCCGCCAAGACAATAGAGCGCGCCGTACCAAAGGATGAACAGTCTGAAATAAATTTTGAACAAACTATTACATTAGACGAGGCCGAGCGCGATAGCATTATTATGGGCACGAAGATGGGCCAGGCCAGCTATACGCTAAATGGCGAAGTTGTCGCCACCGTCGATTTATTGGCGCAAGTCGACGTCGACGAACGCGATTTGGTCGGCGAATTGACGCACGCCCTAACGACCGGCCCAACCGTTAAATCGCCCCTTGAAGTGATTGCCTTAATAGTAAAAATTGTACTGACCCTTTTGATATGGCGCTTTGTCATCAAGCACATCAGACGGCGCCGCGCCAAGCAAATACGCGACCAGAAACGCGCTAAAATTCTACACAAGGCCGCGCAACCACCTAATCAAACGCGCGCTGCAAATCGACCGAAAGCCGCGCAAAGGGGCAAAGTAGTATCAATTGAAGAACGCCTAAAAAAATAATTTTTTGCACTATAAAAGGGGCTGCTAAAAATGACTTTGTCATTTCAGATAGCCCCTTTAAGCCGCGCTGATAATCGCGCACCTTGTCATTTCGACTGGAGCGCATAGCGCGCAATGGAGAAATCTCTATTTTTCTGCGATTAAAACTACATAATTTTAGAGTAGAACTCAATAACTAAGTGGTCGTCAATTTCAATTGGCACTTCGTCGCGCTCTGGCATGCGCACCAATGTCGATGAAAAATTGGCTTCATCTTTTGCAAGATAGGGCAATACCACTGGGCTCTCTAAGAAGTTCTCTTTAAACCTCTCAACGCCCTGCGACTTTTCTTTTAGTGAAACGACGTCGCCAACTTTTAAGGCGTAAGACGGTCTGTCGACCTTTTTGCCATTAACGCGAATGTGACCGTGCACGACCATTTGACGCGCCTGTCTGATTGAGCTGGCAAAATGCATGCGATAAACCATATTGTCTAAACGCGTTTCCAAGTTTCTAACTAACACATCACCTGATAAACCACTATCTTTAATTGCAGCAAAGACGTATTTTCTAAACTGCTTTTCCATCACTTCGTAGTATGCCCTCAAGCGCTGCTTTTCTAATAACTGTCTGCCGTAGGGCGACATTTTTCGAAGACCGCGCGTTTGACCATTGCCATCTCGCTTCATCGCCTTGGGATGACCAATAAAATTCAGACCCAATCTTCTGCACTTTTTAAATCTAGGCTCTCTCATTCTAGCCATTTATGCCTCCTTAAAACTATTATCGACTAAAGGTCATTCTAACATATTTTAATTCATTTGTAAACGCCAAAAATGCGCATTTATCAGAAGTATTGCCGATTAAAGCCCATTTTTTAGAAACTATGCCATCTGATGTTTGACAAATCTTGCCAAATTGGCCGACAAGTCGGAAATGCGCTCTAAATTGTTAATCATTTCTAAGTAGTAAATACCGGCCTCGGTGGTACATTCTTTGCTGTGTAGGCGGTCTAAGTGGGCCTGCCTAGCATCGCGCTGTAAGTCGTCCATTTCATTTTCGAGTTGAATGACCATTTCGATATCTTTAATACGGGGTTGGTCGATAACTTGAATTGCCAGCTCGTACGTCAGTTTCGTCTTGTCGTACATCGTGCGCAACATATCAAGCGATCGCGGGCTCATTGCGATGCCGTTGTCGTGTGCGATAACGGCGATTTCGGCCAAGTTTTCAGAATGGTCGCCAACCCGCTCGATGTCGTTAACGCATTGAAATAAGCCGTCGACATAGCTTCTGTCGACATCTGAAATTTCCCTATTGGTCAATTTAACCATATAGTCCATCAGCAGGTGCTCGTATTTATTGACCGATTTTTCTAGCACAAAAGTATGCCGCACTTTTTTAATGTCGTTGTCAAAGAAGCCGTCCATTGCATGGGTTAAACTATCATTTGACAATTTGCCCATTGCAATGACCTCGTCGCGCGTGCTCTTAATAGCCATGGCCGGCAATTCCAACAGGCGGTCGTCAATGTACTTGGTTAACTTTTTATCTTGTTCTTCTGCCGACTTGGGATAAATCCACATCGCTACCTTAACCAATATAAAGGCAAATGGGAACTGAATAATGACGTTGGCAAAGTTAAAGATGGTGTGCGCATTGGCAATTTGGCGCTGCACCACGCCCGGTGTCATTTGAGTGACAATGTAAGTAATTGGCCCGGTCAAGAATATCACGAACAACAGCGTGCCAATTAGGTTAAAGGTCAAGTGAATAATGGCGGCGCGCTTGGCGTTGCGGCTAGCGCCGATACTGGACAGTAGCGCCGTCGTACAAGTGCCGATATTATCGCCGTATAAAATTGGCAGTGCGGCGCTGAGCGGCAGGGCGCCCGCGCTGGCCAAAGCGATTAAAATAGAAATTGACGCCGACGAGCTCTGTACGATAAAAGTTAAGGCAAAGCCGACCAAAACGCCCAGTATGGCATTGTGACTAAGCGTCGTAATCAGCGTTTTAAAGTATTCCATTTCGCGTAGCGGCTTGAGGGCGTCTTTTAACAGGCCCATGCCGATGAACAAAATGCCCAAGCCAATTAATATTTCAGCGGTGTTTTTAACGCGATCATTCTTTGTAACCAGCCACATAAAAACGCCGATGCCAACTGCAATTGGCGCAATGTCGTCAATTGATAGCGATACAATTTGACCGGTAATTGTCGTACCGATATTGGCGCCCATAATGACGCCGACCGCTTGGGTTAATTGCATAATGCCGGCGTTGACAAAGCCGACGACCATAACCGTCGTGGCGCTCGAACTCTGCATAACCGCCGTTACAAAGGCGCCGACAATGACGCCAGTAAAGCGATTTGTGGTCAGCAGGCCGATTATTTTTTCCAATTTCTGACCAGCTACTTTTTGCAGGCTGCCGCCCATTAGCTGCATGCCGTAGAGAAATAGGCCGAGGCCGCCGATGACGCCAATGACAATTGAACTCGCAAATTCCAAATTTCTACCTCCCAGTTGTCAAGTATATTAGATATTTTATTGTAACTATTCAGCCAAACGCAATTGAACGCATGTCATCTTTAATGCAGTTGAAAGTTGAAAGCTAAAAGTTGAAAGGAAAACCAAAGTCAAAAAACAAATGCAAGACCTTGACTTAAAATCTGCCAATGCGTTGGGCGTGCCAACGCTTCAGCGCTTTTTCTTTCCACTGTCCACTTTCTACTTTCCACTTATTAACCCGAGATTTCTCCACTCCGCTAACGCTTCGGTCGAAATGACTACGGGGTGGCGATTGTCAGCGACGCCAGCGCGCGGCGGCGCTTTATCTTTCGCGTAGGCGTTCTGCCTTTGGCAGGTTGCCCTAGCGAAACGGTAAAGCAGAGC